>Ga0308165_1000658_pt1 | contig 58192 bp, 56 predicted proteins | sample PhyWR2_FD_201032 | JGI IMG/M metagenome (GOLD analysis project Ga0308165, IMG submission 201032) | Phyllosphere microbial communities from UC Gill Tract Community Farm, Albany, California, United States - DLSLW.R2 | ecosystem: Host-associated > Plants > Phyllosphere > Unclassified | place: USA... | reverse complement strand
GGCCAGGACACCATCTCGGTGACCGGCAACATCCTGCGCGACTACCTGACCGACCTGTTCCCCATCATGGAACTGGGCACCAGCGCCAAGATGCTGTCCATCGTGCCGTTGATGGCCGGTGGCGGCATGTACGAAACCGGTGCCGGCGGCTCGGCTCCCAAGCATGTGCAGCAGCTGGTCGAAGAGAACCACCTGCGCTGGGATTCGCTGGGCGAGTTCCTGGCGCTGGCGGTGTCGCTGGAAGACCTGGGCATCAAGAACGGCAACAACAAGGCCAAGATCGTCGCCAAGACGCTGGACGAAGCCACGGGCAAGCTGCTTGACAACAACAAGAACCCTTCGCCCAAGACCGGTCAGCTCGACAACCGCGGCAGCCAGTTCTATCTGGCGCTGTACTGGGCCCAGGCACTGGCCGCACAGACCGACGACGCCGAACTGGCTGCCCAGTTCGCGCCGCTGGCCAAGCAGCTGGCTGACAACGAGCAGACCATCGTCGCCGAACTGCTGGCCGTGCAAGGCAAGCCCGTCGACATCGGCGGCTACTACCAGCCCGACCTGGCCAAGCTCGACGCCGCAATGCGCCCCAGCGCGACGTTGAACGCCGCACTGGCATCGGCCAAGGCCTGAAGCCACAGCGTCCCGCCTGCGGGGCGCGGTTGAAAACAACAAGCCGGCGGCTGCCGAAAGCAGCCGCCGGCTTTTTTGCGTTCTTGCCGGTCAGCGGCTGGTGAACGGTCGGCCCGTGAGCTTGGCGCCGGCCTTGAGATTCTTCTGCGCGAACCAGCCCTGGTTCATCTCCAGCACATAGCGCACCGGCTGGGCCGAGCAGTGCGAAGCTTCGCTCAGCGGCTGCATGTCGGCCAGGTTGACGATGGTGCCGTCGTCGGCGACGAAAGCGGCCGTCAGCGGCAGCAAGGTGTTCTTCATCCAGAAGCACTGGCGCGCGGGCTGCTCGAACACGAACAGCATGCCTTCGTGCGCCGGCATTTCCTGGCGGTGCATCAGTCCGGTCTGGCGTTCGTTGAACGTCTGCGCGACCTGGGCGTCAATGCGGAACATGCCCGCGCGCAGTTCGGTGCGCGGCAGCTGCAACTGAGGCTTGTCCTGGGCCGAAACCTGGGGGGTGACGACGGCGCCCAGCAGCGCCAGCAGGCCGGCGGCAAGAGCGAGGGCAGGGCGGCGCAAAGGCAGGCGCAGCGCGGTGGAGCGGGCGGAAGAGGCAGGCATGGCGTGGAAATTGTTCAGACGATGCATGAAAGAAAGAGGCATGCATGCAGTCTGCCAGAATCGGGGCTCTCGCTGTCGCGCAAGGGCGGCAAAATCCGGCAGCCGGCCATGCGCCATCTTGGTGCAAACTCGCAGGACTTTGTCGCTAGAATCGTGGGGCTTTTCCCCTTGCTGAATGAATTCAGCGTTCTCACCGGAGAATTTTGTCAATGACCCGCTACCAGCATATCCAGGTGCCCGCCCAAGGCCAGAAGATCACGGTGAACGCCGACATGTCGCTGAACGTGCCGGACGAGCCCATCATTCCCTATATCGAAGGCGACGGCACGGGCCAGGACATCACGCCGGTCATGCTCAAGGTGGTGAATGCAGCCGTGGCCAAGGCCTACGGCGGCAAGAAGAAGATTCACTGGATGGAAGTCTACGGCGGCGAGAAGGCCACGCGCGTCTACGGTCCCGACGTCTGGCTGCCAGAGGAAACGCTGCAGGTGCTGCGTGAATACGTGGTCTCCATCAAGGGTCCGCTGACCACGCCCGTGGGCGGGGGTATACGCTCGCTCAACGTCGCGCTGCGCCAGGAGCTCGACCTCTATGTCTGCCTGCGCCCGGTGCAGTACTTCAAGGGCGTGCCTTCGCCGCTCAAGTCGCCGGAGAAGACCAACATGGTGATTTTCCGCGAGAACTCGGAAGACATCTACGCGGGCATCGAATACGAAGCGCGCAGCGACAAGGCCAAGAAGCTGATCGATTTCCTGATCAACGAGATGGGCGTGAAGAAGATCCGCTTTCCCGAGACTTCGGGCATTGGCATCAAGCCGGTGTCGATCGAAGGAACCGAGCGCCTGGTACGCAAGGCCATCCAGTACGCGATCGACAATGACAAGCCCAGCGTGACCATCGTGCACAAGGGCAACATCATGAAGTTCACCGAAGGCGGCTTTCGCGACTGGGCCTATGCGCTGGCGCAAAAGGAATTCGGCGCCCAGCCTATCGACGGCGGCCCCTGGTGCAAGTTCAAGAGCCCCAAGACCGGCAAGGACATCGTCATCAAGGACTCGATCACCGATGCCTTCCTGCAGCAGATCCTGCTGCGCCCGGCCGAATACTCGGTGGTCGCCACGCTCAACCTCAACGGCGACTACATCTCCGACGCGCTCGCGGCCCAGGTGGGCGGCATAGGCATCGCGCCTGGCGGCAACATGTCGGACTCGGTGGCCTGTTTCGAAGCCACGCATGGCACGGCGCCCAAGTACGCGGGCAAGGACTATGTGAACCCGGGATCGGAAATCCTGTCCGCTGAAATGATGCTGCGCCACATGGGCTGGACCGAAGCCGCCGACCTGATCATCCAGTCGCTGGAAAAAGCCATTCTGAGCAAGCAGGTCACCTATGACTTCGCGCGCATGATGGACGGCGCGACCCAGGTTTCCTGTTCCGGGTTTGGTGCGGTGATGATTGAAAAAATGGACTGAACGAGGCCAAGGCATGGTGCGCTCGCCCAACCCTGGCCGATTTGCTGGCGCGCGTTCCGCCTGACTGCGCAACACCGCTTGGCATCAGGCGATCAGCGGGGACAACCAGTCGAACGGTGGCAAGCCGACCAGGTATTCCTTGGCCGCCAGGTGGTGATGCTGGGGGCTCATACTGCCTGTGAGCAGCACGCTCGATGTCGAGAGGGCATGGGACGGTTCCCAGCCGGCTGGCGGTACCATGCCCATCTCAGGCGCCCCTTCGGTGTCTGCGGGCCCATTGTCGCCACCACTCGGCAAGGCTCGGGCATCCAGCTGGGTCGTCACTGCAATGGTGAAGTTCTCCAGCGAGCGCTGCGCGCCGGCATACGCGTGTACCGGCGGGGACTGCGCGTTGTCGGAATGTTCGTTTGCGTCCGTGGTGCTGTCGCTGTGGCTTGCATCATTGCTGTCATCGGATCCGCTGGCGCCATCGTTTATGTCCGGTGTGTCGAATCCGTCATCCTCATCTTCATCATCGCTCGAGTCGTCCGGGCTTTGGGTTGTACCCGCATCCTTTGAATCTTGTAACTTGAAAAGTGGGGACAGGTTTTCGAACAACTCGCTCAATTCATTGGAGATAAGGGCGAGTGCACCGTCCAGATGGATGCCGCGCGTTTGCACCTCCACCATTTCCTCTATGTCCAAGGCGTTATAGAGAGGCTCATCAAGGACTGAATCACAAAATTTTTCCTCGGAGCGCAGTGCCTGCAAATCCTCTTGCTTACGTTCCCACGCCGCCAAAAGGTGCAGCCCGCGTTCCCACTCGGGAAGGATTGCTGACCAGTTCAGCTGTTCAAGATATTCATCGACGGGACGTTCACCTACGTTGTCATCGATACAAAATGAAAACAGCAGCATGAAATTTTTCCAGGCTGGATGTTCTGCCAGATGGGAAAAGCTGGCCTGCGTGCCGTCTGGATTCTGGTGTCGCGCGTCCACATTTCTGGACAGCGCAGCTCGGACAACACCTTCGTTCCAAAGCGTTATATGTTTAAGTTGTGACGAGACCAAGAGTTCCATGTAGGGGGAGGCGGACCGGGCCGGTGTCTCCGCGCTAAATAGCCGCAGTTCCAACGAGTCAAAGCTTTCGGTTTCGTAAGCATCTTCTTGAAAATCGAATAGTTGGGATAATTTTTCGAATACTTGAGCTAATTTATCTGATGTCGTGGTGAGTACGTCGTTCAGCTCAATGCCTTGTTTTTGCAAGGTTATCAAGTTCTTGATCAGGATCCATAACTGAGGATATTCATCGAGGGTCAGATTTAAACTATTTTCCCTCGGACGCAATGCCAGCAATTTTTCTTGAGTACTCTGCCATTCATCCAGAAGGTGCAGGCCATTTTCCAAATTGGCTATGAATTGTTGCCAGTCCAGCTGTTCAAGATAGTCGTCGACAAAGCGTTCACCTATGTCGTCCTCGATACAAAACGAAAACAGCAGCATGAAATTTTCCCAAGCTGGATGTCTGGTCAAATGAGAAAAAGTGGGCTCGATGCCGTTTGTATTCTGCTGGCGAGTATCTACATGTATCGACAGCCCAAGACGGATGACAGTCTCGGCCCATGTAGTGCTATGTCGAAGTTGCGACGGGGCCGAGGGCTCCATGTTTGCGGACGCTGGCGGGGCTACCGCCTGCACGTCCTGTCGCTGTACTTCCGGCGAGTCAGCGTTTTGGGCTTTGCAAGGGTCTTGGGAGCCGTTTGGGAGTTCGTTGTCAGCTTTGAAATTTGGCATGGGATTGTCAATTAAAAAGAGCAAGCTCCAGATAGCCACTGGCGATGGCAGGGCCTGCCGAGGGAGTTCAAAAAAGTATAGAACAGGACTATCAAAAGTACTATTTTGTTAGATTTTTGCAATGTCAATGTTGTTTTTCGTATGCAGCTCATTTCGCGCGAAGGCGTTCCTGTCCGTGTCGGCGTGCAGTGCCGGATCGGCCACGGAGCCTCGTCCGCTGCCGCGACATGCCCGGACGGTTTGCGCTAGCGCACAAAACTGTTGTCGAGTGGAGGCATCCCGCGATTTGTCGTCATGACCGGAAAGTTCGCACGGCAGCGTGCTAGAATAGATATCTCGATGCAAACAGGCTTGGCCCTGTTGCTGAAGAAATACCGCGCGATGGAGCAGTCTGGTAGCTCGTTGGGCTCATAACCCAAAGGTCGTAGGTTCAAATCCTTCTCGCGCAACCAATTTGTTCCGGCTTTGGCTGGAACAGGAAAAAAAGCCCACTTCGGTGGGCTTTTTGCATTGTGATGCTGCGCTGCAGCCGGCTGCGTATCCCTCTATGGCGACTGCATCGCCGGAGCTTGGGCTTGGGCCGCGTAAGCTTGCACCGCCTGTACGCCTTTGATGCTCGGCGCTGAACGCGCTGCTCTTGCCTTGGCCAGGAAGCGCGACAATCGGTCGGCTTCGACGGCGTGAAAATACTTGGCCAGATCATCGATGAGCCGTTCGAGTTGCGCGTCGTTGGCGCCGGGGTCGGATGGGGCGGACGCCGCGGCACTCTCGCCGGCTTGGGCCGCGTTCCTGGTGTCGAGCGGGTTGGAGGTGCCGGGTGAAAGCGAATAACGCGCAACAGTGGACTCGGGCACGGGCTCGGGCACGCTTTCGACCGTGGTGACGGTCGTGGTGACTGTGGTCGTAACCACAGTGGCATTGCTGCGATTCGAGATGGTTTGCCGGATGTTGTATGTCGTGTCTTGTGGCGTTGCGCCGGCAGCTTCGGCGGCCTTGTCATTCTTGTCGCCACCTGGCGTCTTCGGCTGCGCTTTGAGGCGCGGCAGCGCAGGCCGAATGGCTCCGATAGGTTCTATGCTCATTGGACTCCCTCGAATGGGTGGCGTTGCGCAATGGGATCACGGTCCGCGCCAGAGCCGATTCTGCGGCCGCTGCCAGTCATGCCTGGGGCAGACCGTTTGTGCCCCCAGCAGCGACAACCGGTCAGCTTGCCGATTGAGTAACGTGGGAAAAAAATGGGTTCCAGCGCCTTCGGTTCTTGGTTTGGGGCGGCTGTTCTGGGCTGCGAAAAAATGCTTTCAAAGTTGGTTGGAAAGAAGGTTTTTTTTGAATATTGGCGAAATATGATGATTTGTTTCGTCGTTCTCTAAGTTGGCGCAAAGACTGTGCTATAGTTGATTCATCGACGCAGGGGGGCAGCAAATGCCTCTCTCGCTGAAGAAATACCGCGCGATGGAGCAGTCTGGTAGCTCGTTGGGCTCATAACCCAAAGGTCGTAGGTTCAAATCCTTCTCGCGCAACCAACCTGGTTCGGCTTCGGTCGAAACGGCAAAAAAGCCCACCTCGGTGGGCTTTTTTGCGTCCTGCCAGCGGTGGCGCTCAGGCTGCGTGAGCTACCGAGGCCAGCGCATGCGCGTGATCGAGCCTGTCAGTGCGCGCACGCAGCCCGGCCGACGGCACGGCGAGGGCATGGGTGGGCGGGATCAGGCCGTGGCGCTTCTTACGCGCACCGCTATGCTCCAGCCGGCGCGCTCCGGCGCCCCAAGCAGGGGCTGACATTCCGGGAAATAGGCGCCGACGCTGCCGCGCGGCATGTCGTAGGGCACCACGCGCATGCCCGCGAGTTCACAGGACTGTTCGGTTCTTTCCACCGCAGCGACATGGGCCAGGTCGCCTTCGATCAGCCCGCGAGCGGCCATGTCGCAAGGGTGCATGAAGAGCAGCCTGCGCGTGTCCCAGCGGTGGCGAAAGTGCGGGTCCATGGCGCTGAACGCCGCCGCGCCGCGCGGTGCCATGAGCCGCAGAACAGTAGGGTCGCAGGCCGCATCGGACGGCGGCGCAACGGCATGGCGCAGCGCATGGTCCGCGCGGAATTCGGCGAGATCGAGCCTGGATGGCCGGGCGTGGGCGAAACCGCCGGCCCCATGCCGCTGGCGCAGCAGCGGTGTCGCCAGCGCCGCGCCATCGCGCACGACATGGAACGATGCCCGTGCCGCGGCCGGGAGAAAAGTGGTCGGCGGATGAGGCAGCGGCTGGGTGGAATCCATGGTCGTGCTTTTGGAGGAAGGAATAGCAGTGACTGTGGCTGGATCCGGCCGCCGGGTTCGTCAGTCAGGTGAACTGCGGCGCGTAGGAGGCCGCGCCCTGAGGACGGGAGTCCGGCAAGTGCCGCCTTGCATGAGGCTGCCCAAGGTTGAGGGGCGGGCGGGCACCCCGCAAGGTGAGGGCCGGCGCCGCCGAATCGGGCGCGAGCGCGCGGGGCTCAGGCCTCGCCCGGCAGCCAGTCGAGCGTGTAGAAAAAGCGCTTCCACGCGGGATCGGTACTGTGCGCCGCGGCGCGCACCTGTTCGCGGAACAGCTCCATGAACAAGGCCGCGGACGGGCCTGCGGCCTCGTGCGCGCGGCGCACCATGCCCACTTCGTGGTGGGCAAAGCGCTCGTTCAGGTTCAACGCGACAAAATCACGGTTGGAGTTCTGCGTTTCCAGCAGCGGCCAGGGCCAGTAGCTGAGCATGTCCACGCGCTTCATCAATGCCAGCGCAAGCCAGCCGGAATGTGCGAGCTGTATGCGTGCATGCGGAGGCGTCAGGCCATGCTTGCCGAACAGCTCCTGCATCACGCTTTCGTTTTCCAGCTGGCCGTGGCTCAGTATCCAGTCGCTTTCCAGCAACTCGGACAAGGAGCGCGCCTGCGCCTGGGGGTGCTGGGCGCGCGCGACCACGGTCATTTCATAGCGGAACAATGGCTCGGCCTGCAGACCCTCGAGCATATGCGGCAGACCTATGCGGCCGATCATCAGATCGAGCGTGCCTTCGCGCAGCCGCGGGTAGGCCAACGCGGCAAAGCCGTCGACGAACTCCAGCCCTACATGCGGCAGCGCCTTGCGGAAAGCCGACACCACCGGTGCCAGCAGCGTCTGCCCGACCCAGGGCGTGACGCCGACCGCGAGCCGGCGCTCGCTGCCGCCCTGGCGGTGGCGCTCCAGTCCTTGCTCGGCGCGCGCGACCTGGCCGACGATGGTGCGCGCCTGCTCCAGCAGCTCCTTGCCGGCGGGCGTGAGCTGTACGCCGCGGCCGTGGCGCTCGAGCAGCACCACGCCGGCGCTGGCCTGCAGGTCGTTGAGCCCCTGCGTCACGGTCGCCTGTGCGAGTCCCAGGGAGCGCGCCGACGCCCGGATGCTGCCTTGCGCGCCCAGCGCGACCAGGTAACGCAGTTGGTTGAGTTTCATGGCGCGACAGTAGCACAGCCATGCTGCATAGACAGCTAAATGCGTTCAATGAACGGTTTTGGCAATCTATGGCGATAAAGCATCGCTACATACACTTACGGCATGCATTGCCTCCCCGAATTCGCTCTTGCCGACAAAGTGCTGCCGGCCATCCGTGACTCCGCCGACGACATGGTGCGTCTGCGCCGAGATATCCATGCCCACCCCGAACTCGCGTTCGAGGAGTTCCGCACCGCCGATCTGGTGGCCGAAAACCTCGCGCGCTGGGGCTACAGCGTGCACCGCGGCCTGGGCGGCACGGGTGTCGTCGGTAGCTTGAAGCGCGGCACCAGCGCGCGCGCCATAGGTATCCGCGCCGACATGGACGCGCTGCCCATCCAAGAGGACACCGGGCTGCCGTATGCGAGCCGCAACGACGGCAAGATGCATGCGTGCGGTCACGATGGTCATACCGCCATCCTGCTGTCCGCGGCGCGTGTGATCGCGCAGGCGCAGGATTTCGATGGCACGGTGCATCTGATCTTCCAGCCCGCGGAAGAAGGCCTGGGCGGCGGCCGCCACATGGTCGAGGACGGATTGTTCGAGAAGTTTCCCTGCGACCAGATCTTCGCCTTGCATAACATGCCAGGCTTTCCGGTGGGCAAGTTCGGCTTTCTCGGCGGCTCGTTCATGGCTTCGTCCGATTCGGTCACGGTGACCGTGCAAGGGCAGGGCGGACACGGTTCGGCACCGCACCAGGCGGCCGATCCGGTCGTGGCCGCGGCCTATATCGTGGTCGCGCTGCAGACCATCGTCGCGCGCAACAACGACCCGCGCGACATGGCGGTGGTCACCGTGGGTTCCATCCACGGCGGCAATGCGCCCAACGTGATCCCCGACAGCGTGCAGATGCGCCTGACAGTGCGCGCCTACCGTCCCGAAGTGCGCCAGATGCTGCGCGAGCGCATCACGGCGCTGGTCCAGGCCCAGGCGGTGACGCTGGGCGTGCAGGCCCAGGTCGACTACCACTGGCGCTATCCCGCGCTGATCAACGACCCGGCGGCGACGGAGCTGGCGCGCAGCGTGGCCGCCGAATGGCTGGGCGAGGACGCGCTGATCCAGGGCATGCAGCCGCTCACGGGCAGCGAGGACTTCTCGTTCATGCTGGAAAAGATTCCCGGCTGCTATCTGATCGTCGGCAACGGCGAAGGCGGTCACCACAGCACCGGCGGCTGCATGGTGCACAACCCCGGCTACGACTTCAACGACGCGATCCTGCCCATTGCATCGAGCTACTGGGTGCAGCTGGTGCGGCGTTTTCTCGCGCCCACCGCCTGAAGGTTTCCCTGTGTCCCATTTTCCCGTTGAGAAAACCACCATGAATTTCACACGCCGCAGCATTCTTGGCGCACTGGCTTGCACCCCCCTGGTGGTGCATGCGCAATCCGCCTGGCCCACGGGCCGTCCCATCAAGGTGGTCGTGGGCTATGCACCCGGCGGCTCGGTGGATCTCGCCTGCCGCGCGACCGCGGATTTTCTCGCGGCCAGGCTGGCCGGCGCCATCGTCACGGTCGAGAACGTTTCGGGCGCGGCCGGCGTGATCGCGGCCCAGCGCGTGTCGCAGGCCCAGCCTGATGGCTACACGCTGATGGTGGGCTCTAGCAACGAGTTATGCGCCACGGCGCATGTGAATCCGGCGCAGAAATACGATGCGGTCAAGGGTTTCACGCATATCGGCATGGTCTGCGAGTCACCGGTGCTGTTCGTCGCCAGCCCCAAGCTGGGCGTGAAGAACATGGACGAGTTTCTCGCGCTGGTCAAGAAAAATCCCGGCAAATACAGCTACGGCAGCTCGGGCGTGGGCTCGACCCTGCATTTCGCGGGCGAGCTGCTGAAAAAGCGCGGCGGGCTGTTCATGAGCCATATTCCGTACCGCGGCACCGCGCCGCTGCTGACCGATCTGGTCGGCGGCAACCTCGACTGCGCGATGATCACCACCACGGCAGCGAACCCGTTCATCGCCAACGGCCGGCTGGTCGGCCTGGGCGTGACTTCGGCAAAGCGCAGCCCGGCCGCGCCCAATGTGCCCGCGATCGCCGAGCATCCCGCACTGTCCGGCTACGAGCTGACCGGCTGGCTGTCGCTGGCCGCGCCCAAGGGCCTGCCCGCGGACATGGCCGACAAGCTGCGCGCCAACCTGCGCACGGCGCTGCAGGATCCGGCCTACCGCCGCCGCCTCGAAGACGGCGGCCTGGTGCCCGCGACGGGCAACGAGGACATCGCGGCCATCATCCAGAACGATGGCCGCAAGTATGCGGAACTGGTGAAGTTCGCCAACATCAAGGACTGACGGGGCGCGCGGGCGGCGCGGTCGTTCAGCCGACCATGCCGCCCCAGGCCATGAGCTGGCGCATGAGCCAGGCCATGGCTGCGAGCGAAGCGACGCTTGCGGTCCAGATCATCAGCAGCCAGCCGAGCTGGCGCAGTGTGGTGCGCATGGGGTCTCCTCAATGGTAGTGCTCACCGTGGCGCACCTTGCCGCGGAACACGTAGTAGCTCCAGGCCGTGTAGCCCAGGATGATGGGAATGATGAACAGCGCGCCGACCAGCGCAAATCCCTGGCTGGACGCGGGCGCCGCAGCCTGCCAGATGGTGAGCGACGGCGGCAGGATGATGGGCATGATGCTGATCACCAGGCCCGAGTAGCCCAGAAAGGTCACGAACAGCGCCAGCGAGAACGGGCTGGCATTGCGGCGTTCCGAGCCCAGCGTGCGCCACAGCGCGGCCAGGCTCAGAACGACCAGGAAAGGCACGGGCAGCAGCCATTGGAGTGCATCCGAGCCGAACCAGCGCTCGGCGATATGTCCGTGCAGCAGCGGCGTCCACAGGCTCACGGCCGCAATTGCGACCGCCATCGCAATGGTGCTGGCGCGCGCGGCCCGGCGCAGCTCCTGCTGCAGCCGGCCCTCGGTCTTCATCACCAGCCAGGTGCTGCCCAGAAACACGTAGGCTGCGACCAGCGCGCAGCCGGTGAACACGCTGAACGGGCTGAGCCAGTCCCAGGCGCCGCCGACAAACACGCCGCCATCGAGCTCGATACCCATCAGTATCGCGCCCAGCGTCACGCCCTGCATCAGCGTGGCGAGCAGCGAGCCGCCGGCAAACGCCTTGTCCCAGATATGGCGGCGCGCGTCGCTGGCCTTGAAGCGGAACTCGAAGGCCACGCCGCGCAGGATCAGGCCGATGAGCATCAGCATGATGGGCAGATACAGCGCGCTGAGCACCGCCGAGTAGACGACGGGAAACGCCGCCAGCAGACCCGCGCCGCCGAGCACCAGCCAGGTCTCGTTGCCGTCCCAGACGGGGGCGATGGTGTTCATCATCACGTCGCGGTCGTGGCGGTCCTGGAAGAACGGGAACAGCATTCCCACGCCCAGATCGAAGCCGTCCATGACCACGTACATGAAGACGCCCAGCACGATGATGCCGGCCCAGATGATTGACATGTCGATTCCCATGGGGATTTCTTTCGCAAGGATTCAGTGCAGAGGTTCGGGATTGGCGCCGGAGATGGGGCGCATCGGCTGGTTGGCTTCGCCGGGTCCGCCTTCGGGCGGTGTCTCGCCCGCATGGGGCGCGGTGGCGAGCATCTTCAGCCCCATCAGCGTGCCCGTGCCGAAGACCAGCAGGTAGACCACGACCAGCAGCGTCAGCGAGATCGCGAGGTGCGAAATGTCGTGGTTGGACACGCCTTGCGCGGTGCGCATCACGCCGTAGACGATCCAGGGCTGGCGTCCGGTCTCGGTGACGAACCAGCCGGCCAGCAGCGCGACCAGCCCGGCCGGTCCCATGGCCACGCAGCAGCGGTGGAACCAGGCGCTGTCGTAGAGCCGCCCGCGCCAGCGCAGCCAGGCAGCGCACAGGGCCAGCGCAATCATCAGCGAACCCAGTCCCACCATCACGCGGAACGACCAGAACACCGTGGCCACATGGGGCAGGTCCTGGGGCGGGAAATCGGACAGCGCGGGAATGGTGCCGTCCCAGCTGTGCGTCAGCAGCAGGCTGCCCAGGCGCGGTACTTCGAGCGCGTAATCGTTCTTCTGGTTGGTCTGGTCGGGCAGGCCGAACAGCACCAGCGGCACGCCGGCCCCGGGCGCGTGGTGCTTCCAGTGGCCTTCGATCGCGGCGAGCTTGGCGGGCTGGTGTTCGAGCGTGTTGAGCCCATGCTGGTCGCCGACAAAGGCCTGCAGCGGCGCGGCGACCAGCAGCATGGCCAGCGCCATGGAGGTCATGCGGCGCACCATCGGCGTGCGGTTGCCCTTGAGCAGATGCCAGGCACCCGTGGCCGTGACGATCAGCGACGTGGCGAGAAACGCTGCAATCACGGTGTGCACCAGCCGGTACGGGAAGGATGGATTGAAGATGATGGCAATCCAGTCGACCGGCACGACGATGCCGTTGATGATCTCGTGGCCCTGCGGCGTCTGCATCCAGCTGTTCGATGCCAGTATCCAGGTCGCGGAAATCAATGTGCCCAGCGCGACCATCAGCGTCGAGAAGAAGTGCAGGCGCGGCCCGACCTTGTTCCAGCCGAACAGCATCACGCCCAGGAAGCCGGCCTCGAGGAAGAACGCCGTGAGCACTTCATAGGCCAGCAGCGGTCCGGTGACGCCGCCCGCGAAGTTCGAGAAACCGCTCCAGTTGGTGCCGAACTGGTAGGCCATGACCAGACCCGAGACCACGCCCATGCCGAAGCACAGCGAGAAGAACTTGATCCAGTAGTGATACAGGTCGCGGTACAGCGTCTTGCGCGTATAGAGCCAAAGACCTTCAAGCACGGCAAGGTACGAGGCCAGGCCGATGGTGATCGACGGGAAGACGATGTGAAAGGAAATGGTGAATGCGAACTGGATACGTGCCAGGTCGAGCGCGCTGAGGTCGGGAAGGGTAGGCATATGCGCCCGGAGTTTACTGAGTTTTCAGTAATTACTGAAAATTCAATAAGTTATGGGCGCGTGCCTCAAAGGGTTGGGATTCTCGCTCAGGCGCGGTGCGGCGAACTGTGTGTCAGTAGCGCTCTTGCATCCAGGCCACGAAATGCAGCAACCGGCGCGAGAAGTCCTGGGCATCGGCCTGCGGCTGGCGCTGCGGGGCAGCGAAAAATTCGAGCGCCTCGACCGCCTCGGGAAAGGCCGCGGCGCATTGCTGCAGATGGTCGTCGATCGACTCGGGCCAGGACGTCGAATCCAGGGGGCGCAGCACATTGGTCGCGCGAATCGCTTTCTTGGACGCTTGGAGCATGAGTTGCGCCGCCTGTTCCGGTGGCAGTGGCATCGCCAGGCGTTGCGCATAGGCGGTCAACACGCTGGAGAAATCGCCGTTGACCGCGAGCGCGATCGCCCGCGACGGCCGGAACAGCGCAAAGGCCTGGGCGCGGTCCGGCCCGGCGATGCAGCGGCAATGGTGCTTGAGCCAGAAACCCCAGCGTGCGAAATTCTCTGGCGCCTGGATTTCGGCCAGGCTGCCCAGATCGAAATCGACCTTGGTGACTTCGGCGTGGCTCTGCTCCAGGGCCTGGCGCGCGGCTTCAATCCGTTCAAGGTCCTGGGTCGAAGGCGTACGCACCAGCAGCAGCACGGCATCGAGGTCGGAGCGCCCTGGTACGGCATCCACTCTGGCAACGCTGCCATAGAGATAGGCGCTGTCGATCAGATCGGCCAGCGGGCCGTGCACGGCAGCGCACAGGGCGTCGACCACGGATTGGAAGGCCGGCTGCAGCGGCGCATGGCCCACGGTGCGGATATATCCCAGCGCATCGACGCCTTTGGTTTCGGTCAACCTTGCCTTTCAGAGTCCAGCGGTCGCGATTCGCGGTGATTCTGCCATGGCGCAGGGCCGCGCCCTGCGGCAGTCGCCTGTTCTAATGCGCGCATGCCTTCTACCGCGTCACTCAACCATCAGATTCGCCCTGCCACGCTGGAAGATGTCGCCGCGATCTTTCGCGTGCGCACCGCCGTCACGGAAAACGTCCTGACGCTGCAGCAGCTTGCCGAGCTGGGCGTGACGCCGGACTCCATCGCTGAGCTGATATGCAGCGCCCCCTGCATCTGGGTCGCCGAAGCCGATGGCAAGGTGGCCGGATTTGCGATGGTCGAGCTCGAAACCGCCTGCCTGTTCGCGGCCTTCGTGCTGCCGCAATATGAAGGCCGGGGCATGGGCCGGGATCTGGTCGCGGTCTGCGAGCAGGCCCTGTTCCGCGACCATGCGCTGGCCTGGCTCGAAACCGACGGCCGCAGCCGCGCCGCGGGTTTTTATCGCCACCTAGGCTGGGCGCATGCCGCTGATCTGGTCGATGGCGATGTGCGGCTGGAGAAGCGCCGGCCGTAGGCGGGCTTCAGTTTGTCGCCGCCGGCTGCTTGCCTTCGGCGGCCTCGGGCACATAGACCACCGAGCCGTCCTTCATGCGGTAGGCGACGCCGGCCTTGGCGCCTTCGCCCTGGCCGCTTTGGCCGTTGGCCTTGAAGCGTTCGACCTTGTCGCCTTTCTTGACGATCATTTCCATGCTTTCCTTGCCCGCGTTGGTGACCACGGTGACGTCGGGCTGGGACATCGCGGCCATCAGCGGGTTCTGGGCGATGGTGATCAAGAGCGCGGCGATGATCACCAGGAAGATGTCGATCAGATTGACGACCGACAGCAACGGGTCCTCGGCATCGCCTTCTTCAAGAAACTTGAGGCTCATGCATGCACTCCGGCCTGGGCGGTCTGCGCGAGTGCGCCCGGGGCCAGCGCGGGCGCGCTGACGGCGGCATGTTGCTGCAGCCAGACCAGTTCCTCGGCGAGCCAGCGGCGGCGCACGGAGACGATCCAGTAGGTCAGGGCCGAGGCGATCAGCGCCAGGATCACGGCCGAAAACGCGACGGCCAGGTTGTCGGCGACGGCGGCGATGTCGCCGCTCGAAATGCTCTTGAGCGCCGGACCCATGGGAATCATGGTTGCGACCAGGCCCAGCATCGGCGTCACGCGCGTGGCCACGCGCGGCACTTCGAGCAGGCGGTGGGCCGCGAGGTCGCGTTCATCGGCGCTCGCGCCCGGGTGCTGGCCGGCCCAGCGCAGCAGCGGGTAGGCGCTGCTGTGCGCGGCGGCCGCGCCCAGGCGCAGCTGGCGGCGCTGGAAATGCGCCATCGCGAACTGGCCGAAAGCGAACAGCGAATAGAAGAACAGCAGCGCGATGGCGAGCAGCGTGGGAATCAGGAACAGCTGGCCGATGGTGTACATCCAGGATTCGATGTGCAGGCTTGTCATGGGGTGGCTTTCAAAATCTAGAAGAGAAAAATAGCGGGTCGCGCGCTCAATGCGCGGTGGTGGGCAGTGCGCGTGCCGGGCGCAGTGACTGGCGCAGCGCGCCGGCCGCGACCACGCCCAGCACCAGCAGCCACAGCAGCCATTGCTGCAGGCTCACAGGCGGTGGCGGCGCGGGCGGCTCGACTTTTTGCAGCTGCATGCCGGTGATCAGCGGCGGGACCGGCGGCGGCTCGGGCGCGGCGGCGGGCTCTTCGGATGCGGGTGGCGGGGCTGCCGCGGGTGCCTGGGCAGCCGGGGCCTGGGATGGCAGCGCATTGCTGTCGGCGGCGCCGGCCACATAGTCCATCAGCGCCTGGTGCGGCGCCTGCACGCCGAAGCGCTGCTGCAGGGCCTGGTAGCGGTCCTTGAGCGTGGCCAGCGTCTTGTCGTCGGTCTGCCAGTAGCCCTTGCGTGCGGCTTCGAGCATGCGCTCCATGGTCTGGGCATAGGCATGGGGGTTGTTCTTCTCCATCCATTCCTTGACGCCCAGCTGGTGCTTGTCGTTCACATAGACTTCGGCCATTTCCTGCCACTGGTCATCGCGCACGATTTCATGCGAGGTCGCGGTCCAGCCCCAGAGGTTGTTGGTCGCGTCGAGCACGCGCAGCGTGCCCGAGTAGCCTTCCTTCATCAGGCCTTCGATGTAGCCGGGGTGGAACTGGCGCGTCGCGAGTTCCTTCGACAGGAAGTTCGCGGCCGACTCGGTGCGCGTTGCGCCCGGGTTGCGCAGATTGGAGATGTAGAGCTGCGGCGCCTTGCCGTCGAGCGCGCGCACCGCCAGCCCTATGCCGCCCAGGTACTGGAACGGGTCGTCGGTGGTCAGCATGCCGTAGGTGTTGGAGCTGCGCGCGAGCACCGCGGCCTGCGTGCCCTTGAGGTGTTCGGCGTAGAGGTTGGTGCCCAGGCCCGCGACGCCCTTGGTGCCCCAGAGCTTTTCGTCGGGGCCGTAGGCCGACTGCATGCGGTCCAGATACAGCGCGGCGAGCTTGCTGTCGCCGTCGGCCTTGCTGCCCCAGGAGTCGCTGGCCAGCGTGGCTTCGGGCAGACCGGTACCGTATTCGCCGCTGGCCGTCGAGAAGATGCGCGTCTGGCTGGCGTTGGCCGCGGCCTTGGCATCCACGCCCTGGGCGATCAGGCGCTGGCGCACCTGCTGGCTGAAGCGCCAGGCGGGGTTGTCGGCTTCGTCGGCCGTGGCCGCGAGCTGGGCCGCGCGCGCGAGCTGGCGCAGCGCGTTGGGGAAATGGTCGCGGTACAGGCCCGTGGCCGACAGCACCACATCGACGCGTGGCCGGCCCAGCGCCTTGCGTTCCACGCGGCGCACGTCGATCACGCGCCCGCCCTTGTCCCAGACCGGCTCCACGCCCATGAGCCACAGCGCCTGGGCTTCGAGAATGCCCTGGTGGCGCATGGTCTCGACCGACCACAGCGAGAACGTGACCTTGTCCAGGGTCTTGCCCGTGGCATCGCGGTGGGCGGCGATCATCTGCTCGGCGGCTTTCTTGCCCGCGGCCCAGGCCTGGGCGCTGGGAATGCGCGAAGGATCGAAACCGTAGAGGTTGCGGCCCGTGGGAAACGCGTCGGGGTTCTTGATCGGGTCGCCGCCGTAGGAAGTGGGGATGTACTTGCCGTCGAGCGCGGCGAGCAGCGCGGGCATCTCGCCCGCGGCATCGAGCCGGCCATACCATTCGCGCCCCTGCTCGAGCTGGGCCTGCAATGCCGGGTCCGTCACGCGGGCCTGGCCCGCAAGAAACTGTTCGAGCAGACGGAACGGCGGGCTTTGCTTGAACTGGCGGTAGTCGCCGACCATGGCTTCGTCGATCTCGGCTTCGGCCTTGCCCGCGGCGCGCGCCGCCGCATGCCAGTAGTCGCGGCCCAGCATCATCACCACGGTGGCGATGCGATGCTCCTGCGCGGCCGGCTGGCCCAGCGTGTGCAGGCCCAGCGGCTGCACGGTTTCGGCGAGTTCATGCAGATGGCTGTGCAGGGCCTCGACGAAGTCGGCGAAGTTGGCGGGCGTATGGCCCTGGGTCCAGCCCATGTCGGCGTCCATGCGCTGGGCCTTGACGCGCGCGAGGATGTCGGCGCGGTACTGGTCCTTCACGGCGCCCTGGTCCTGGTCCTGCCAGCTGTGCAGCAGATCGTGCACTTCGGTCCAGGCCTGGTGCATGCCTGCGGGCTGGAACGGCGGCGTCTGGTAGCTGATGGTCACGGCGCGCCCGCGGCGCTTGGCCTGCTGGGCTTCGCCGATGTTGTCGACGATGTAGGGGTAGACCACGGGCAGGTCGCCGACGGTGAGCGAGGGGTAGTCGGTCACGGCCAGGCCACGCTCCTTGCCGGGCAGCCATTCCTGCGAGCCATGGGTGCCGAAGTGGACGATGGCGTCGCTGGCCATGGCTTCGCGCGCCCAGAGGTAGGCCGCGAGATAGAAGTGCGTGGGCACGGCGCTCAACGAATGGTAGAGCGCGCGTTCCTGGTTGTCGCGCTTGTCGCTGCGCGGCGGCTGGGGCAGCAGCACCGCCTTGCCCAATTGCAGGCGCGGGATCACGAACACCGGCTGGCCCTGGTGCTGTATCACCATGTCGGACGCCGCGGGCGCGCCCCAGCGGCGCGTGACATCGGCGCGCACTTGCGGCGGCAGGTTGTTGAGCCAGGCTTCGTAGCGCGCGACGGGCAGCGTCGCGGCCAGGCCGTCGCGCAGCAGATCATCGAGTTTGGCGTCGCGGTACAGCGGCGCGAGCAGGCGCTGGAGCTTTTCTATCAGTTCGGCCTGGGACGGCACTTCGGTGGTGTAGCCGGCGGCGCGCAGCCGGGTGAGCGTTTCGATCAGGCTGGTCGGCACATTGAGAAACGCCGAGGCCAGGTTCTTCTCGCCGGGCGGCGAATTCCAGAAGAACACCGCGAGTTGCTTGTCGGCCGCACGCTTGCGCTGCAGATTGACCCAGTTCAAGGCCTTGGTGACCACCGATTGCGCCTGGGCGTCGATCGGCACCTGGGCGCCGCTTTCGGGATCGATGGCCGAGGCGATCTGGATGTCGTTGATGCCCGTGTATTCGGCCTGGGCCACATAGAGCGGCAGGTCCATGGCGGGAATGCCTTGCGGGTCCCTGGCCCAGTCGTCGGCCGAGCCGCGGCGGTAGGTCGTGGCCTGGACCACGGGAATGCCCAACTGCTCGAAGGCGCGCCGCGTGCCTTCGGCGTTGAGCATGATGCGGGTGTTGATCAGCACATCGGCGGCGCGCAGGCCACCGGGCTGCAGGATCTGCAGATGGGCCTGGGCGTCCATCGAGGGGCTGTAGTAGGGCAGGGCGACCGCGCCCGCGCCTTCGATGCGCGCGACCAGGTCGTCGATCACCGCGGTCTGCAGGCCGCCGATCTGGGTCTGGTGAAAGCCGATGGCGACGACCGGCGGGCGCTGGCCGGGGGCGTCGAGTTTCAGACTGCGCCAGGCGAAGTAGTCGGCGGTGCTGGCGAACACCTGGCTGGGCGCGCGCGGGTGGTAGATGCCGACCTTGGGAAACACCACAGGCGCGGGAATGCCATCGGGGCGGCGCTTTTCGAGCAGCGCTTTCACGGTCTGGAAGAAATGCCGGTAGTTCGCCTGGCCGCCGTTGACGTAGTAACGCGTGAGCTGCTCGATATCAGCGGCCGCGAGGCCCTGGCCCGAAGGCTGGGTTTCGAGCAGCCAGACATGGGGCATGGGCAGGCGCGCCAAGGTGCTGCCGAGCTTGGCCTGAACCTGCTCCTGTTGGTAGGCGTCGATCAGCACCAGGTCGAAACCCGCGAAACTGCCCGGGTCGGCCTGGTCGGGCAGCGACTGCAGATTGCGCTGCTCGATCTGTATGCCGGCGTCCAGCGCGATGGGCGCGAGCGCGGTGAACTTGCCCAGCGGCACATTGCTCGCGGAAACGAACAGCACGCGCTGCGCAGGTGCCGCCGGCGCTGCGTGGCTGGCGCTGGCGAGCAGCAGCCCGGACAGCAGCCAGGAAATCAGGGAGAAGAATTGCATCAATCAGCTTCGGGGGCGCCCGGTCGGTGGGCGGGCAGCGCGGCAAGTACATGGCTTGCGGGCGTCTGCCGTCTGAACGAGAAACAAGCCATCGACCAGAAAGCGGCGGGCGGCTTGGAGAGCGGCGGGCGCATCGGCGCCCGCCAGGGCCAGGCCCTCAGAAGTCGGCTTGCAGGCTGACAAACAGCGTGCGGCCGCGTTCGGCGTTCTTGAAGTTGGGCGACTTCTCGGCCAGATCCACGTTGCCTATGTTCTCCAGGCCCGCGCGCAGCGTGTAGGTCTTGTCGATCTTCTTGCCTATGCTCGCATTCCAGACGCTGAACGCGGGCATGGGTGCGGCCGCGGCCACCTGGCTGCCGACATAGTTCAGATCGACGCGCGCATTCCAGCCCGCGTTGCCGTTCCAGTCGAGCGCCGAGTTGAAGCCCACGCGCGGACGGTAGTCGAGGCGGGTGCCGGTCGTCAGGTCCTTGGTGGCCATGAACGTCGCGTTGTTGCTCCAGTGCCATTGGCGGCTGATGTCCCAGTTCGCGCCCAGTTCCAGGCCCGTGATGCGCGCCTTGTCGACGTTCGAGTACCAGTATTGATTGCGGTTGTTGACCTTGGGACCGATGATCTTGCTGGCGATCAGGTTCTTGACGTCGTTGTGGAACAGCGTGCCTTGCAGTTCCAGCGCCGACGTGGCCTGCCAGGTCGCGCCCAGCTCGATCGAGTTCAGCGACTCGGGCTTGAGATCGGGGTTGCCGTAGATGTCGTAGCTCGTGCCGTTGTAGTGGTAATTGCCCGACATCTGCTTGAGCGTAGGCGCCTTGAACGCATGGCCTATGCCGCCCTTGACGACCAGCGCCGGCGAAGCCTCCCAGACCAGGTAGGCGCGCGGGCTGAATTCGCTGCCGAACAGCGCATGGTGGTCGGCGCGCAGGCCTGTTGTGAGGCTCAGGCTTTCGGTCAGCGCCCATTCGTCCTGGGCGAACAAGGCCTGGTGGGTCACGCCGTCGCTGCCCTGGTTGAGTTCCGAATGGGTCAGCTTTTCACGCCGCACTTCGGCGCCCGTGGTCAGCTGGTGGGCGCCGAAGCGCCTGGACGCAAAACCGTCGATCACCTGTTCCTGCATGCGCTGGGGCGTGGCCGGCGCGACGCCGTTGCTTGCCGAGTTGGTGATGCGGATGTCGCTGGCATAGGCGCGCGCCTGCGTCTTCCAGTCGCCGAACTTGGCTTTCCAGGTCACGTCGGCCTGGCGGCGGTCGAGGTCGTATTCGCTTTCATAGACCGTGAGCAGCTTGTTGACGGTCTTGCTGGTGTCGAAGAAGCGCTGCTCCTTGCCGGCCATGAGGTTGAAGTCCAGCGACTGGTCGGCATCGATCTTGAGCGTGCCGCCTATGCTGCCCTGGCCGTTGTGCTGGCCTTCGAGCGCCGACAGCGTGGGCGCGGAGGGCTTGGCGATGGCATCGGCGTGGGCCGCCGTGCCCGAAACGCGCAGCGACAGCATGTCGTTGACCTTGCCCGCGGAGTAGATCGAGGCCTGGCCCAGATTGCCGCCCGTACGGTCGGTCTGTGTTCCGGCCTTGAGGTAGACCGAGGTCTCCCAGCGGTCGCCCCGGGGCTGGCGCGTGATCTGGTTGATCACGCCGCCCAGCGCTTCGGAGCCGTAGAGCGTGGACATCGGGCCGCGGATGATTTCGACGCGCTCGACCGCGGCCATGGGCACCCAGCCGAACTGGAAGTTCGAGTGGCCCACGATGTCGTCAGTGGCCGCAATGCGCTTGCCGTCGACCATGGTCAGCACATGCTTGCCATCCATGCCGCGCATCGACAGGGTGCGGCGGCCCGCGGTGTTGGTCGCGCTGAAGCCTATGCCTGTCTGGCCGCGCACGGCTTCGAACAGGTCGGCGGGCTGCTGCTGGTCGAGCCGGGCGCGGTCGATCACGCTGACCGAAGCCGGCGCGGTGCGGGTGTCATGTTCCTGCAGCGTGGCCGTGACGGTCACGGTCGCATTTTCGGTGGCAGGCGTCGATTGCGCGAACGCCAGCGCGGGCAGCGCCAGGCACAGGGCCGAAGCCAGCGGCGTCAGCGTCGCGGGAAGACGGCGTTGCGCGCCGGAGGCCGCGCGATGGGAAGAAGACATGGAAGGCTCCAGGCCCGGAAAGCGACGTTACAGCGCTGCAGGCCAAATAAGAAGTGAAACTATATACAAATTGTAATGCAAACAGAAACCATTCTCATTCGAATTCGTGTTTTCTGATGCTGTTGGCGCGAAGCGTTGCGGAAATGGCGCGAAATCGGCGCGCACGCGGCGCGCATGCGCCCATGGGGTGCTGCGCGCCAGGCGCGCGAAGGCACGCAGCCGACCTTCGCGGCCGCCGCGCTGGCGTGCTTCAGGCGGTGCGCGCGCGCAGCCAGTGGTTGTCGAGCTGGATGGCGCCCACGCGCGCGGGCGCGACATTGCTGTCCTGGCCTGCGGCATCAAGGGCGATGGCCTGTTCGCCGCCGCCTACCCAGACGCGCGCGTCATCGGCGCGGCCCTGGCCGGGCACGGCCGCCAGCGCATAGGCCATGGGCAGCGCATGCTCGGCCTGCCAGGCGATGGGCGCACCCGGGCGGGCGCTGCCGAAGAACGCCACCCGGTCCACGCGCGGGCAGCTCACGGCGAATGCCTGGCCGGTGAACGCGATATCGCCGCCATAGCCGGCCACGGGCGCGGGCGTGGCGACGGCGCGCAGCGCCGCGCCGTCGAACACCGCGAGCACGGGCGCCTGGCGCTTGGCCTGGGCGTCGTCGTGCTCGGCCTGCAAGGCCACGCCCAGCCAGCGGCGCGCGTGGCCTGGCCGCAGCTGCGCGCCCCAGGCAAGGTGGCGCAGGCTCAGGCGCGGGTCGTCAAGCTTCCACTGGCCCAGCAGTTCGCCGCGCGCCTGGGCAGCCAGGCGCACGACCGAAGAATCCATATGGTCCAGCCGCAGCTTGCGCCGGCCGGTCTCGGACTGGGTGGGAATGCCGCCATTGGCTACGATCAGACTGCCGTCGTGGTCGAGCAGCAGCTGGTGCGGGTCCATGCCGCCGGTGCGCCACTCGGCGAGCTTTTCGAGGCTGGCCGCGTCGCGCACGCCTATCAGCCCTTGGCTGTCGGCCAGATCGGTTTCGGTGGTGTAGATGTGGCGGCCGTCGGCGCTGGCCAGCACATGGCCGTTGAAGACGCGGTCGGGCTCTATCCACAGCCATTGCGGCTCCTGGCCCGGATGCCAGCGCAGCAGCCAGTCGCCGGGCCGGCGCGCGACGCACACGATGGCGCCCGAAGCTTCCTGCAGCAGCGCATGCGCGCGCGTGGGCACTTCGAGCCTGTGCAGCGGCAGCAATTGTGCAGCGGCCGCGGTGGTGGCGCCGGTCCAGGCGAGCTGGCCTATGTATTGCTGCGCGCCGTCCTGCCAGGCCGCGATGAAGCGCGGCAGCGGGCTGTTGCCGTTGGCCTGGGCGCGCGCGGCCAGCGGCAGGCCGGGCAGCAGGGACCAGACCAGCGCCTGCCGCAGCCATTGCCGGCGGTGCATTGCTGCGCTCATGATGTCAATCTCCGTCGGCATCCGAAAAGCCGATGTTCACTTTCAAGGCCGGTGCGACCTTGTCCTGCATCTGCTGCTTGACCTGGCCCAGCGCCTTGACGGCCTGCAGCACCGCATCCTTGTCGGTCGATGCGAGCTGCGCCATGGCCTGGTCGGCGGCTAGCACCGCATTGACCCATTGCTGGGCCAGGTCGTTGAGGCCGCGGCCGCGCAGATAGAGTTCGATGGGCACGATGTCCTTGCCGGCCACGGGCGTGGGGCCGGCGTGGTGCACGGCCAGCGTCTTGAGCGCCGACCATTGCGCGCGCCACGATTGCAGGCTGGTCTGGCTGGCGCTGCGCGCGAAGTCGGGCGCTGCGGCCTTGCCCTGGCTGCGCAGCGGCTTTTCCATCTGCTGCCAGCGTAGGCGCTCGAGCCCGCCAATCCACTGGTTGATGAACTCGGCCATCAGCTCGGGAGCGGCCGTGGATTCGTCCTCATCCCAGGGTGTTTGCGCGAGCTTGGCAAAACCCTTTTGCAGCGCTTGCGCTTCGGCATGGACTTCGCGCGCGGCCAGCGCCGCGTAGCGGCAGGCCGGGGTGTTCGGCGCCGCGGCTTCGGTCCAGAGCAGCCATTCGAGCGCCGGGAAACCCTTGGCGGGCGCGCCCACGCGCTCCATGCCCAGCAGGTCGGCAGGCGCAGTGGTGATGGCCTTGCGCACGGCCGCGGGGCGCAGCGGCTGGAAGTCGATCAGGCGCATGGAGCGGCGCTCGATCAGCGGGCCCAGCGCCACGGCCGACAGCCGCTCCCAGTCGGTGGCCGCGGCGCGCCAGCGCTCGCGCACTTCAGTGGCCGAGCCCTGGCCCGCGCAATACTGCTGCCAGCTGCCGACGAGAGCCTGGGCGCTTTGCTCGAACGCGCTGGCGTTGGTGCCATACCATTGCGTGGCCAGGCCCGCGCTCAGGTGCGCGGGGTTGTAGAACGGCAGCGCGACTTCGGCGTAGGCCGCCGGAATGCCCTGGGCGGATGCCGTGCCGGCGACCAGCGCCAGCGCCGTGCAGGCCCAGGCGATGGGGCGGAATGCGGAATGGTTTGTCATGGGATTCCTGCGGGGTCAGAGCGATTCGAGAAAACGAACCAGCGCGTCACGCTCCTGAGCGTTGAGTTGCAGCACGGCGTCGCGCGAAGCCTGGGCCTCGCCGCCATGCCAGAGAACGGCTTCGAGGATGTTGCGCGCCCGGCCGTCGTGCAGCAGCCGGCTGTGGCCGTTGACCGCGGGCACCAGGCCCAGACCCCACAGCGGCGGCGTGCGCCACTGGTTGCCATTGGCCAGGAAGTCGGGGCGGCCGTCGGCCAGGTCCTTGCCCATGTCGTGCACCAGCAGGTCCGTGTAGGGGAAGATCACCTGGCCCGACAGCGTCGGGCTGCTCAGCCGCGGAAACGGCGGCGCGCCGGTCACATAGCTGGGTCGGTGGCAGGCGGCGCATTGGGCGCGCGCAAAGATCTGCTGGCCTTGCAGCACCTGCGGGTCGGCCGGGTCGCGCCGTGCGGGCGGTGCCAGCGTGGCCTGGTAGAAGATCACGTCGTCGAGCGTCCTGTCGTCGATTTCCACGCCCTGGCCCTTGGCGCCGCGCGGCGCCTGGATGCAGTCCTTTTGCGCAGGCATGCAGGCTTCGCCCGGAAAGTTCGCCGACGTGATGCCGATGTCGCCCTGGAACGCGCCCGCGGTCTGGTGGGCCAGCGTGGCGACGTTGGCTTTCCAGCCGAAGCGCCCTATCATCGTGGTCTGGGCAAACGCATCCCAGACGCGGTTGACTTCGCCGCGCACCGGGCCGCCTGCGGCCTGCTGCGCGCGCGCATTGGCCTCGATCTCGGCCGCGGGAATGGCTTCGAGCAGGCCCAGGCCTATGACTTGGGGCGCGATGCGCGGGCTGACCATGGCATGGGCCGAGAGCGCGCCGTAGCCGAGTTCGCGCAGCGTGTAGATCGGCTTTTCCAGCGTATAGGGCGTGCCGTCGGCAAAGGCGCCGGTCAGCGTTTCATAGCGGATATGGACCTTGCCCTCGGGGCGTACGCCGGGTATCGCCAGGTCGTTGAACTGGTCGCCATAGGTCGGCTCGGGCACGGGGCCGCCCTGGGCGGTCTTGCCGGGAACCGACAGGCGCATCAGCAGGCCGGCGACGGCGCGTGGCTCCAGCCCGTTGTGGAAGTCGGGCGGCTGGGCGCGGCCGTCCTGCACATGGCAGCCGCCGCACGAGCGCGCAAGAAAATGCGGGCCCAGGCCGTCGCGCGCCGTGGTCGACGCGGGCGCCTGCACCCAGTTGCGCTTGAAAAAGGAATTGCCGATCACAAAGCGCGTGCGCTCGGCATCGGCGAGATTGGCCGCGGGAAACGAAAACGCATTGCGGCCGGAGGCAAACACCGTGGCCTGGCCACCGGGAAGGTGGTCGGCCGGCGCCGCGACGCTCGCATCCGCGGCGCCCGCTGGCGCGGCGCGGCTCTCGGCAAAAACCTGGGCGGCGAGTGCCGCCGTGGCGGCTGCAGCAGCGCAGGCCACTGCGGCCAGGGCCTGGCGGCCCGTCAATCTTTTCATGGGACGCAGTCGGCTTACTCGGGTTGAACGATGTTCAGGCGGTCAATGCCCACGGCCTGGGCGGAGGCGGCGAGGTCCTTGCTCTGCTGGGTCAGGCTGTCGATCACGGCCTGGATCCTGGCGCGCGCCGGCGACGAGCGCTGGCCCTGTATGGCCTGGTCGAACGGCACGGGAATCTGCTGCGTGCCGGCCACCGACTTGCGGATATGCGTGGTGGTTTCCTGGGCCAGGGCCGCGTTCTTGAGCGCCACCCAGTCACGCAGGCCCGGGCCGCGCAACAGGCTGCCGTCCAGACGCCGGTACTGGCCCAGCCAGACGTTCTCTATGCCCTTGGCGTTGGCAATCGCGTCGTTGTGGGTGTTGTCGGAGAAGCACGAGTGCTCGTCTTCCTGGTCCTGGCTGGCCAGCGCCACTTCCAGGCGTTCGCCCGCGAGTTCGCCGCGCGACAGCGAGCCCAGGCCGACAAAGATCTTGCGTATCGACTCATTGCCGCCGGCAACGAATTGCGCGCGGTAGTTGTCGGCGACGCCCGGCGCCCATGCGGCCTGGATCGATTGGAGGTCTTCAATCAGCAGGTCGGTGACAACTTGCAGGTATTGGCGGCGGCGGTCGGCATTGGGCTTCTTGCCGTCGATGAAGTCGGTGTGCGGGCGTGCGCCCGGGCCGCTGGCGCTCAGGTCCTGGCCCCACAGCAGGAACTCGATCGCATGCCAGCCGGTGGCGATGTTCTCTTCGCCGTCCTTTTCATTGAGCTCGGACAGCGCTTCGGCCGTGATCGGCTGGGCAGGGTCGTTGATGATGCCGGCGTCGTCATTGCCTTGCACATAGTCGACATACGACTCATCCATGGGCCAGGCGTTGATGCGGCCTTCGGGGCCGTCCTCGTTGTCGATGGGGCCGTCGTAGAAACGGAAAGCTTCGGTCTGGCCGTAGAAGTTGCGTGCGTGCAGCCAGGCCTTGCGGGCCGCGGCCAGCGTCTTCGCGCTGGGCTGCGCAATCAGGGCGTTGATGGCTTTTTGCATCGCCTGGGCCGATTGCAGCGAATCGCTGTAGCCGGCATGGACCAGCTGGGCGTAGTGACCGGCAACTTGCTCGACGCTGAGCGCGGACTGCTTGGCGGCAATGGGGGCAACGGGCTGGGCCAGGGGGGCGACCACGGGGGCGGCCGCGAGCGCAGCGATCAACAGCAGTTTATGCATATCTGAATGGGCAGGGCGCGCGGCCCGACGGTAATGGAACCTTAAATTGTAATGAGAATTTTTCTCATTGCTGTCGAATGACCGTCCTGACCCCGCGGCACCGATTCAGATCGGCGCGGCTTCGGTATCGAGCAATTGCTGCAGATGCGCCTGCCAGCCCGCGGCATTGCCCAGCCAGGGTGAGATATCCAGACGCTGGCCCACGCGCCGGCCGCTCGCGGCTTCGGTGTACTCGAGCAGGAAGGTCGGAAATCCCTGGCCGCCCGAAGCCTGCAGCCATTCGCGGCTTTGCTGGATATGGTCGGCGACGGCGTGGGCCAGCGCGTCCTGATATTGCGTGACAAACGCCCGGCCATCGAGCCCCAGCTCCTGCGCCAGCGACTGCAGCACGCCCAGCGTGGAAATCTGCTGGCCTTCGACGTAGTGGGCGGTCTGGGCGCGCGCAAGCATTGCCAGGCCCAGGCCGGCCATTGTTTCGGCGGCCAGCATCGCGGCGATCGGCGGCGTGGAGTCGAGCGTCGCGCCGATCTGGTTGAGCAGGCCGTTGTAGTAGGCGTCGCCAAACGGCTGGCCCGTGAGCGCGGCAATGCGCTCGTCGTGCGGCATCACATGCGCGCGCCAGTCGGGCGTGATGGTGCGGCGCGCTGCGCCGCTGAGCATTCCGCCCGCATGCCACTGCAGCTGCAGTCCGGGCAGGCGGCTGGCCGCGAGCAGCGGCGCGGCGGCATAGCACCAGCCGCACAGCGGATCGAAAATATAGTGCAGGACAGGGGGGGCGGCAGAGGGCATGGCGGCGGAAAGGTGAGCGTGCGGGATGCGCGCCAATGCTAAGCCTTCCAGCATGGCCAAGCATGGAATGCGACAATGGTCGCCCCTTGCGCGCGCTTGCGCCAAGCGCATTTGCGGCGTCCAGCTCGTATCGAGGCTCGATCACTGGCAGCCCATGCCGCCCTTCGAGGCGGCGCTTTCAGAAAGCCTCTCCCGTGTCCCATCGCTCTCCCGTACGCATCACCGACAAGCACCAGTTCCATACCCTGATCGATGCGCGCTCGCCCGCCGAATTCGCGCTCGACCATATTCCCGGCGCCATCAACTGTCCGGTGCTCGACGACGCCGAGCGCGCGACCATAGGCACGATCTACAAGCAGGTCAGTCCCTTCGAGGCCAAGCGCCTGGGCGCGGCCATGGTCTCGGCCAATCTCGCGCGCCATCTGCGCGAGACCTTCGCCGACAAGCCCGCCGACTGGAAGCCGCTGATCTACTGCTGGCGCGGCGGCCTGCGCAGCGGCTCCATGGTCACCTGGCTGCGCCTCGTGGGCTGGGATGCGCAGCAGCTCGCGGGCGGCTACAAATATTTTCGCCACCATGTGATGGCGCAGTTGGAACAGATGGTGCCGCAGCTGCAGTTGCGCGTGCTTGTCGGGGCGACCGGCAGTGCCAAGACGCGCGTGCTGCATGCGCTGGCCGCGCAGGGCGAGCAGGTGCTCGATCTCGAAGGCCTGGCACGCCACAAGGGCTCGCTGCTGGGGCAACTGCCGGGAATTGCCCAGCCGTCGCAAAAAGCGTTTGAGACCGGACTGGTCGATTGCATGGAAGCGCTGGATCTCACGCGCCCTGTCTACATCGAAGGCGAGAGCCAGCGCATAGGCCGCATCACGCTGCCGCTGGGCCTGGTCGAGCGCATGCGCGACGCGCCCTGCATAGAAATCGAAGCCACGGCCGAGTCCCGCCTTGACTATCTGCTGCGCGACTACGCCTATCTGGGCGAGGACGCGCAGGCACTGTCGGCGCAGCTGGGCCGGCTCAAGGAAATGCAGGGCAATGTGATTGTCGCGCGCTGGCAGGCCTGGGCGCAGGAGCAGGCCCTCGCACCGCTGTTCGGCGAACTCATGGCGCTGCATTACGATCCGCAGTACGAGCGCTCGCAGGCGCGGCATTTTCGCGGCTGGGAGCAGCGCGCGCGCATCGGCTGCGCGGATCTGAGCGACGCCGGCATTGCGCGGCTCGCACAGCAGGTGGCCGCCGCGGCGCCAGCGCGCTAGCCGCAGAGACACTCCCAGACTTCGACGGCAAAAGGATAGAGCGACACCAGCAGCAGGCCGGCCATGGTGCGGTTGAAACGGTGGATGGCCGCAGGCGAGCGCAGCCTGCAGGCCACGCATTGACCAAACAGGGTCCAGGCGCTGATGCTGGGGAAACTCACCAGTACCAGCAGCGCGCCGGCCAGCAGCAGGTGCAGAAGATAGCCGTCGCGCGGCGTATAGGTGGCGGCGATGCCCACGGCCATCACCCAGGTCTTGGGGTTGATCCACTGCAAGGCCAGGCCTTGCCAGAAACGCAGGGGCTGGCGCGCGGTCCGCTGCTTGCCCGCGTTGCCAGAGCGCGCAATGCACCACGCCAGCCAGACCAGATAGGCCGCGCCAAAATACTTGAGCGCAGTGTGCAGATGCGGCACGCGGTCGAACACCGTGCACAGGCCGCAGCCCACCACCACCAGCATCAGGGCTGCGCCCACGCTCACTCCCAGGATGTGCGGCAGGCTGCGTCGGTAACCGAATGCCGCGCCTGACGCCGCCAGCAACAGATTGTTCGGCCCGGGCGTGATCGAGTAGGCGAAAGTGAACATGAGCAGCGGATAAAAAGCAGATGCGTTCATGGCTGAGTCCATTCAGGGTGAATCGGCGTGGTGTCCTGGCCTGCGGGCTAGGAAAACCGGCGTAACCATGTCATGCTATTGACTATTGGTAAATTAATATCGATACAGTTAATTAATAATGCGGGCTGACTGGCCTGTGCCGAACACCATGACACTTGACCCAAGAGAGGCGAGGGAGCTCGCCCGCACGCAGGGGCCGCGAGGGTGCGGCTGGCAACCGTTGCGCGATTCGCCGCTGTCGCTGGTCGAGCAGTTGATCGCGCATGTGGTCGAGCTGATAACCAACCAGGGGCTGGGCCCGGGAATGCGCTTGCCGTCGGTGCGCGTGATGGCCGAGGCGACGGGCCTGAGCCGTTGCACGGTGGTCCAGGCCTATGGCCGGCTCGAGGCCCAGGGTCTGGTCGGTTCGCGCCGCGGCGCGGGTTTTTTTGTCTGTACCCAACCCGTGCAGGCACCTTGCCGTTCAGGCGATGCCTGCGACGTCGCCGGGCCGCTGGCGTTCGACAGGGCCTTTTTGCTGCGCAGCATGTTCAGCGGTCCGTGGCGCGGCGCTGCCTCCGCTGGAGCGGGGCTGCTGCCGGCGCACTGGCTCGACGCCGACATGCTGGGCGCAGCGATCCGCAGCGTGGGCCGCACGGCCGGCACGAGCCTGCTGAGCTACGGCACGCCCCATGGCTACCGGCCGCTGCGCCAGCAGATCGCGACGCAGTTGCAGTCCCAGGAAGTGCCGGCCCACCCTGACTTGCATCTGATGACGGTCGCGGGCGTGACCCAGGGGCTCAATCTGGTGGTGCGCAGCCTGCTGCAGCCCGGCGACACGGTGCTGGTCGAAGACCCGGGCTGGTTTCTGGTCCATGGTTTGCTGCAGGCCCAGGGTCTGCAGGTGGTCGGCGTGCCGCGCCGCCATGACGGCCCCGATCTGGCTGGCCTGGCGCAGCTGGCCGAGCAGCACCGGCCGCGCATGTTCATCATCAACACCGCCGTGCACAATCCCACGGGCTCGACCTTGTCTTTGGGCGTAGCCCATGAAGTGCTGCGCATCGCCGAGCGCTTCGACTTTCTGCTGGCCGAGGACGATACCTTCGCCGATTTCCATCCGGGCACGCCGGTGCGCCTGGCCGCGCTCGACCGGCTGCAACGCGTGCTGCTGATCGGCGGCTACGCCAAGACGCTGGGCGGCGGACTGCGCGTGGGTTACATCGCGGGACATGAGGCCTTGATGCGCCGGCTGGTCGACGCCAAGCTGCTGGGCAGTCCGACCTCGCCGGAACTCGGTGAGCAGGTGGTGCACCGCATCCTGGCCGACGGCCAGTACCGCCGCCATGTCGACCGGCTGCGCGAACGCGTGAATCAGGCACGCGGGCGCTGTCTGTCCCAGCTCGAGGCGCTGGGCTGCCGTGTGGCACACCCGCCGCATGCGGGTATGTTCGTCTGGGCCGACTGCGGCCGCGATTCCGAAACGCTGGCGCGCGAGGCCGTGGCGCTGGGACTGCTGCTTGCCCCCGGCATGCTGTTTTCGCCCCAGTGCGCACCCAGCCGCATGGTGCGCGTACCCGTTCCCATGGCCGACGACCCGCAGGCATGGAGCCTTTTCGCGCAGGCGCTGGACCGCGTGGCGCCTTGAGATCTGCGCCTGCTGACCGCCGTCTACTTGCGCACGACCAGGGTCAGCAGCGCCGATGAATCCTCGAGCGCGCTGACCGCATGCGCGACGTTGCCTGGCAGATGCAGCAGCTGGCCGGCGTGCAAGGCATGCTGCTGGCTGTCGATGTCGACCTGCAATCGGCCTTCAAGACAGTGCAGCACCAGCCCGCCCGTGACCTTGTGCGCAGGCATGCGCTTGCCCGCATGCAGCACCATGCGTATCACTTCGAGATCGTCGGATTTGAACAGCGCCACGGATTTTTCGTCTGCCAGCCGCGCACCGTAAGGATGGACGTCGACGGCCTGTGCGGGCAAGGCGTGGGGAATGGCCATGGCGTGCGCTCCATAAGGGGGATGGGGAAATTCTGGCGGTTCTTGCGCCAATCGGCAAGAACCGTGTGATCAGGCGTACCTGCGTCCCCCCGGATGGTCAATCCACTTTCGCGCTGATGACCGTGCCGTCCACGGGATTGACTTTGATTTCCATGCGCTGGCCGGCCGCGGTCAGCACATCGACGGCAATCACGGCCCGGCCCCAGTCGTTGCCCAGCTCGACATCGACGGCCGTTCCTGGCGTGTGCTTGAGCGCGGCGTCCAGCGCCTGCTTGAGCGTGATCTTGCTGGCGTCGAGGCGCTTCCTGTCCTTGGAAGATGCCGAGCCCTTGTTCTTGTGCTGCTGCGCCGCGCCCGTGCCCGCGTTGACATGCACCTCGACATGGTCGCCTTGGGTCGTGATGAGGTCCACGTCGAAGCGCGGCGAGCCATCGTCGATGTCGAGCTGGGCATCGAAAGCGCGGCCCGGAACCGCCTTTTCGGCTGCGTCTATCGCCTGCGACAGCGACAGCCGGGTCTGCTGCAGCGCGGCCTGCCACTGGGCCGGCGATTCGGCGTAGACGGGAGCACTGACGCTGCCCATGACAACCATGCTGATCAGGCTCAGGCCGCCGGCGCGCAGGGCCGAGGCAATGGCGGAAGGTTGCAGGTATTTCATTCAGATTTCCTTTCGGGCATGGGTTGCGCGTGAAGCGCGAAATGTTGGCGCCGCCCCGATTTTCCCGCGCGGCTGGCGCGCGGGATGTCAGGGCAGGCGCTGCGCGCCGTGCCGGAACGCAACCTGCATTGTTGCCCATTCACGCGCCTTGCGGCAAAACCGCGGTGCGCGTCGTCGCCGTCAGCCCGCGCGCTTTTGCAGGCTTTGCACGATGCTCGAGAAGTCAAGCCCGCCATGGCCGGCCATCGAATGCATCGCATACAGCGAGCGCGCCAGACCGCCCAGCGGCGTGGCGGCCTGCACGGCGCCCGCGTTTTCCTGCGCCAGGCCCAGGTCCTTGAGCATCAGGTCGGTGCCGAAACCGCCCGCATAGCCCTTGCTGCTCGGTGCATTCTCCTGCACGCCGGGCCAGGGGTTGTACTTCTCGAGCGCCCAGTTGCCGCCCGAGCTGCGGCGCATGATTTCGGACAGCACCTGCGGGTCCAGGCCGTTGGCCACACCCAGCGCAATCGCTTCGCTGGTGCCTATCATCAGGATGCCCAGCAGCATGTTGTTGCAGATCTTGGCTGTCTGGCCCGCGCCCACATGGCCGGCGTGGAAGATGTTGCTGCCCATTTTCTCGAGCACCGGACGCGCGCGTTCGAGCTGGGCCGCGCTGGCGCCGACCATGAACGTCAACGTGCCGGCAATCGCGCCGCCCGTGCCGCCCGAGACCGGCGCATCGATGAAGTCGATTCCCGCGGCGTTGGCGGCGGTCCCGACCTGCTGGCTGGTTGCCGCGGCAATGGTCGAGGAGTCGATCACCAGCGTGCCTGCAGCGATATGCGCGAGCAGGCCACCTTCACCCGACGCTCCGAGATAGAGCGACTGCACATGGCGGCTTGCGGGCAGCATGCTGATCACGACCTCGGCGCCTTGCACCGCGGCTTCGGCGCTCGCGGCAATGGTCAGGCCCGCGGCAGCGAACTTGTCGCAGGCGGACTGCGACAGGTCGAAGGCGGCGACGCTGTGGCCGGCCTTTTGCAGATTGACGGCCATGGGGCCGCCCATGTGGCCCAGGCCTATGAATGCGATGTGCATGTTTGTCTCCTCTTGTGGTGATTGGAAATTTCAGTCTTCGGTGGTGGTGCGCGGTTTGCGCTTTGGCGTGGCGCGGGCCTGGGGGTTGTAGGCCAGCGCTTCGCCGAGCCAGAACTCCCACTGTTCGCGGCGCGCATAGCCATCGGGTTCGATGAAGAAATAGCCTTGCATGCCGCCTCCGGGCGACAGTTCGCGCACGCCGGGCTGCTCGGCGAATTCGTCATGGCGCGAAGGCGGCAGGCGCACCAGCAGCTCGTCGCGCCTGACGCCCAGGCAGATCTTGCCGTCGACCATGAAGCACAGGCAGCCGAACATCTGGCGCTCCTCGACGTCGCTGCGCGCATCGAGCGCCTGGCGCAGCGCGGCCGTGAGGCCGGGGGAAAAAGCGTCGGGATTGCGCGCCATCGCAGGGCTTTCAGCGGATCACGTCGGGCGCGTCGGCTTCGAGCATGCGCCGCGCGATGATCACGCGCATGATTTCGTTCGTGCCTTCGAGAATCTGGTGCACGCGCGCGTCGCGCATCAGCCGCTCGAGCGGGTATTCGCGGATATAGCCGTAGCCGCCATGCAGCTGCAGCGCCTCGTTGCAGACCATGAAGCCTGCGTCGGTCGCGAAGCGCTTGGCCATCGCGCAATAGGTGGAGGCATCGCGCGCGCCGGCGTCGAGCTTGCTCGCTGCCAGGCGCACCATCTGGCGTGCGGCAACGAGTTCGGTCGCCATGTCGGCGAGCTTGAACTGCAGCGCCTGGAAACTCGCCAGGCTCTTGCCGAACTGGCGGCGCGCGTGCAGATGCGCCTGGGCCTGGGCCAGCGCGCCCTGGGCCGCGCCCACCGAGCAGCAGGCGATGTTGATGCGCCCGCCGTCCAGGCCCTTCATCGCGATCTTGAAGCCTTCGCCTTCGCTGCCCAGCAGGTTTTGCGCGGGCACGCGCACGTTGTCGAAATGGATCACGCGCGTGGGCTGGCTGTTCCAGCCCATCTTTTCTTCCTTCTTGCCGTAGGTGATTCCGGGCAGGTCGGCGGGCACGGCAAACGCGCTGATGCCGGCCGCGCCCGAGCCCACGGCGCCGGTGCGCGCCATCAGCACCAGCATGTCGGTGCTGCCCGCACCCGAGATGAAGGCCTTGCTGCCGCTGATGCGGTAGTGCTCGCCTTCGCCGTCGGTGGCGCGTTCGGCGCGGGTCACCAGCGCGGCCGCGTCCGAGCCCGCGCCCGGTTCGGTCAGGCAGTACGAGGCCAGCTTGGCGCCGCTGGCGAGCTGCGGGCCCCATTCCTCGCGCACCGCGTCCTGGGCCCAGGTGCCCAGCATCCAGGTCGCCATGTTGTGGATGGTGATGAAGGCCGTGGTCGAGGGATCGACGGCCGCCATTTCCTCGAACACCAGGGTCGCGTCCAGCCGCGGCAAGGCCAGGCCGCCCGCGTTCTCGGGCGCGTACAGGCCGCAAAAGCCCAGCTCGCCGGCCTTGGCAATGGCTTCGCGCGGAAAGTGGCCTTCGGCGTCCCAGCGCGCCGCATGCGGCGCGAGTTCGGCCAGTGCAAACTGGCGCGCGGTGTCGGCAAAAGCCTGTTGTTCGTCGCTGAGTTCAAAGTCCATGGGTATTCCTATTGTTGTGCGGGCGCCTCGCCGGTCTGCAGCCAGTGCATGAGGGCCGCGCGGCGCGCTTCGGTGGCCTGGCGCAGGCACTGGTGGTAGCGCGCGGGCCAGTCGGCCAGGGCCTCCTCGCGCGCGTGGCTGGTCTTGCAGGCCGTGATGCGCTGGCGCGTCCAGGCTGCCTGGTCGCGGCGCAAGGCCGGACGCTCGTGCGCCGACAGCGCGCGCATCACGTCGCCATACAGGATGGTGTTGGCGGTGTCTGCGGCCTGGAAGTCGAGCACGGCGCAGGCATTGCGCGCGCCGGCGTCAACCGATGCGCGCTCGCAGGCCGCTCCGGCCTGGGCCTGGCTGATGCCGGGGGCCAGCGCCGCGAGCAGCGCCAGCGCCAGCGCCGCGGCGCCGAGAGGGGAAGGGGAAGACAAGGCATTCATGCCGCCATCATCCCAGCCTTGGCGCTGCCTTCAGTGCAGATTGATGGTGGTGTTGACGCGCGCCGCCGTGGTGCTGTCGTCGAACCAGCGCGCAGTCACGGTCTTGGTCTGGGTATAGAACAACACGACCTGCTTGCCGTAGGGGCCAAGATCGCCAAGCTTGGAAGCGCGGCTGCCGGTGAACGAGAACATGGGCACGGGCACGGGAATCGGCACGTTGATGCCTACCTGGCCGACGTCGATCTCTTCCTGGAACTTGCGCGCCGCCGCGCCCGACTGCGTGAAGATGGCCGTGCCGTTGCCGTTGGGATTGGCGTTGATCAGGGCAATCGCGTCGTCCAGCGTGTCGGCGGCCATCAGGCACAGCACCGGGCCGAAGATTTCCTGGTCGTAGATCGCCATGCCGGGCTTGACGCCGCTGAAGATGGTCGGGCCGACGAAATTGCCGTTGGCATAGCCTTCCACGGTGGGCTTGCGGCCGTCGAGTTCCAGCTTGGCGCCTTCGGCCTCGCCGCGCGCGATCAGCCCTTCGACGCGCGCCAGCGCCGCGCAGGAAACCACGGGGCCGACATCGGTGCCGGCCTCGACGCCGGCGCTGACTTTCAGCGTGCGCGCCTTGGCGACCAGTTCGGGAATCCAGTTCTGCGCCTCGCCCACGAGCACGGCGGTGGAGACCGCCATGCAGCGCTGGCCGGCCGCGCCAAACGAGGCGCCGGCGAGCGCATTGAGCGTCTGCTCCTTGTTCGCATCGGCCAGCACGATGGCGTGGTTCTTCGCGCCCATCATGCACTGCACGCGCTTGCCGGCCAGGCTGGCGCGGTTGTAGACATGGGTGCCGACCTGGGTCGAGCCGACAAAGCTCACAGCCTTGATGTCGGGGTGGTCGCAGATGGCGTTCACGGCGTCTTCACCGCCGTGAATGACGTTGAGCACGCCCGCGGGCAGGCCGGCTTCGACGGCCAGCTCGCACAGGCGCATGGTGACCATGGGGTCCTGCTCGGACGGCTTGAGCACGAAGGTGTTGCCCGTGGCGATCGCCATGGGGAACATCCACAGCGGAATCATCGCCGGGAAGTTGAACGGCGTGATGCCCGCGCACACGCCCAGCGGCTGCAGTATGGAATAGGTGTCGACGCCATTGGCGACGTTGTTGGCCAGCTCGCCCAGCTGCAGGTTGCCTATGCCGGCCGCGTGCTCGACGACTTCGAGGCCGCGGAACACATCGCCTTCGGCGTCGGCCAGGGTCTTGCCCTGCTCGGCGGTGAGCAGCGCCGCGAGCTCGCCCATGTTTTCGCGAATCAGCTGCTGCAGCTTGAGAAAGATGCGCGCGCGCGTGCCTATGGGCGTCTTCTTCCAGGTCGCGAACGCCTTCTTGGCGCTGCTCACGGCCAGGTTGATTTCCTCGGGCGTGGCAAACGGCACGCGCGCCAGCACCTGCTGGGTCGCGGGGTTGACCACGTTGCGCCACTGGGTGGTGCGCGATTCGACCAGTTGGCCGTCGATCAGCAGTTTGACCGTGGGGGCGAGGACTGCGGCAGCGGTAGGGGCGTTCATGACATGGTCTCCGGTGTAGTAAGAAATTTTCCAGCGATGGACTATGCTAGCTGTGCGAAATTCATAGGGCAATATCGGTTTGTGCACTTTCGCTTTGCAAAAATGCACAGGCCGCGCAGCCCGCGCCAGCGCTGGATTGCGCGTATTCATTAAGGGTTTTCATGGACTGGGAACATCTGCGTTATTTCGCCGCCGTGGGCCAGCACGGCAGCCTTTCGGCCGCGGCGCGCGTGCTGCAGGTCGAGCACAGCACGGTCGCGCGCCGCATCCAGGCGCTGGAAAAAAGCCTGGGCCAGGCGCTGTTCACGCGCGAGGCCGGGGGCCTGCGGCCCAGCGAGGCCGGGCGTGCGCTGCTGCCCGCCGTGGAAGCCATGGCCCAGGCCGCGCGCGGCATAGAGCGCAGCGTGGACCAGGCCGCCACCTCGACCGAAGGCCCGAGCGGGCTGGTGCGCGTGGGCACGACCGAAGGGCTGGGAGCGACGCTGCTGGCCGGCAAGCTCGCCGCATTGACCTGCAGGCATGCGCAGCTGTCGGTCGATCTGCTGGCGCTGCCGCGGCTGCTGCACCTGTCGCGGCGCGAAGCCGACATCGTCATTTCGCTCGAACGCCCCAAGCGCGGCGCCGTCGTCGTGACGCGACTGGCCGACTACGACCTCTATCTCTACGGCGAGCGCGAATACCTCGCGCGCCGCCCGTTGGTGCGCGAGACCGCCGACCTGCGCCACCATGCGTTCGTGCACTATGTCGACGATCTGCTGTTCACCAAGGAGCTGCAACTGATCGACAGCCTCTACCAGCCGCAGCGCTACGCATTTCGCAGCACCAGCATCACGGCCCAATACGAAGCCGTGCGCGCCGGCGCGGGCCTGGGCGTGCTGCCCGCGTTTCTGGCCGACCGCGACCCGCGTCTGGCGCGCGTGCACCAGCCCCAGGCGCGCTTCACGCGCACGTTCTGGATGTCCATGCCCCAGGAAGGCCAGTCGGTGCCGCGCATCCAGGCCGTCTGGCGCTGGCTCAAGGAGACGCTGAAGGAGGAGGCGCAGCGGCTGCAGCCGCCGCAGTGAATGCAGCGCCTGCCCTGGATGCCTCTGCCCTTCGACACGCTCAGGGCGAACGGAGTTCGCTGCGACCTCAGTCCAGACTGATGTTTGCCTTCTGTATCAACAGCTTGTACTGCGTGGCCTTGCCCTTGGCGAACTGGTCCATCTGCGCCAGCGGCCAGGTGATGGGCTGGAAGGCAAAGGTCGCGAACTTCTCCTTGACCTCGGGGTCCTGCAGCACGGCAACCACGTCGGCGTGGATCTTGTCGCGCACCGCGGGTGCGATCCCCTTGGGCGCCAGCAGGGACACAAAGGAGTTCACGTCGAGTTCGGCCGGGCCGCCCGATTCGGCGACCGTGGGCACGTCGGGCATCTGCGGGTTGCGCTGCGGGCTGGCCACGGCCAGGTAGCGCAGTTTGCCCGCGCGGTAGATGCCCTGGCTTGAAGGAATGCTGGCAAAGCTCCAGGCCGGATCGCCATTGGCGACCGAAGTGAACAGCTGGCTGACTTCGCGGTAGGGCACGTGGGTCATCTTGCTGCCCGTGAGGTAGTCGAGCCATTCACCGCCCAGATGGCCGGGGCTGCCCACGCCCCAGGAGCCGTAGCTGATGCGGCCGGGCTCGGCCTTGGCGGCCTTGATCAGGTCGGCCATGTTCTTCCACGGCGACTGCGTGGGCACGGCAACGAAGAACGGCGTGAGAAACAGCGGCGCAACCGCGTCGAAATGCTTGAGCGTGTCGAAATTGCGCTTGGCGTAGAGATAGGGCAGGGCCGAGACATGTTCGCTGTCGAGTTGCAGCAGCGTATAGCCGTCGGGGTGGGCGCGGCGCACGGCCTCGATGGCCACGAAGCCGCCGCCGCCGGGGCGGTTTTCCACCGTGACCGGCTGCTTCCAGCGCTGGCCCAGCTTCTGGCCCACAAGGCGCAGCACGGCGTCGGGGCCGCTGCCCACGGCAAAGGCCGTGATCACATTGACCTGCTTGGTGGGGTAGGGGGCGGTCTGCGCCGATGCCCAGCCCGCTGTGGTCAGCAGGGCAGCAGCGACCAGTGCCGGTGTAGAAGCAACAGTTTTCAAGTTTGTCTCCAGATGGAAGAAAAGGCCCCGTGTCTCCGGGGCTTGCGGGATTCGATGGTGTCAGCCGGCGGCATCGGGCTGGGCCAGGGGCGCGGCCCGGGCAAAGGCCGGCAGGCGCGCGCAGGCCGCGTCGACGGCGCTGATCAGCGGCCAGGCGCCCATGTCCACGCCAAAGCGGCGTGCGCTTTCGACCTGGGGCACGAGGTAGGCGTCGGCCAGCGTGGGCGCGCCGCCGAAGCAGAAGTCGCCGCGTTGACTGTCCTGGGCCAGCAGCGCTTCGAACGCGTCGAAGCCCGCGCTGATCCAGGTCGCGCACCAGGCGTTCACCGCGGCTTCGTCGGCGCCGAACTGCTGGCGCAGGCGCATCAAGATGCGGCGGTTGTTGATCGGGTGCACGTCGCAACCGATCAGCGCCGCGAGCGCGCGCACCCGCGCCCGGGCCGCCGCGCTCTGGGGCAGCAGCGCGGGCGTGGGATGGGTTTCCTCCAGCCATTCGATGATGGCCGGCGACTGGATCAGCACCTGGCCGTCGACATCGAGCGCGGGCACCAGACCCTGGGGATTGACGGCCTTGAAGGCCGCGCCCTGGTTCTCGTCGACGCGCAGGTCCACGGGAATGTAGTCGGCGCTCAGGCCCTTGAGGTTGAGCGCGATGCGCAGGCGGTGCGAAGTGCCGCTGCGAAAGAAACTGTAGAGTTTCATGTGCTTTACTCGGCTGCGCCCACGGTCAGCGCCACGCTGCCCACGCCTTCGACGCTGCCCGCGATGCGGTCACCGGGCAGCACCGCGCCCACGCCTTCGGGCGTGCCGGTGTAGATCAGGTCGCCGGGCTGCAGGTGGTAGAACAGCGACAGGTCGGCAATGATTTCGCGTATGTCCCAGATCAGCTTGTCGACATTAGACTGCTGCTTGAGCTGGCCGTTGACCGACAGCGCGATCGCACCCTTGTCGATCACCACGCCTGGCATGGGCACGATTTCGCTGGCCACCGACGACTGCTCCACGTCCTTGCCCAGGTCCCAGGGGCGGCCCTTGTCGCGCGCCACCAGCTGCAGGTCGCGCCGCGTCATGTCGAGGCCGCAGGCATAGCCATAGATGTATTCATGGGCCTGTTCGGCGGCAATGCGGAAACCCGGCTTGCCGATCGCCACCACCAGTTCCATCTCGAAATGGTAGTTGCCGGTCTCGGGCGGGTAGGCGACGGTGGCGCCCGATTCGACCAGCGTCGACGGCGCCTTGGTGAAATAGAACGGGCGCTCGACGCTCTTGTCGACCGGGCGGCCCATCTCGACCGCATGCGCGTGGTAGTTGCGGCCCACGAAGAACAGGCGGTGGATGGGCAGGCGCTGCTCGCTGCCGCGCACCGGCAGGGATTGAACGGCGGGCGGAGTCCAGAGGTAATTGGTGGTCATGAAAAAGTCTTTCGAAAAATGCAGGGCGTGCGGCGTTCAGCCGCGCACTTCGTAAATCCCCAGCTTGCGGTGCAGCGGCGCCTCGTCGGCGACAAACAGGAAAGCGGCCTGGGTGCTGGAGGCATTGCGCAGCGTGATCGCCGCCCAGCCCGGCGCGCAGCAGGTGTCGGATTCGGCCAGGCGCCAGTCCTGGTCCATCACGGCAATCAGCGCGCCGCCTTCGATCACATGGAACACCGTGGCCGGCGAGCGCGCGGGCAGCTGCAGCGTCTGGCCCGGGCGCAGCATCAGCGCGTAGAAGCCCAGGATGTTTTCGCAGTCGGCGCCGGTCTCGGGGTTCACATAGGTGACCTGCACGCAGTCGAGTGCGGGTTGGTCGTCGGCCAGCGCCAGCAGCGCGGCGCGCGCGTCGGCCCACGGATAGCGCAGCATCGGGTACTGCCGGCTGCTGCGCTCGAATACCTTGGTGGGCGCGACGCCGCCGCGCGCATAGGCGCGATCGCCGCGGCCGGCCAGCGTCTGCTGGCGCGGGCCGTCGACGTGGTAGGTGGCTTCCATGTAATAGACCAGCGGCAGGTCCAGCACATCGAGCCAGACCACGGGCTGGTCGCCGTCGTGGCCATGTTCGTGCCACAGGCCCGTGGGCGTGAGGATCAGGTCGCCGCGCAGCATCGGGCATTTCTCGCCGTCCACGGTGCTCCACGCGCCTTCGCCTTCGACCACCATGCGCACGGCATTCGGCGTGTGGCGGTGCGAAGGCGCCCATTCGCCGGGCAGCAGCAGCTGCATGCCCAGATAGATGGCCGAGCTGGCCTGCATCTTCTCCAGCGTATGGCCCGGATTGGCCAGCACCAGCACGCGGCGTTCGGCCTTCTCGATGGGCGTGAGTTCGCCGGCCTGCAGCAGCAGCGGGCGTATGCTGTCATAGGTCCAGAGTATGGGCTGGGTGCGCGGTTTGGGCGTCAGCGGCGGCATCACGCTGCGCAGGCTGGGCCACAGCGGCACGAGGTTGTTGCGCACCAGCTCGTCGCGGTACTCCTGGGGCAGGTCTTCGAGGCGACCGAGTTCTTCCATGGTGTTCTCCTGGGATGGGTTCAGTCGGCGAGGCAGTGGTCGGCCTTCCAGCCGTACAGCCACTCCATGGCGTCGTAGAAGCGCTCGGGCGTGCGGCCTTTCCACAGGTCGTTGCGCACCAGGCGCTCCACGCCCCGGGCGTGGAAGATGCGGCCCATTTCGCGCGCCGACAGCACGACGCGCGCGGTGCGCGCAATGCGCGAGCGTTCGTAGAGCGCAAACGCCTTGACGAAATCCTGGTCGCAGGCCTGGAGCGCTTCTCCCAGCGTGACCGCGTCTTCGAGCGCCATGCACGCGCCCTGGGCGATGTACTGCAGCGTGGGGTGGGCGGCGTCGCCCAGCAGCGTGGCGCGGCCGAAGCTCCATTGGCCTATGGGGTCGCGATCGGCCGTGGCCCAGCGCTTCCAGCTCTTGGGCAGGTCGATCAGCTGGTGGGCGCGTGCGCAGCAGCTTTGGTAATAGCTTTGCACTTCCTCGCGGCTGCCGTCGCGCACCCCCCACTCCTCGTTCTCGCGGCTGTGGAAGGTCACGACCACGTTGTATTGCTCGCCGCCGCGCAGCGGGTAGTGCACCAGGTGGTAGTTGGGGCCTACCCAGATGCTGGCCGCGTTCCAGCGCAGGTCTTCGGGAAAGTCGTTTCTTTCCACCACGGCGCGGTAGACCACATGGCCCGAAACGCGCGCCTTGTCGCCCACGTACTGCTGGCGCACCACGGACTTGACGCCGTCGGCGCCTATCAGCGCCTGGCCCGTGAAGGACCGGCCGTTCTGGTCGTGCACGGTCACGCGGTCCGCATGCTGTTCGACGCGCGTGATGTGCGTGCCGGTGACGGTCTCTATCGCCGACTGCGCGCGTGCGCCTTCGAGCAGGGAGGTGTGGATGTCGGCGCGGTGTATCACCGCATAGGGGTTGCCGAAACGCTGGCGAAACGCCGCGCCCGTGGGGATGCGGCCGACCAGGGTCTCATCGAGCGCGTCGTGCATCACCATTTCGTCGGTGTAGACGGCCCTGCCGCGCGCCTGTTCGCCAATGCCCAGCGCATCGAAAGCCGCGAATGCGTTCGGCCCCAGCTGGATGCCCGCGCCGATCTCGCCGAGCTGCGGCGCCTGTTCCAGCACCTGCACCGCATGGCCCTGGCGCGCCAGGGCCAGCGCCGCGGCAACCCCGCCTATGCCGCCGCCGACCACCAGGACGGGCAGGGCGGAAGATGATTTCGTCGTCATGGAGGCCACTCTTTCTTCGAAGCTTGCGTGATGCCAATCCGCATCAAGGTCGTGGCGATTGGCGTCTTGCGATTAATCAACAGTATGCTGATGATCAGTGTAGTGTTTATATTCGCTGCGGCGAAATGGGTGAAAACCCTGAGTCGCTGAATTCGGGTTTTGCATACGGCAAAGCGCCGCCGCACCCCTAAACTTGGCTGCTATGACAACTTTCAGTCCTGAAGAACTTGAACTGCTTCCTGGCTTCCATATCCGGCGGCTGCAACAGATTGCCGTGGCGGTTTTCATGGAGGAAACCCAGGACTTCGCGGTCACGCCCGTGCAGTTCGCGGCGCTGTCGGCGGTGCTGCGCCAGCCCGAGATGGACCAGCGCTCGCTGGCGCGCTTCATTGGTTTCGACACCTCGACCATAGGCAGCGTGATCGACCGGCTCGAAGCGCGCGGCTTCATGGTGCGCAATGCCAGCAAGACCGACAAGCGCGTGCGCCTGCTCACCGTGACTCCGGCCGGCGTCGACCTGCTCAAGGCCGCCCAGCCCGCGGTCATGCGCGCCCAGCAGCGCATGCTCGATCCGCTGCCCGTGGAGCAGCGCGCGCTGTTCATGCAGATGGTCGCGCAGATCAACCACGAAAACGAAGGCCGCAACCGCGCTCCCAGTCTTGCGGCCGGCAGTGCGGCGGCGAAGTTCACGGAGTGAGGCGCTGCCCGGCCTTGGCGCGGCCGCAGCGCGCAGGCACAATCAGATCCTCTTCATTTCCAAGGTGAACGCATGCTTGTGACGACCACTCCCAACGTTGAAGGCCGGCCCATCACCCGTTATCTGGGCATCGTTGCCGGTGAAGCCATCCTGGGCGCGAACGTTTTCAAGGATTTGTTCGCGGGCATACGCGACATCGTGGGCGGCCGCTCTGCAACCTACGAGAAGGAACTGCAAAAGGCCCGCCAGGTCGCGCTGCAGGAAATGCAGGAGCAGGCACAAAAGCTCGGCGCCAATGCCGTGGTGGGGGTCGATCTGGACTTCGAGGTGCTGGGCCAGGGCAATGGAATGCTGATGGTCTCGGCCAGCGGCACGGCCGTGGTACTGGGGAATGAAGGCGCTGGGCGCTGAGCGCGCGAAAATCCGCGAAAATCGCGGGTTGAACGCATTCTTCAATGCACAGAAAGGTTTTCATGAGCGACTCCACCCAAGCCCCTGCGCTGCCCGACCACCTCTCCATCGACCCCAGCAGCCCGCACCATGTGGCCGCGGTGTTCGAGCATGACATCGGCATCCGCTTCAACGACAAGGAGCGTTTCGACGTCGAGGAATACTGCATCAGCGAAGGCTGGGTGCGCGTGCCCGCGGGCAAGACACTGGACCGCAAGGGCCGTCCGCTGCTGATCAAGATCAAGGGCAAGGTCGAGGCCTTCTACAAGTAAGCGCTGTTGCGCCTTCCTTGAACCAGCGCCTTCGGGCGCTTTTTTTTCAGTCGCAGGCCTGCAGCGCATCGCCGAGCGCGCTGACCAGGCGCTCGATCTCGGCCTGGCTGCTGATGAACGGCGGCGCGAGCTGGACGGTGTCGGCGCCATAGCGCACGTAAAACCCCATCTCCCAGCACTTCATGGCGATCTCGTAGGGCCGGCGCGCGGGCTCGCCGGGCAGCGGGTCTATGGAAAAACCCGCGGCCAGGCCGAAGTTGCGGATGTCCAGCACATGCCTGGCGCCGCGCAGGCCGTGGACCGCATTCTCTAAATGCGCCGCCATGGTCTTGACGCGCGCCGGCAGGTCTTCCTGCTGCAGCAGATCAAGCGTGGCCAGCGCGGCCGCGCAGGCCACGGGGTGGGCCGAATAGGTGTAGCCATGGGCGAACTCGACCAGGTATTCGGGCCCGCCCGCGGCCATGAACGTGGCGTAGATCTCCTTGCTCGCGACGCAGCCGCCCAGCGGCTGCACGCCGTTGGTGACCTGCTTGGCGAAGTTCAGGATGTCGGGCGTGACGCCGAAGACCTGGGCCGCCGTCCAGCCGCCGCAGCGCCCGAAGCCGGTGATGACTTCATCGAAGATCAGCAGGATGTCGTGCTGGGTGCAGATTTCGCGCAGCCGCTGGAGATAGCCCGCCGGCGGAACCACCACGCCGGCCGAGCCCGAGAACGGCTCGACGATCACCGCCGCAATGGTGCTGGCATCGTGCAGGGCAATGATGTCCAGCAGCCGGTCGGCGAGCGCGCGGCCGTCGGTCGCGGGCAGGCCCTTGTGGAAGCCGCCCGGCGGCGGCTGGGTATGCGGCAGGTGATCGGCTTCTATGCCCTGGCCGAACAGCTTGCGGTTGCCCGCGATGCCGCCCACCGAAATGCCGCCGAAGTTCACGCCGTGATAGCCTTTTTCCCGGCCTATGAGCCGCGTCTTGCCCGCCTGGCCCTTGGCGCGCCAATAGGCGCGCGCCATCTTGAGCGAAGTGTCGGCGGCTTCCGAGCCCGAGCCCGTGAAGAACACATGGTCCAGGCCGTCCGGCATCAGCTCCTTGATGCGGTTGGCAAGCGTGAACGCCGCGGGGTGGCCGAACTGGAAGGCCGGCGCATAGTCGAGCTGCAGCGCGGCCTGGCCTATCGCCTCGGCGATCTCCCTGCGGCCATGGCCCAGGCCCGAGCACCACAGGCCCGAGAGGCCGTCGAAGATCTCGCGGCCCTGGGCATCGCGCAGATACGCGCCCTGGGCGCCGACCACCATGCGCGGCCTGGCCTTGAAATTGCGGTTGCCGGTGAACGGCATCCAGTGGGCATCGAGCCAGGCCGCATCCATGCGGTGGGCGGTGATATCGGCGAAGTTCATGCGCGCTTTCAGTGGACAGTGCGGGGGCTAGCGTGCCAGCACTTGCGGTCACTGTCCAGCCGGACTAGGGCTTGTCTGAAAGCGCCAGGCAGCGCGCGAGCACGGCCGCGGCCTGGTCCAGCCTGGGGCCGGGGCGCGAGACCAGATCGACCTCGGCTGTGCTGAGCGTGCAGATGCGGCCGCTGCGCACCGCATCGATGCTGCGCCAGCCCGGGCGCTGGACAAACGCGCTGGCCGGCGTTTCGGGCGTATGGATGATGATCTGCGGATTCTGGCGCACGACATATTCGGGCGACAGCCGCGGGAAGGGCCCGAGCGCGGGCGCGACGATGTTGCGCGCGCCCAGCCGGGTCAGCAATTCGCCGATGAACGAGGTGCTGCCGGCAGCATACGGCGTGGCGTCGACTTCGAAATAGACGCTGCGGCCCGCATGGGCGCGCGCCGACTGCGCGACGCGCTCGACTCCGTCCTGCAGGCGCGCGTTCAGCGCCTCAGCGCGCTGCTGCTGCAGCAAGGCGTCCAGCGTGCGCCACTGTGCGCGCATGCCCGCGATATCGTGGGCGTCGAGCGCGAGCACGGGAATGCCGAACTGCGCGAGCTGGGCCATCAGCGGCGGCGAATAGGCCAACAGCACGACGTCGGGCCGCAGGCGCACGATGGCTTCCACCGACGGCGCGGAAGACTTGCCCAGCCGCGGCAGCGCCGCGATCTCAGGCGGGTGGTTGGAGAACGCATCGACGCCGACCAGGCGCGCGCAGGCGCCGAGCGCGCACAGCGACTCGGTGACCGAAGGCAGCAGCGACACGATGCGCTGCGGCACCCGGGCGAATTCCACCGTGCGGCCCTGGGCATCGCGCACGCCGTACGCCAGCGCGGGCGCGGTCGCAGCCAGCAGCACGCAGGCCGCGAGCAGCCAGGGCGCGAGGCGCGCGCTCAGTTTGCGGGCGCCCATTTCACGCTGACGAACAGGGTGCGGCCCGCGTTGGCATAGCCTTTGGTGGGCGCATAGTCGCGGTCGGCAACGTTGTTGACGCGTGCCAGCAGCGACCAGTCCTTGGCCAGCTGGTGCTGGGCATAGAGGTTGACCACGCCATAGCCGCCCAGGCTGGCCGAGTTCTCGGCATCGACAAAGCGTGCGCTGTAGAGCTGGGCTTCGGTGCCCAGCGTCCAACCTGCAAGCTGGGTGTCGGCCGAGAGCTTGAGCATGCGCTTGGAGCGGTAGGGCAGCAGCCTGCCGTTCTCGAGGTTCTTGGGGTTCAGGAAGTCCAGCGACAGTCCCAGGTTCATGCGCTCCAGGCGCGTCGAACTGGTCAGTGTCAGGCCCTTGAGCTCCACGCTTTCCCAGTTGCGGTAGCAGTTGCAGGCCGGCGAACTGGTGAAGTCATAGGTGATCTGGTTCTTGATCTTGTTGCGATAGGCGACGGCCGACAGCTGCTGGTTACCCGTGTTGTAGTGCAGACCGGTTTCGACATTGGCGCTGCTTTCGGGCTTGAGATCCGCCGCGGCCTGGCCCGTGAAGCGCTCGTAGAGCGTGGGCGTGCGAAAGGCCGTGCCCGCCGACACCACCCAGCGCAGGCTGTCGTTGAGCTGCAGCCCATAGCCCAGGCCGCCCGTGGTCTTGCTTTGCTGCTCGCGCACGCGGTCGTGGCGCACGTTGGCGTCGAGCTGGTGCCGGCCGCTGGCATAGCGCCAGCCGGCCGACAGCGAGTTCTGCACGCGCTTGCTGTCGGTGTTCTGCGTCCAGGCGTAATCGGTGTTCAGCCGGTCTTCGCGGCGCTCCAGATCGATGTTGACGCGGCTGTCACCCAGCTTCCACTGGTTCTGCAGCAGGTAGTTGCTGCTGCGGCCGTCATTGCCTTCGGGGGAATCGGTGAAGCGCCGGATGTCGCTGCGCGCCTGGCCCAACTGCACCACGCTCTGGTAGGTATCGCTCCAGGCGGCCTGCCAGCGCAGCGTGCCCGAGGTGTTCTTCACGCGGTCGTAGTCGTCGAACGGCGCGGCGCTCTGATCGTAATGCGCCTTGAGGCGGTTGTGCTGCAGGCGCGTGTCGATCTGGTGAATGCCTTGCCTGTAGCCCGCGTTCAGGCCCAGCGAGCTGTTGCTGTAGCCATCGCGGTCGGGGTTGGGCGTCCAGGGGTTGCCCGGGTTCACGTCGAAACCGTCGCTGCGCTCGTCCGCCACATGCAGGCCATAGCTCCAGCCGTTGGCGCCGCCTTGCAGTCCGGTGGAAATCTTGGAGGTGCCCTGGTTGCCCAGGCCGGCTTCGGCGTATGCGCGCAGCGGGCCGTCGCCGCGGCGCGTGAAGATCTGCACCACGCCGCCCATTGCGTCCGAACCGTAGATGGCCGCGGCCGGGCCGCGCAGTATCTCGATGCGGTCGATCTGCGCCAGCGGCAGCGCGGCCCACGCTGCGCCGCCCTGCAGTTCCTGACTGTTGAAGCGCACGCCGTCGACGAACACCGCCGTGTGCTGGTTGCCCATGCCGCGCAGGAACACCGAGGTGGTCTGGCCCGGGCCGCCGTTGCGCGTGATCTGCACGCCAGGCACCTGGGCCAGCAGGTCGGCGACGCCCGTGGCGCCACTGCGCTCTATGGCCGCGCGGTCGATCACGCTCATGTCGGCGGTGACGGTGCGCAGCGGCTGGGCTTCGCGCGCAGCCGTGACCACCAGGGTGTCGAGCGCGGAGCCGGTCTGCGCCCAGGCCGGCGCGCACAGTGCCATGGCGGCAAACGCGCAGGCGTGCAGTCGCACCGCAGCGCCGGTGTTCGGTCGAAAGGAAATAGTCATGAAGGATTACCAGTTCGCGCCCGCGACCCCGCCGGCGCTTCACTTACAAGGTTGCCGCGCATGCAGCAACCGCCTTGTTGGCCGGTATCCAGACTGGTGAATCACGCACATCGCCTTCCCGGCGGCTGCGCCAGTGGCTTGTCGATGCGCGCCGGCCCGAATGTTCGGGCCGCTTCACTCACTGTTGCGGGGGCAGTACAGGCTGGAGCGATGCATTGCGCATCGCCGCCCTGTTTCCCGTTTAACGGCCCGGCAAGATTTGCCGGGCCAGCACCAACGCGGTGATTCTAATCGGCGCTGTCAAACGGACAGCCGCAGCGCCGTGACGATGGCCACGCCTATTGCCAGATTGGCCGCGACCCAGACGCGGATGCTGGCCAATGCCTTGCCGCCTGCGGGCCAGTCGGCGGCCTGCACCGCGCGGCCCAGGCGCTTGAACAGCGCAAAGCGGATATGGCCGAAGATGCCGGCCATCACCAGGCCCAGCGCGGTCATGACTTTCCAGGCCAGCGGCATCTGGAACTGCAGTTCGGCCTGGTCCGCCATGTGATAGACCGAGGCGACCATGCCCGCGCCCGACAGCAGCACCACGGCCACGGTCACCAGCATGGCCGCGAAGAAGCGCTGCAGCACGTTGTGCATCAACGGCACGCGCTGCGCGGGCGCCAGCGACTGCACGGCGGGGCGCAGGAAGAAGTGGGAGAACGCCATGCCGCCCAGCCAGACGATCACGGCCAGCAGATGGATGTATTTCAGGGGGGCGAACAGCATGGGACAGGTCTCAGATCAGTGCCGCGTTCTTTCGCGCCTCGGCCTGGCAGGCCGCGGCGGTGAAGATCACGTCGGTGGAGGAATTCAGCGCGGTTTCGGCCGAGTCCTGCAGTATGCCAATGATGAAGCCTATCGCCACGACTTGCATCGACACATCGCTGGAAATGCCGAACAGGCTGCAGGCCAGCGGAATCAAGAGCAGCGAGCCGCCGGCCACGCCCGCGGCGCCGCAGGCGCAGACCGAGGCCACGACGCACAGCAGGATGGCCGTGGGAATGTCGACGACGATGCCCAGCGTATGCGCTGCGGCGAGCGACAGCACGCTGATGGTGATGCTGGCGCCGGCCATGTTGATGGTCGCGCCCAGCGGAATCGCAATGCTGTAGGTGTCTTCGTCGAGGTTCAGACGCTTGGCCAGGGCCAGGTTGATCGGAATGTTGGCCGCCGAGCTGCGCGTGAAGAACGCCGTCACGGCGCTTTCGCGCAGGCACATCAGCACCAGCGGATAGGGGTTGCGGCGGATCTTGGCAAACACGATCAGCGGGTTGACCACCAGCGCGACAAACAGCATGCAGCCGACCAGCACCGTCAGCAGGTGGGCGTAGCCCAGCAGCGCGGCCATGCCGGCGTCGGCAAACGTTGCCGCGACCAGGCCGAAGATGCCCAGCGGCGCGCAGCGGATCACGCCCTGGATGACGAGCGTGATGGCGTTCGACAGATCGCCCAGCAGCTTGCGCGTGCTTTCGCTCGCATGGCGCAGCGCCAGTCCCAGGCCCACGGCCCAGACCAGAATGCCGATGTAGTTCGCGCTCAGCAGCGCGTTGACCGGGTTGTCGACGGCGCTGAGCACCAGCGCCATCAACACTTCCTGCACATTGCCCGGCGGTGTGACGCCCGTGGCCGCGGTCTGCAGCACCAGCGTCGAGGGGAACAACATGCTCGCGAACACGCCGACGATGGCCGCGGCCAGTGTGCCGACGACATACAGCCACAGCACGGGCCGGATCAGCGTCGAGTCTCCGGGGCGGTGGTTGCTGATCGAAGCCATCACCAGTATCAGCACCAGCACCGGGGCGACGGCCTTGAGCGCCGAGATGAACAGCTTGCCCAGCAGCCCCACACCGGGCGTGGCCGCCGGGAAAAGAAAGGCAAACGCAATGCCGGCAATCAAGGCCAGCACGATTTGCGTCACAAGGCTGGTGCGCTGCATCAGGTGCAGCAATGGCTTGAAGATCATGGAATAAAGAAGAACGAATGGGGCCGAGGGAGCAGGGCGCTGCGGCATGCCGGACGCGGCAGCACGGGCAGCCGTGCCGCGGGAGCCGGGAGTTTAAGCGCTGGGCAAAACCCCGCCGCACGGCAGGATGCTAGGCGGCATGCGGCCTGGCAGCGTAGTTAGCAACAGCATTGGCGCCGATTTGTCGCTTTCGATGCCACCGGGAATGTGCCGGGCATGGGCTTGGGTCGATAATCGAAGGCTATGTCGTCCCCCAAAGTTCTCTTCGGCTTCCACGCCGTAGGCGTGCGTCTGAAGACCGCGCCGCAATCCATCGTCGAAATCTACTACGAGGCTTCGCGCCGCGACGCCCGCATGCGCCAGTTCCTGGACCGTGCGCGTGAAGCCGGAGCGCGGCTGATCGAAGCCGACGGCGAACGCCTGGCCAAGCTTGCCGGCAGCCACGGCCACCAGGGCGTGGCCGCGCGCGTCGAGCCCACCAAGCAGATCACCTCGCTTGACGAGCTGCTCGAAAACCTCGAGGAAAGCGGCGTGAAGAACCCGCTGCTGCTGGTGCTCGACGGCGTGACCGATCCGCACAACCTCGGCGCCTGCCTGCGCGTGGCCGACGGCGCGGGCGCGCACGCGGTGATCGCTCCCAAGGACCATGCGGCCGGCATCAACGCCACCGTCGCCAAGGTCGCCAGCGGCGCAGCCGAGACCGTGCCCTATTTCATGGTGACCAATCTGGCGCGCACGCTCAATGAGCTCAAGGAGCGCAACATCTGGATCATCGGCACCAGCGGCGATGCCGACAAGAACATCTACCAGATGGACCTCAAGGGCCCGGTCGCGCTGGTGCTGGGCGCCGAAGGCGACGGCATGCGCCAGCTCACGCGCAAGACCTGCGACGAGCTGGTGAGCATTCCCATGCAGGGCGCGGTCGAAAGCCTCAACGTGTCGGTGGCCAGCGGCGTGTGCCTGTTTGAAGCCGTGCGCCAGCGGCTGGCCGCCGTCTGAAGACGGCCGTCTCAGTCGCGCGCGCCGGGCTCGGCGCTGGCGGCGTTGAGCAGCGCCAGGTCATCCGCTGACAGGCGCAGCTGCGCCGCCGCCATCAGCTGCTGGAGCTGGTCAAGCGTGCTGGCGCTGGCAATCGGCGCCGTGATTGCCGGGCGCTGCATCTGCCAGGCCAGGGCCACCTGGCCGGGCTGCGCGCCCAGTCGCTGGGCCACGCTGTCCAGCGCCTGCAGAATGCCCAGTCCGCGCGGATTCAGATAAGTGCTCACGGTCTTGGCGCCGCGCGGGCTCTTGCCGGCGTCGGCCTCGCTGCGGTATTTGCCCGTGAGAAAGCCCGCGGCCAGGGCGTAGAAATTGATCACCCCGATTTCCTGGGCAACGCACAGCGGCGCGAGTTCGCGCTCGAACACCGCGCGATCGCAGAGGTTGTACAGCGGCTGCAGGCTTTCATAGCGCGGCAGGCCCAGGCGCTCGCTGGTCAGCAGCGCCTCCTTGAAGCGTGCCGCGCCGTGGTTCGATGCGCCTATCGCGCGCACCTTGCCCGCGGCAATCAGGTCGGCATAGGCGCCCAGCGTGTCGGCCAGCGGCACATCGGCGTCGTCGTCGTGGGATTGGTAGAGGTCGATGTAGTCGGTCTGCAGGCGCTGCAGCGAAGCTTCGACTGCCGCGCGGATGTACTCGGGGCGCAGGCCGACCTTGCCGTCGCCCATGTCCTTGCCGACCTTGGTTGCGAGCACCACCTGCTGGCGCCGCCCGCTGCGCTGCAGCCACTTGCCGAGGATGCGCTCGGATTCTCCGCCCGTGTGCCCGGGCACCCAGCGCGAATACACGTCGGCGGTGTCTATGAAATTGAAACCTGCATCAAGCCAGGCGTCGAGCAGCGCGAAGGATGTGGCTTCGTCCACGGTCCAGCCGAAGACATTGCCGCCAAAGCACAGCGGCGAAACCTGCAGGCCCGAGCGGCCCAGTTGTCGAAACGAAGGAGAAGAAGCATTCATCGGCGTGTCCTTTGCATTGCGGATGCTTCCATTATGCAAACACGCCTCCTGCGTATCAGCCCATGACCTCGCTGTCGTCGGTGTGCTGGCGGGTGTGGAATTCCAGGCCCAGCACGCGCGCCATTTCGCTGAGCGTGGACAGGCGCGGGTCCAGGCCGCCGCTTTCGAGGCGCTGCACCGTCATGCGCGAGAGTCCCGCGCGTTCGGCCAGATCGGCCTGTGTCATCTGCGCGGCCTTGCGCGCCTGGGTCAGTTGTTCTATCAGGGGGTGGGTCATCTCGGGGATGTTAACGCCCCTGCCTGGCGCTGGCGGGCTGCTCAGGCAAACAGATTGAGCCGGGTTCCGAGCAGGCCGAAGCGCGCGAGCTCCGGCTGCAGCAAGGCCTGCTGCGTGGCCGCAGGTGCTGCCGCGTTCTGCGCTGCGGCGCGTTCGCCGCGGCGGACCACGGCCAGGCTCTGGGCATCGACCACGCGCTGCTGTGACCAGGCCCGGTTGGCATTGTCGAGAGCGCGTTGGTAAGTGATGTCCATGATGCCGATGACCTCTGGGGTCCTTGATTGAAGTGGCTCGACTTTAGCGCTGCACGCCACTTCGCCATGGCCCGAAAAAAGCCCGGCCTACCGTCCTTTACCGGCGATCAGTCGAGGCAATCGAGGCTGCTTTGCTCGCAGTAATGCGGGCCTGGCGTGGCGCGCGGCGCGTGTACATGGGCCTGCAGATCGCGCAGCGCGGTGCGCAGGCCTTCCTCTATGACCGGGTGGTAGAACGGCATTTCGAGCAGCTCGGCGACGCTGCTGCGCCGCGCTATCGCCCAGGCCAGCAGATGGGCCAGATGCTCGCCTGCGGGCGCGCACAGCTGCGCGCCCAGCAGCTCGCCGCCGTCGGCGCGCGCATACAGCCGCAGCACGCCCTGGTTGCGCAGACCCGCGCGCGCCCGGCCCTGGTCGGCGAAATCGACGCCGCCTATCGCCACCTCGTCGCTCCAGTGCGGGTCATAAGGCATGCCGATGGCCGCGACCGAAGGCTCGGTGAACGTGATCGCCAGCGGCGTGCGCCGCGCGAAAGCGCGCGGCTCCTCGGAAAGCGCATTGTTGGCGGCGATTTCGCCTTCGTCCGTGGCCTCGTGCAGCAGGGCGCGGTCGGGGTTGACATCGCCGGCCCAGAACACCGACAGACCGCCCAGCTGCAAGGTATGGGGGTCGACTTCGGGCAGGCCGCGCTCGTTGAGCGCCAGTCCCAGGTTTTCCAGGCCCAGGCCCTCGATCGCCGGGCGCCGGCCCGTGGCGGCGAGCACGGCATCGACCTGCGTGGAAAACGCGCCCGCGCCGACGGTGATCGCGTGGCCATCGAAAGCCCGGAGTTCGGGCATCTGCCCGAGCTGCAGCTGCATGCTGCTCGCCATGCTCTGGATCAGCGCGGCATTGACCTTGGGGTCGGCGAGGCCGGCCAGATGGTCGTCGCTGTGGAATGCCGTGACGTCCAGGCCCAGATGCGCGAGCGCCTGCGCCATTTCGGTGCCCAGCGGCCCCAGGCCCAGCACCGCGATGCGCGCGGGCAGGTCGGTCTGCTCGAACAGCGTGTCGGTGGTCAGCACGCGATCGCCCAGCGCCTGCCACTCGTCGGGCACATGGGGTTTGGAGCCGGTGGCGATGATCAGGCTGCGCGCGGTCAGCCGGCGCTGGCCGTCCACTTCGACGGTATGCGGGTCCAGAATGCGCGCGCGGCCGGTGATGGCGCGCGGGCCCAGGTCGGCCGTGGTCTGCAGCACGCCGGCGACAAAGCGGTCGCGCTCGGCGCGCACGCGCTGCAGCACGGCGGGGATGTCGGCGCTCAATTGTTCGCTGCCGCGCAGTCCGAAGGCCTCGAACTGATGGCGGCGGTGAAACGCATGCGCGGCTTCGAGCAGCAGCTTGGACGGCATGCAGCCCACGCGCGCGCAGGTCGTGCCGCCGGGTCCGGCGTCTATCAGCGCGAAGCGCTGCGTATGCCGGCGCACCGCGCGCAGCGCGGCCAGGCCCGCCGAGCCCGCGCCGATGATGAGAACGTCATAGTCGTATGCAGGGGTCTGGTTCATGCGTTCACTTTGCATGGGACCCATGTTGCCGGCTGTAGGCCGGCATGCAAGCCCCGGGCCGGACGCCACGCTGGCGCGCGTATCAGGCGTCGAGCCAGCCCAGCCGGCCCTGGCCGATATCGTTGAGGTGTTGCACAAAGGCCGCGCTCGCATCCTCGGGCATGCGCCACAGCAGCGTCACCAGACTGCCGTGCGCGACCTCGAGCAATTCCGCCTGCACCGCGGCGATCTCGCGGCGCATCATGCCTTCGTGCGAATAGGGCACGCTGCAGCGCAGTGCGGTCATGCGCTGCAGCCGTATCTTGGGCGCGCTGAGCAATGCCTGGGCGACGCAGTCGGTATAGGCGCGCACCAGCCCGCCCGCGCCCAGCTTGACGCCGCCGAAGTAGCGCACCACGGTCGCGAGCACGCCTTCGAGCTCCTGGTGGCGCAGCACATCGAGCATGGGCCGGCCCGCCGTGCCGCTGGGTTCGCCGTCATCGACGGCCGCCGACTGGCCGCCCGCGAGCAGCGCCCAGCAGACATGGGCTGCGCCCGGATGTTCGCGCCGCAGGCTGTCGACCACCTGCTGGGCGCTGGCGCGATCGGCCATCGGTTGCACGCAGCCGATGAAACGGCTTTTCTTGATGATGAGTTCGCTCCGTGCGGGCGCGGCGAGAGTCTGGGACATGGGGTCTGTGAGCTTAACGCAAGGCGCGCGCAGCCTAGGCGAATCGGCGACATCATTGCCGGCATTTGTCCTACAAGGATTGCATTGGTGAAAAGCTAGCCTAGAGGTCATAGGAGTGACCGTCCATGTCCAGTAGCCTACCCCCAACCCACGACCTGGCCGCGCACACATTCGGGCGCCACCAGTTCACTCCACCGCCTTTGCCAGACAATCTCGAACGCGCATCTTCCGTGGGCGCGCTCGCTGGAGGCCAGGATCCGCTGGCATATGCCGCACCCGTTCTGGACCTCGATCAGCGCATACGCAACGTAGGTGAATGGTGAAACCAGGCCCCCGCCGGCATTGCTGCCGGCGGTGCTGTTTTTGCGCTCGGCAAACTCCACACCGGTTGATTGCAGTGACCTGAGCAGTTTCGCGCGGCCCGCGTCGACCGCATTGCGCAATGCTAAAGTCCGCGTCCTATGTCTCGATACTGGTTGCTTCAACCCGCCGCAGCCCGTTCCCGCCAGATAGCGCTCGCAGATATCGGGCGCCTGCTGCACGGCCTGGGCGGTACGGGCAGCCACGAAGTCGCCGAAGCCTTGTTGCAGCTGCTGCTGCGTGAAGTTCCGCTGGCGCAATGCGCCATTTTTTCTTTTCAGGGCCAGGGGCGGCCCCAGGTGGTCGGATTTGGCGACCGCGCACGCACGGGGGCGCTGGCTGCGATTTCGCAGGACTACGCGCAACGCTTCTATCTGCTCGACGGTGCCCAGCGTGTTCTTGCCGAGGAGCTGGCCTGGGTCAACGGCCAGCGCGCCGCGTCGGCGTCCACGGCGGCCAGCGTACGCATCTGGCTGCATCTGCAGGCGCGCGACGAGGTGCTTCATCCCGAATACCGCGCCGTTTGCTACGAGCAGCCGCGCGTGGTCGAGCGGCTTTCGCTGCTCAGCCGCCAGCAGGGCGCGCGCTGGCTGTCGGTGAACCTGTACCGCGGCGAAGAACATGGTCCATTCGATGCCGCCGCGATTGGCGTGATCGAAGCGTTCGCGCCCATGCTCATGGACATCATGCGGCTGCACTACGCGGGGCAGACGCTCGAGGACGATCTCGCTGGCTGGGTGATCGCGCGCCTGCAGCGGCGCTTTGCGCAGCTGACGCAGCGCGACCTCGACGTGGTGCGCGCCGTGCTCGAGGGGCTGGACACCGCGGCGCTGGCGCAGCGTCTGGGGCTTACGCTCGAGAGCGCTCGCACCTACCTCAAGCGCGTGTGCCGCAAGCTCGGCGTGCAAGGCCAGCGTGAACTGTTCGCGCTGCTGATGGAGCCCGGCGAGCGCCGCTGAAGAATGTCCTGGCGATGTCCCTATATGGGGACAAATTGTGGTCTGCCGCTTTCTACACTGCTTGCACAAATCCCGATTTCCGCGCCCGCCCAGGAGACAAGCGCCATGCACCAGCCCCATGCCCAGCCGAGGCCATCGATCTACTACCGCTACCAGGTGCATGCGCCCTGGCTCGCGTCCGCGCACCCGGCCCAGCCACGCCATCCGGTGGTCATTGCCGGCGCCGGGCCGGTGGGCCTGACGGCCGCGCTGGAGCTGGCGCGCCAGGGCGTGGCCTGCGTGGTGCTCGAGTCCGAGCTGCAGGTCAGCGAAGGCAGCCGGGCCATCGTGTTCACGCGCCGTTCCATGGAAATCCTGCAGCAGGTGGGCGTGGCCGAACGCGTCAGCGAGAACGGATTGCCCTGGCGTTGCGGCAATTCGATCTACCGCGGTCAGCGCGTCTACCGCATGGAGGCGCCGCACGATGACGACGATCGCTTCCACCCCATGATCAACCTGCAGCAGCAGTATCTCGAGGAATATCTGATCGATGCCGCGCTGGCCCATCCGCTGATCGACTTTCGCTGGGGCAACCGCGTTGCCGAAGTCGTGCAGGAAGCGGACTTTGCGCATGTGCAGGTCGACACGCCCGAAGGCCTCTACACGCTGCAAGCCGACTGGCTCGTGGCCTGCGACGGCGCGCGCTCGGGCATACGCTCGGCCATGGGCCTGCAGATGGAAGGCGCGTCGTACGAAGGACGCTTCGTGATCGCCGACATCCGCATCGACCTGCCGCTGCCGACCGAGCGCCTGGCGTATTTCGATCCCGACTGGAATCCGGGCAACACCATACTCATGCACCGCGAGCCGCATGGCATCTGGCGCGTGGACTACCAGCTGCCATTGGATGAGGACCCGCAGGATGCACTGCGGCCCGAATCGCTCAAGGCACGCATAGACGCCCAGCTGGCCATGATCGGCTTCGCCGGAACGCCCTGGCGCATGGACTGGAGTTCGGTGTACTCCGCGCGCGCGCTGACGCTGCCCGACTATGTGCATGGCAGCGTGGTGTTTTGCGGCGACGCGGCCCACATGCTGCCCATCTTCGGCGTGCGCGGCGCCAATACCGGCTTTCAGGATGCGCAGGCCCTGGCCTGGCGGCTGGCGCTGGTGGCACGCGGCGTCGCGCCGCGCGCGCTGCTGGCCACCTACAGCAGCGAGCGCGTGGGCGCGGCGCGCGAGATTGTCGAGGAGGCCGGCAAGAGCACGCGCTTCATGGCGCCGCCCACGCGCGGCTACCGGCTGCTGCGCGACGCCGTGCTGTCGCTGTCGCTGAGCGAGCCGTTTGTCGGGCCGCTGTACCACTGGCGCACTTCGCGCCCGCATGCCTACGAGCAGTCGCCGCTCAACAGTACGCACGACGACAATGCGTTGTTCGAGGCCGGCCCAGGCCATGGCGCGCCGCCGCAGAACGTGCGCCTGGGCGCCGAGGATTTTCTGCTCGACCATGTGGGTGGCCATTTCGATCTGCTGTATTTCACCGATGGCGCGGCCGTTCCTGCACCGCTGCAGGCCACGGCTGCGGCGGCGCGGGCGCGCGGCCTGCCGCTGCGCATCGTCGCCGTGGGCCGCGGCAGCGGACCCGTGGCCGGCGCCGATCTGCTGCTGCAGGACAGTGCAGGCCGCTGCCGCGCGCGCTACGGCGTGGCCGCCGAAGGCGCGGCCTATCTGCTGCGCCCAGACCAGCATGTCTGCGCGCGCTGGCTCGCGCTGGACGCCGCACGCCTGCAGTCGGCGCTAGACAGCGCGCTGGCTATTTCTGTCCCTGTTGAAAGCCGTTGATGTCCCACAACTCCCCATCTGCGGCCGCGCCCGCACTCGATATCGCCGGCCTCGAGTCGGTCTATGAAACCCTGGCTTCGGCGATAGACGCCGTCGGGCCTGATAAAACCGAGCTGTTCCTCGTCAAGCTGGCGCTGCTCAGCGCGCGCCAGATCGGCGATGCGCAGCTGCTGGCCACGCTGGTGGCAAGCGCGCAAAAGGACCTCTAGGCGTTCACCGCGCGCGCAGCAGGGCGGTCAAGACCCTGCTGCAGCAAAGCTACCTGTGCAAAAGTACACTGGCAGGTTCCAGTCCCCACGATCGCACCGCCATGAACGCCCCCGTTGACGTTTCCTTCTTTGCCCGCGCCGCCAAACCGCTGACC
>Ga0308165_1000656_pt1 | contig 58408 bp, 54 predicted proteins | sample PhyWR2_FD_201032 | JGI IMG/M metagenome (GOLD analysis project Ga0308165, IMG submission 201032) | Phyllosphere microbial communities from UC Gill Tract Community Farm, Albany, California, United States - DLSLW.R2 | ecosystem: Host-associated > Plants > Phyllosphere > Unclassified | place: USA... | reverse complement strand
ACTTGATCAGCATGATGGGCGCGAGCATGTTGCCTTCGACGGCGTCGCGCCAGTCCTGCTCGGACCAGTCGGCGATCTTGCCCGGCTCGGGGCCGGCATTGTTGTTGACCAGGATGTCGGCCTCGGGGCAGGCCGCCACAATTGCGGCGCGGCCCTGCTCCTGCGTGATGTCGGCCACGATGACCTGCGGGCGATGTCCCGTCAGCGCCTCGATCTGCGCCGCGGCTTCGATCAGCTTGGCCTCGGTGCGGCCGTTGATCCAGACCTCGCAGCCTTCGCGCGCCAGCGATGTGGCGCAGGCCAGGCCCAGTCCTTGTGACGATGCGCAGACGACCGCCTTGCGGCCCTTGATACCCAGATCCATGGGATGCTCCTTTGAAATCAGACAGCGTTGAGATGGCGCGCCAGGCGCGGATAGACGCGCAGCACATTGCCCGCGAACACGGCGTGGCGCTGGGCTTCGCTCAGATGGGGCGTGGCCTGCACATAGCGTTTCGTGTCGTCGTAGTACTGGCCGGTCTCGGGGTCCATGCCCTTGACGGCGCCCACCATCTCGGAGCCGAACAGGATGTTTTCCGTGGGCACGACCTTGGTCAGCAGATCCACGCCGTCCTGGTGGTAGACGCAGGTGTCGAAGAAGACGTTGTCGAGCACCCCGCCCTTGAGCTTGGCCAGGCCCAGGTCCTGCGCCAGTCCGCGATAGCGCCCCCAGTGATAGGGCACGGCGCCGCCGCCATGAGGAATCACGAAGCGCAGCCCAGGAAAATCCTGGAACAGCTGCGGCGCGAGCAGGAACTGCATGAACGCCGAGGTGTCGCCGTTGAGGTAGTGCGCGCCCACATGGTGGTGGCAGGGATTGCACGAGCCGCTCACATGCACCATCGCGGGCACGTCAAGCTCGACCATCTTTTCGTACAGCGGGTAGTAGCGCCTGTCGGTCAGCGCCGGCGCCTGCCAGAAACCGCCCGAGGGATCGGGGTTGAGATTGCAGGCCACGAATCCCAGTTCGTTGACGCAGCGCTCCAGCTCCACCACGCTGGCCGCGATGCCGAAATCGGCGGCGCTTGCCGACTGGGGCAGCTGGCAGACGCCGACGAAGTTGCGCGGATAGAGGCCGCAGACGCGGTGGATCAGGTTGTTGGCCAGTTCCGACCACTCCACGCTTTGTTCGGGCGTGCCCAGGTGGTGGCCCATCTGGCCCGCGATGGGCGAGAACAGCGTGAGGTCCAGCCCGCGCTCGCGCTGCAGGCGCAGCTGCTTGTCCTCCAGGCAGGCGCGCAGTTCGTCGTCGGAAATCTCCAGCGGCCGGCCCGACAGGCCCTGGCCTTCGAGCTGTTGTTTGCGCCAGGCGTGCAGCGCGGGGGGAACGGTCGTGAAATGACCGTGGCAATCGATGATCATGGAAAACTGTCCTGAATGGTTTATTTCTGCAGGATCGGCGAGGCCTGCTTGACGAAGCGCTCGGGCGGACGCTCGCCGCTGTCGTGCGACATGCCGGGGCCGATCTGGATCTCGTTGAAGCGGCTGTGCACGTTCATCTTCTCGTTGGACGACCAGTGCTCGTGCATGACCTCGAACGGCGACATCCAGTAGTCGAAGATCTGGCTGCCCAGCGCATGGCGGCCAATGCCGCGCACATGGTCGTAGCGCAGGCCGTGCAGGTGGTCGCCGCCGGTGAAGATCTCGTCGACGCGCTCGACTTCAAACGACGCATGGTGCAGGCCGTCCTTTTCGCCGCGCATGATGAACAGCACATGGTGGAACACCGGCTCGTCGCCCATGTCGACGCGCACGAAGCGGCCCAGCGTATTGCCTTTCTTCTCGATGAACAGCTCGTCGGTGGCCAGAAAGCCAAAGTTTCCCTGGTACCAGTCGAGCGTCTCCTGCAGGCGCGTGGTCACATAGGCGGTGTGCGCCAGCTGCTCAATGCGCGCCGGGCCGTGGTCCTGGCTCACGCTTTCGGCGCCGCGCAGCGGGTTGCGGCGCGCGAGTTCGGGCGCCACGTCGCGGCCCTGCACGAGCTCCACGCGCATGCCGTTGGGGTCGCGCAGGCACAGCCGCTTGCCGCCGCCGGGCTCGTCGATGGCCTCGACCAGGGCGCCAAAGCGCTGCTGCAGCGACTCGATGGGCACGTCGGGATGCACGTCGTAGCCGACGGCAATCACGCCCGACTCTGCACGCTCGGTGACATGGATGAAGGGGCGCGCGCCCAGGCCACGCATGTACAGGCGGTCGGCGTCGCGCTGCACGGTCAGCAGACCGAACTCCTGCAGGAATTTTTCCTGCACGTCGAGATCGGGCGCGCCCAGGCGCACATAGGCAATGGAAGAAACGATTCCGGGCATGGGGTCCTCTCTATTTCAAAATCCTGCGCACCGCGCCATACAGTTCATCAGTCGTGAAGCGCCGCCGAATCATCTGCTGGTCAAACGCATAGTCGATCACCTTGCGCAGCGACGGCTCGAGCGCATCGAAGCCAAACGGCTGCAGATCGCGCTCGCCCGCGGCCGGTGTTTCACCCGCGGCACGCCGGCTTTCCACCAGCATGCGATAGACCTCGGCAACGGCCTCGGGATGGCGCTCGACCAGCTCGGCCTTGACGGCCACCATGTGGTTGATGGGGATCACGCCGCTGCGCGCGCTCCAGGCCTGGGCGGCGGCCAGCGGCTGCTCGATCACATGGCGCAGCCGGTCCCGGTGCTCGAGCGCACCGCCCACGATGATGGCGTCAACCTGGCCGCTAAGCAGCGCCTGCTCGAGGCCGGTGGCCTTGTCGAGTGCCTGCACCCAGGGCGGGTCCTGGTACTCGGCCACATGTGCGCCTTCCTGGCTCCACCACTGCACATCGGACATCTGCAGGCCGTATTCGTCGCACAGAATGCCGCGCACCCAGGTCGGCGTGGTCTGCGAGAAGGACCGCATGGCCACGCGCTTGCCCTTGAGCTGATCGGGCCCGAAGGCGTCGTCGGCGCGCGCATAGATGCTCTTGTGGTGGAAGTTGCCGTTCATCACGAACGGCAGCAGCAGGTAGCGGTGGCCGGCGTCCACGGCCAGCAGATAGGTCACGATGGCCAGCTCGGCGACATCGAAGCGGTGGCCGCGCACCACGTCCTTGAAGGCTTTTTGCGCCGTGTCCACGGGAGCGATCTCAAGCGCCACGCGCTCCGAGGCAATCTGCGCGTTCTTCAGCGCCGCCGTCTTGGGGTAGCTGCCCAGCATGACACTGAGCGTTGTCTTTTCCATGGGAGTCACTTCCATTGCGCAAGCTGGCCCAGGGGCGCAGTGCGGGGGTCTATGAACAGGTTCTCGGCCTGCGCGGGGCTGCGCACCAGCTGCTGCTCCCGGGCATAGCGCACCAGTGCCTGCAGCGAAGCCGCGTTCTCGGCAAAGCCGTATGGGAGCGGATCGCCGACATACCGGGCAAGCCGCAGATAGCGCTTGTCGTCGCCCGAAGGCTGGGACAGCGCGGCCAGGCCCGCGAGATAGCGCTGCTTGGCCTGCACGAACTGCTCGAACAGCGCCCGGGCAATGCCCGGATGCGCGGTCAACACCTCGTTGCGCAGCACGATCACGCCGTGAATGGGATAGATGCCGGTGCGCTCGAACCAGCGCTGCTCGGCCGCGGCCGCATCGGCCACCACCTCTTCCATTTCCACCTGCGCATCGCCCGCGCCCGCCAGGCCATCGAAGGCCACATCGATCTCGCCGCTGGCCAGTGCGTCGGAAATCCTGCGCCCGGGCGCAAGCCGCTGCACGTTGGCCGGCAGCACCAGGTCTTCGAGGTTCTCGGCTTCTTCGGTGACCCAGGTGACGCGCGCCGGGTCGAGTCCGTAGTCGTCCGCATAGACGCCGCGCGTCCACACGGCAGCCGTCACCGAATAGTTGCGCACGCCGACTTTCATGCCTTCGAGCTGCCGGGGGGTGGCCAGCGCCAGGCCCTTGCGCTTCTTCAGCCCCGAATGGCGAAAGCGCCGGGTCATGGGCAGGGGCAGCGCGGTGATAGGCGCGCCGCGCTCCAGCGCCATGAGGTACATGGTGGGCGCCATCTCGCAGATGTCGTAGGGCTGGCTGCGAGCCATGTCGCGGTAGGCGTCGGGCATGCGCTTGACGTCGATAAATTCCAGTGCCACGCCGGGCAGGATCTCGGTCTGCGCGCGCACCCCGGCCAGCTGGGCGTGCGGGCCCAGAACGGTCTTGAGCGATGCCATTCAGAGCTCCTGGAAAATCTTGCGGCCGGACTCCAGCGCCGAGAAATCGCGCCGCGGATAGCTCATCAGGAAGCGGTAGCCCTGGTCGATGATCTGGCGCGCGTTCTCGCGCGTCATGTGCGGGTGGCCTACCGCCACGCCATGCGCCTTGCCGACTTCGAGCACCTGGCCCATCATGCGCAGCAGCTCGGGGTTGTCATACTCGCGCGGGCAGCCCAGCTCCTGGCTCAGATCGCCTTCGCCGATCAGGATGAAGCCTATGCCTGGCACTTCCTTGAGGATCTTCTCGACGTTGTTGACGCCTTCGGTGTCCTCGATCATCAGGCCCACAAGAATCTCGCCTTCGGGCACCAGCGGCCAGACATCGGCACGCTTGTAGTACTCCTGCTGCGGCAGTCCCCAGTAGCGCGCGGCGGCCATGGGCGCGTCGCCGCGCAGGCCCGCGGGCTCGTAGTGGCTGCGCGCGGCCAGGCGCGGATAGCGGCAGGCCGCCACTGCGTTGTAAGCCTGCTCGCTGTTGCTGATGCGCGGCCAGAGAATGCCGTAGGCGCCCAGGTCCAGCGCCTGCTTGGCAAACCATTCGTTTCTTTCGCTGCCGTTGGCGGGAATGCGCACCAGCGGCGACATGGGGTTGGCCACCGAGCCGGCCCGCACGATCTGCTCGCGCAGCAGCAGAAACTGCATGGACACGCGCAGCGCGTTGATGTCCCAGGGGTTGTGCTCCATCTCGAACACCAGGCCGTCGTTGCTTGACTGCGCGAAGTTGACGGCGTTCTCGACCTCGGCCTGCATGAACGAGGTGAAGGCAATGCCTGGCCCGGATTCCAGGGCCCGAATAATACTGTTCAGACGCATCCTATGCTCCACAAGATCAAATCATTGCCACGCAGAACGCATCGCCGGCATCCGCGGGAAGCTGTGCCTCGAACCAACTGGCAGCGCCGTCGAAGCTGTAGAACACCTGGCCGCCGCGGGTCACGGAAATCACGCCCCCGCCGTCCGCGTGGTGCACATTGATGCCCATGATGGTGCTCTGGGGCGTGACCTGTGCATCGGCCCGGCGCCAGTGGCGGCCCAGGTCGTCGCTGGTGTAGACCGCACCCGCGTTGCTGCGCGAGGCAATGCTGAAGCAGGCATACATCTTCTCGGGCTGGCCGGCAACGATGCGCAGGTCGCGGCAGTAGCTGAACGGCGCGAACTCGCCGACCTTGAGGTCCTCGAACACCGCACCCTGGTCGCGGCTCTCGAACACGCCGAGCCGGCACAGGTAGAACACCGCGTCGGGCGCCGCCGGCGTGGTCGTCACCGCATGGGCATCGAACATGCCCTCGGCGTCGTCGTCGGTTTCAATCCTGCTCTTGAGATGGGGCAGCTCGGACAGCGCCAGAATGCCCGCGGTGCGCGCATGCCAGCTGCGGCCCGCGTCGGTGCTGACCATGAAGCCGTTGATTTCGGCAATGCCGTAAAGCACGTTGGCGTCGGTGGGATGGAAGGCCAGACGCATCACGCGCGAGGCGCCGAAGCGGATGTTGAAGCGCTCGGGATGGTGGACTTCGCATTCGCGCCAGGTCTCGCCGCAGTCATGGCTCTCGAAGACGCTGATCGGCGCCGTGCCCGCAAACAGGTGGTCGGGGTCGCGCGGATCGACTTCAATGGACCAGAACTGGAATCGGTCATCGGCCGCGCCCACATCGCGCCAGGTAATGCCCTTGTCGGTGGATTTATAAATGCCTTTTCGCGCTGCAGCGAAAATCACATTCTCATATTGAGGATGAACAACGATTGCCTGCACGGCGGCATTATCTGGAATATCCTTTACTTTCTCCCATTGCTGCCCGTGCACCAACTTATATAGCGATCCAATGGAATTCTCACGCGTGACCGCCGTGCCGGCAAAAAGCACTTTCTCCATTACCGTCTCCTTTGTTATTCAGCTGTTTGAATCTTAGGGGACCGGTGTAAAGCAGACTAATTAAAAAATTCCAGCTTCCATCAATTTTTGCTGAACAGCCTGCCGGACGCAAAAAAAAGGCCACATCGTGGCCCTGAAGAATGTCGCGCCAGCGCGCCACTCGCCGCTTCCCAGCAGCCTTGTTATCGCAGCAATGTGCCTGCGCCCTCCACCCGGCCGCTCCAGCCTATCTGCTGCAGCGCGTCCCAGAGAACGGCCTGGTTGCTGGTCACCACCGGCACGCCCAGTTCGCGCTCCAGTGGTTCCACCGCCTCGAACGCGCGCACATTGGCGCAGGACAGCAGCAGCGCCTGCATGCCGGGTTCGGCATGGGCCAGCGCATGCGCGGTCAGCGTCTGCGGGTCCATGCGCGCGGCTTCGCGCGCATCGACGAAGTTCAGGCCCACGGACTTGATCACCTCCAGGCCCGCGGCCTCGAGCGCCGCTTTCTCGCCGCTGGAGAACCTGTCGGCAAACGGGCAGACATGCACGATGCGGCGTGCCCCGACATGGGCCAGCGCGCGCTTGATGGCCAGCATGGTGTTGGACGAAGCCACGCCCAGCGCCTGCTGCATGCGTTCGGCCAGTTGCGCGTCGCCCGCGGGCCCGTAGGCCACGCTTGCTCCCGTGCAGTTGAAGCTGATCACATCGGGGCCAAAGTCCTTGAGATAGCCTGCCTCGTCGATGGCTTCGAGGTAGGCGCGCAGCAGGCTTTCGGGCGTGACCACGCCGCCTTCCTTGCGCAGCCGGATGCGGTGCACATGGTAGGCCACATCCTCGGGGCAGAAACGGCGGAAATCATCCTCGCCAATGGTGTTGAGCGAAGGCACGATCATGCCTATGCGCTTGCGCACGACGGTGTGGTTCATTTCTGCGCCGCTCCTGTTTCCTGTATGACCTTGGTGTAGCGCTGGATGTCGCTGACGATGAGCTTCTGGAAGGCTTCGGGCGTGCTGTAGAAACGGTCGTTCTTCTGCGCCAGGAAGAACTGCTCCGATTCAGGCTCTTCGAGAATCGCTTTGATCTCGCGGTTGAGCCGCTGCACGACAGGCGCGGGCGCCTGGGCAGGTGCAAGCACGCCCATCCAGTTGAGCACTTCAAAGCCGGGCAGCTGCCCCGCCTGGGCAATGGTGGCAACACCCGGCGCCAGCGCGCTGGGCCGGGCCGTGGTCACGGCCAGCATTTTGAGCCGTCCGGTTTTCGCGAACGTGTCGGCCGAGGCATAGCCGCTGGAGACCATGTCCACTTCGCCCGCCACCGCGGCCTGCACCGAAGCCGGCGTGCCCGCGTAGGGAATGTAGCGAATTGGCAGCCTGGCTTCCTTGACGAACATCGCCATGCCCAGGTACATCGTGGTCGAGCCGCTGATCGCGCCGTAGCTGAGCTTGTCGGGATGGGCCCTCGCGTAGGCCATCATTTCCGCCAGCGTATTGAACGGCGCGTCGGCGCGCGCGGCAATGCCATTGGGGGCCGTGGCCACCGTTGCGACCGGGGCGAAATCCTTGACGGTATCGAACGGCAGGCGGGGATAGAAGCCGGGATTGATCGCATGGGCGACGCTGGTGAACAGCAGCGTGTAGCCGTCGGCGCGGGCGCGCGCCACATGGGCGCTGCCTATCGAGGCGCCGGCGCCGGCGCGGTTCTCCACAATCACCGGCTGGCCCAGCCGGGCTTCAAGCTTCTTGCTGATGTAGCGCGCCATGAGGTCCACGCCGCCCCCGGGGGCAAACGGCACGACCATGGTGACGGCGCGTGCGGGATAGGCCTCCTGGGCCCAGCTGCTGGCGCTGACCAGCAGGACTGCGGCCGCGGCGGCGCGCAAGACGGTTCTTTTGTGCATGATGTTCTCCGCAAGGGAATGCCGCCGCGCAGGCGGGCTTGGCCTGGAGGCCCTGCCGGTGCGCGCGCGGGCGGCAGGTCTCAGAAGTTGTGGCGCAGGCCCAGCGAGATGCCGCGCGCGTCGTTCCGGTAGACCGCGGGATTGCCGTTGCTGCCCTTGAGATCGGTGACGAAGTCGGCATACAGCGCCGTGCGCTTGGACAGGCGATACAGCGTGCCCAGGTTGACCACGGTCGCATCCGTGCCGTCGACGATGCCGTAGGCGCCCGTGCCGTTGGTGCGGTGCTGGCCGACCTTGACATAGGGCTCGAACGCAGCCGCGCGGTAGGCCGCGGTCAGGGCCCAGGCCTGGGCCCGGCTCCAGCGCGCCGAGCTGCCGGACGCCGTTTCATGCTGGTAGATCGCGCCCAGCTTGAGCTGGCCGAAATCATAGGTGCCGCCCACGCTGGTCAGACTGCCCTTGGCGTTCCACAGCGGGTCGGGCCGGACCTGGGCATAGCCTATGCCGACAAACCAGTTCTTGCCGGCATAGCTCAGTGTCAGATCGATGTGATCGCCCGAGCCATTGACCGGATTCTTGCCGGCTTCGCCCAGCGAATACATGAGCTTGCCCTGAAAGCCATTGACGCGCGGCGTCGTGTACTGCAGCGAATTGTTCTTGCGGTTGGACTCGGCCGTTCCCGCCGCGGCCGTGCCGCCCGAGAACACAGAAATGCCGTCATTGTTGTTGCCGCCGCGCCCCGGGCTGCCCGAAATCCAGCGCCCCACGGTGGACAGATCGCCGTTGTACATGATGCCCGTGCCGTTGAAGCCGCTGGCACACCAGTGCAGGTCGACCTGGCACAGCAGGTTGGCGGTGCCAGTCAGGTAACGGCCCAGCCGCACTTCACCCCATTGGCGACCCGACAGACCGACCCAGGCGTTGCGGTTGAAGAAGCCGAAGCGGCTGGTCGCGCCGGTGTCGAGTGCCGGCGCCATCTCCAGCATGAAGCTGGCCTGCATTCCGTCGCCCAGATCCTCGTTACCGGAAAAGATCATGCGCGTGGCGCCAAATGCGCCACTTTGCAGGCGATTCATGGAACTGCCATTGGCGCTTTTGTAATTCTGAATACCCGCGTCCATTTCACCCGATATTTTCAAACCACTGCCTTGCGCCAACACTGAAGTGGAAATACCCAGCAGAACCGCGGCCACCGGAAATGCATTTTTCATAATATCTTGTCTCCTCATTTTAATGAATTCATCCTTGCGCAGACTCCGCAGCACGGGCTTGCGTTCGAGAATTTATTCTCATCAAAGTCGGGAGAAAATCTTCATACGAAATACGCGTTATCTATAAATTTCCACTGAAAACGCCGCAATCCAAGGGTTTCCGATGGCCGGGCGCGGGACGCGAAAGCCTGGCGCGCCGCGGCGAACCGGCGGACCAGGCCGCCGGTGCGGCACCAGGCTCAGGCCGCGGCGATGATCACGACCTCGATCAATAGTTCCGGGCGGGCCAGTTCGGACTGCGTGGTGGCGCGAGCGGGCGCCGCCCCCGGAACCACCCACGCATCCCAGACCTGGTTCATCTCCGCGAAGTCGGCCATGCTCTTGAGAAAGATGTCGGCGCGCAGCACGCGCGACTTGTCGCTGCCGGCTTCGGCGAGCAGCCGGTCTATGGTCTGCAGCACGTTGGCCGTTTGCGCCGCGATGCCGGCCTCGGGATTGGACGCTACCTTGCCCGCGAGGTACACCGTGCCGTTGTGGATGACGATGTCCGACATGCGGGGGCCAACGTTGATGCGCTTGATTTCAGCCATGTATTTCCTTGGAAGTGATGAAGTGGATGGCTCAGGCCTGGGTGATGAACTTGGTGACAAGATAGCCGTCAAAGGTCTCCTCGCCGCCCTCGCTGCCGTAGCCTGAGTCCTTGATGCCGCCAAACGGCGTCTCGGCCAGACCCAGGCCGAAATGGTTGATTGTGACCATGCCGGCCTCCAGTCCGCTGGACACCGCGTGTGCCGTCTGGAGCGAGTTGGTGAACACGTACGCAGCCAGGCCGAAAGGCAGGCTGTTGGCGCGGCCCAGCACCTCATCGATGTGCTTGAAACGCGTGACCGGCGCCAGCGGGCCGAAGGGCTCGTCGACCATGAGCATCGCGTCGTCGGGCAGATCCGTGATCACCGTCGGCGCAAAGAAGAAGCCCTTGCCGTCCATGCGCGCGCCCCCGGTGAGCACCTTGGCGCCGCGCTGGTCGGCGTCGTCTAGAAAGCGCTCCATGAACGCAACCCGGCGCGCATGCGCCAGCGGTCCCATCTGCGTGCCCTGCTCCAGTCCGTTGCCGACGCGGATGGCCGCGATCACGTCGGTGAAGCGCGCAAGAAATCGGTCGTATGCTTTCTCCTGCACATAGAAGCGTGTCGGAGATACGCAGACCTGGCCGGCATTGCGCACTTTCTGGCGGGCGAGCATTTCGGCCGCGCGCTCGACGTCGGCATCGTCGAAGACCAGCACAGGCGAATGACCGCCAAGCTCCATTGTCGCGCGCTTCATCTGCGCGCCCGCCAGTGCTGCCAGCTGCTTGCCTACCGGCCCCGAGCCGGTGAACGAGATCTTGCGCACGACAGGTGACTCGATCAGGTAGGTGGACACTTCGCCGGGCACGCCCCAGACGATGTTCAGCACGCCCGGCGGCAGCCCGGCATCGTGGAACAGCCGCGCCAGCGCCACCACGGCGCTGGGCGAGTCCTCGGGGCCCTTGAGGATCAGCGTGCAGCCGGACGCCAGCGCCGCGACGATCTTGCGGATGGCCTGATTGAACGGGAAGTTCCAGGGCGTGAACGCGGCGCAGACACCGATGGGCTCGCGCAGCACGAACTGGCGCACTGCAGGATCGCGCGGCGGCACCACGCGGCCGTAGATGCGCCGGCCTTCTTCCGCGTGCCACTCCGCATGCTCGGCGCAGTTCGTCACTTCGGCCAGAGCTTCGGCCAGCGGCTTGCCCTGGTCCAACGTGATGTTGCGCGCGATCTCGGGCGCGCGCAGGCGCGTGAGCTCCGCGACGCGGCGCAGGATTGCCGAGCGCTCGACGGGCGAAGTCTTTTTCCAGGGCCCGAACGCGCGCTGCGCGGCGGCCAGCGCGCGGTCCAGGTCGGCCCTGGTGGCATGCGGCAGCCGGCCCAGCACGGCCTCGGTCGCGGGGTTGATGACGTCTTGCTCATGACGACCACCGCCCTGGATGAATTCGCCGTCGATGTAGAGGGCGAGATCCTGATAGGTCATTGGGAAATCCAGATTGAAAAGAAGCGTTGAACGACGAGGTGCGCAGCGCGGGCAGTGGCCCGCGATCACCGATGCGTCAGCCCATCTGCAGGTTGGCCTTGTGGGCCAGCGCGCGGAACTTGCTGATTTCGGTAGAGATGAAGCCAGCGAACTCGGCCGGCGTGTTGGGGCTTGCCGACACGCCCAAGGTGAGCAATTGCTGGGCGATGGCCGGCTTTCGCAGGATCGCGCCGATGTCGGCACTGATCTTTTGCGCCAGCGCGGGCGGCAGATTGGCGGGCGCGACGATTCCGGCCCAGGCCGTGAGGTCGTAGCCGGGAACCCCCGACTCGTCGAGCGTGGGTACGTTGGGCAGCAGCGGCGAGCGCACCTTGGTTGTCACGGCCAGCGCCTTGACCTTGCCGTCCTTGATGAACGGCAGTCCGGTGGTCAGGTTGTCGAAACCCAGCGGCACCTGGCCGCCAAGGATGTCGTTGAGCGCTGCCGCGCTGCCCTTGTAGGGCACATGGGTGAGCTTGATACCGGCCATCTGGCACAGCAGTTCGCCGCACAGATGGGGCGAGGTGCCGTTGCCCACGGATGAATACGAATACATGCCGGGCTGGGCGCGCGCCAGATCGATCAGCTGCTGCAGGTTGTTGGCCGGGAAGTTCTTTCCCGCAAGCAGCACGTTGGCCAGCGTGCCTATCATGGTCAGCGGCGTGAAGTCGCGCACCGGGTCATAGCTCAAGCTCTTGTACAGCGCGGGATTGATGCCGTGCGTGGCGATGCCATTGAGCAGCAATGTCGTGCCGTCGGCGGGAGCCCGGGCAACGAACTCGGTGCCAATGCTGCCGCCCGCTCCTGCGCGGTTCTCGACAATCACCGACTGGCCCCAGGCCTTGCCCAGTTCGGTGCCGATCAGGCGCGCCATCATGTCGGGAGCGCCTCCCGGCTGGAACGGCACGATGATCTTGACGACCTTGCCCGACAGCGGCGATTGGGCCTGGGCGGGCAGTATCCAGGGCGATGCACCGGCGGCTGCAGCCTGGGCGAGAAATGTGCGGCGACTTGTCATGGAGCTCTCCTAAAGGTGCCGGCACAAAGTCACGCGCAAGCTTGCGCGCGCCCTGCAGACGGCGTTGCAAAAAACGGATGAAAACCGCCGGGCCGGCTAAGGCGTTCGGCGCAGAACCTGGCCGGGGCGCTGCCCGGTTGCACGGCCTTCGCGCCAGACCGGCAAGCCGTTGGTCCAGACGCGGTGGATGCCTGTGGCGGGAATGGTGGGTTCGGCAAACGTCGCGCGGTCAATGACGCTGCGCGCGTCGAGCAGCACCAGATCGGCAAACACGCCTTCGCGCAGCACGCCGCGGTCGGCCAGGCCGAATTTCGCCGCAGTCAGGCCGGTCATCTTGTGCACCGCGGTTTCAAGCGAGAACAGTCCCAGTTCGCGGCAATGCAGGCCCAGCACCCGGGGAAACGTGCCCCACAGCCGAGGGTGGGGGCGTTCGTCGTGCGGCAGTCCGTCGGAGCCGATCATGGTCTCCTCGAACTGCAGGATGCGCTGCACATCGGCATCGTCCATGCGGAAATAGACCGCGCCCGCGGGCTGCAGCCGGTCCACGGCTTCGATCACGCTGCAGCCCAGCTCGCGTGCCACGTCGTCGAGGTCCTGGCCCGCGAACTGCGGCAAGGCGCGCGACCAGGTGACCAGCGTGCGCGCGGCGTTTTGCACCAGCATCTGCGTGAGCACCGTCGATGATGCGTTGTAGGGATAGCAGTCCAGGCATACGGGTTGGTAAGCCATGCGCTGACGGATGATTTCCAGGGTCTCGACCGAGCGGCCGTGGTTGGCCTTGCCCACCAGCTTGTGGTGCGAGATGACCACCGGCACGCCCAGCGCGCGACCGATGCGGAACGTCTCTTCGAGCGAGTCGACGACGGTGTCGCCTTCATCGCGCATATGGGTGCAATAAAGGCCTTGCACGCCAGTCAGCGGCCGGCAGACTTCAATCACTTCTTCCGTGCTTGCGGCCGCGGCCGGCGCATAGGCCAGGCCGGTGGACACCCCGATGGCGCCGGCCTCGAGCGCCTCGGCAACGCGTGCGCGCATGCGCATGATCTCCGCCTGCTCGGCGGGCCGCTGGAGATCGGCCATTTCCAGCACGCGCAGGTTGGTGTGCCCGACCAGCATGGCGCAGTTGGTCGCGGCCGGTTGGTCGGCAAGCGCCTGCAGGTATTCGGAGAAACGCTGGTAGCGGCACCATTCGCCGCTGCCGTCCAGCAGATCCAGCGGCGGAATCGGCGCCCTGCCCGGCGTGTGCTGCATGGGCGCAAGCGAGACGCCGCAGTTGCCGCCAATCACCGTGGTCACGCCCTGGCTGACCTTGGGCGTCATTTCGCCGCGCGACAGCAGTTCACGGTCATCGTGGGTGTGGGAATCGATGAAGCCGGGCGTGGCGGTCAGGCCGCGGCCATCGATCTCCTCCCGGCCGCGGGCACCGCCGAGGTCGCCAATGCGCGCGACGCGGCCGCCATCGAGCGCGATATCCGCGTCGTAGCGCGGCGCTCCGGTGCCGTCGACCACGCTGGCATTGCGGATCACCGTGTCATAAATAGATGTCATCAGGGGCTCCTGGGCATTCGTGGCTGAGAGTCGTGCGCGCATGCAGCGGCCGCCCGTGCGTCGACGGGCAGGCACCATGCGTTCGCGCTACAAGCGAAAAAGGGTCGGTTCTATCCTTGAAGGGCGCCCGGCAATGCGGTCGGCAAGCAATCCCGCGCTGCCCGCGGCAAGCGTGAAGCCCAGCGCGCCATGGCCCACGTTGAGCCACAGGTTGGCGTACGGAGTGGCGCCGATCAGCGGCTTGCTGTCGGGCCGGGCCGGCCGCAGCCCCGACCACTCCTGGGGCGCGGCCGCTGCATTCAGGTGAGGCAGGTAGTCCTGCACCTGGGCCTTGAGCGTGGCCAGGCGCTGCGGACCGCGGGCGTCGGAATCGGTGCCCACATCGACCATTCCCGCCACGCGCAGCCGGTTGCCCAGGCGCGCGTAGACCACCTTGTTGTGCACGTCGCTGAGACTGGTATGCGGCGCCCTGCTGGCTGGCGTCAGTTCGTAGGTGAGGCTGTAGCCCTTGAGCGGGTAAATCAGCGGATCGAAGCCCAGCGGCCGGCACAGCGCCTGCGCGCCTACGCCATTCGCGACGACATAGGCATCGGCGTCAAGCGCACCGTGCTGCGTCTGCAGCGCCACCACCCTGCCCGCCTGCGTGCGCAGCCGCTGCACCTGGGTGTCGAAGAGAAACTTCACGCCATGCACGGTCGCGAGATGCTGCGTCATCTCCTGGCACAGCGCGAAGCAGTCTCCTGCGTCCTCGCTGGGCGTGAAGATGCCGCCCACGATGCGCTCGGCGATGCCCTCCAGCGCCGGCTCCTGCCGCAGGCATTCGCTGGTGGTGAGCGCATGCTGCTCGGTGCCCAGGCCGGCCTGGAACTGCATCAGCGCCCTGGCGCTGTCGTAGGCCTTGGTGTCCTGGTACACGAGCAGCTTGCCACGCGAAGAGAAGTCGAACTGCAGCAACGCGCGCTCGGCCATTTCGTGGGTCAGCTCGCGGCTGTGCGCTCCCAGCTGCAACAGCTCGGCCGTGCTGCGCTGCGCCACGCCGGCGCGGCAGGCCAGCAGGAAGCGCAGCGCCCAGCGCCATTGCGCGGGATCGGCGCGCAAGCGGAAGTACAGCGGCGCATCGCGCTGCGTGAGCCACAGCGGCAGCTTGGGCAGCACGCTGGCATCGGCCAGCGGCGCGACGAAGCTGTAGCTCAGCTGGGCGCCATTGGCCCGGCTTGTGGCCATGCCCGCGCTCGCGGCTCCATCCACGACCGTGACCGCATGCCCTTCGCGGGCCAGTGCATACGCGGACGTCATGCCTATGATTCCCGCGCCGATGACGATGATGCGCATGGTTTAGCCAGCTTTCTGCAATTGTGCGATGGTGCTGGCCACCGAGATGTGCGTCAGGCTGGTGCGCACCACGATCAGTGCCGCGCGGTCGGCGGCGAGCGCTTCGCGCAAGGCGCCCTCAATCTGGTCGCTGTGATCGACCCGCAGGCCCAGCGCGCCGAACTGCCGGGCCAGGCCGGCGAAATCGGGATTGACCAGCACGGTGGCGCTGACCCGCCGGGGAAAGTGCAGCTCCTGGTGCATGCGTATCGTGCCGTAGCTGCCGTTGTCGGCCACCACGATGATGGGCTTGGCGCCGGTCTGCAACGCCGTTGCCAGTTCGTTGCCGGTCATCAGGAAACCGCCGTCGCCGACGAAGCAGACGACCTGGCGATCGGGGCAGCGCAGGCTCGCGGCAACGGCGGCGGGCACGCCGTAGCCCATCGCTCCAGACGACGGCGCAATCATGCGCCGCCCGCCACCAAAGCGCATCAGGCGCTGCAGCCAGCCGCCGAAGTTGCCGGCATCGATGGTGATGATGGCGTCGTCCGCAAGCATGCGGTCGGCGGCCTGGACCATCGCCGCGAAGATGACGCCATCTTCGGCGTCCAGCGGACCGTCCCAGCGCCGCAGGCCGCTGGCCACGGCATGCAGCTGGCCGGCCCAGCGCAGATGCACCTCGCGCGGCTGCGCTGGTGCAAGTTCGCGCAAGCCGTCCAGGAAGGTGGAGGGATCGGCAGTCAGGCCCAGCGTCAACGCACGCACATGGCCCACGGCACGCGGGTCGGGCCACACCTGCACCACGGTCTGCGCCGGGCGAGGCGCGGCCGGGAACAGGTAACCCTGGGTGGTGACGTCTCCGAGGCGCGTGCCTACGGCCAGGACCAGGTCGGCTTCGGCCACGGCCTCGGCCAGGGCGCGTGGCGCGCCATAGGTCAGGTGTCCGGCAAACAGCCGGTGGTCATTGGGCAGCACGTCGGCGTGGCGCACGGAAGTGGCCACGGGCAGGCCGAAGGCTTCGGCCGCCGCGCGCAATGCGGCTTGCCCCGCTTCGCCCTTGAGCAGTCCGCCCGCGATCAGCAGCGGCCGCTGCGCCTGGGCGATCAGCTCGGCGACCTGCGCGAGCTGGGCCGCCGACGCGCCGCCCTGGGGCAGCGCGAATGGCGCGGCGGCAGCGCCCTCGCCGAGATCCTCGAGCATGTCTTCGGGCAGCGCCACCACCACCGGGCCGGGCGTGCCGCTGGCGGCAGCGTGGAATGCCTGCGCCACGGTATCCGCCAGGCGTGCACCATCACGCACTTCGACCACCCACTTCGCCATGCTGCCAAAGACCTTCTCGTAGTCCACTTCCTGGAAAGCATCCATGTGGCGGTGCACGCGCTCCACCTGGCCAACGAACACCACCAGCGGCACGGCGTCCTGCTGGGCGGAGTGGATGGCGATGCTGGCGTTCATCGCGCCCGGTCCACGGCTCACGAGCACGACACCGGGGTGGCCAGTGAGGCGGGCGTCAGCCAATGCCATGAAGCCTGCTCCCCCCTCGTGCCGGCAGGTCACGGTCTCGATATCGTCACGCTGCGACAACGCATCGAGCACGCTCAGGTAGCTTTCCCCAGGCACGCAGAAGACACGGTTCACGCCGTGCAGCGCCAGGGTTTCGACCAGCAGATCTGCGGCACGCTTCATCGGGAATTCTCCTTGTTGTTGCGCTCTGCCTCGAGGGCGGCCAGCGACTGGGTCTGGATGTTTTCTGGCAGATGGCCGACCATGCTTTCGATCGCCCCGAAGATGCGCTCCCAACCTTCGTTGGTGCGCAGCGGAACGCCCAGAAAGTGGCTTTCGGTCTTGGAGCGCAGCATCAGGTAAAGCATTCCGGCCAGCATGACGCTCACCTGTGCGGGGATGTCGGCCTCCTGCGTGAGTCCATCGACACGGTCGATGAAAGCGCGCGCCGTGCGCTCGCGCCGGTCAGCGAGCTGGGCGGTGATCTCATTGCGCTCGATCAACTCCCAACGCCGCACTTCGCGCAGCACTTCGTTGTTGCCCAGCGCGCCAATCTGCGCACGGAGCATTGTCAGGATCAGGTCGGCAGGCGTGCGGCTGCTGGACTCGTCGGCCTGGAGCGTGCCCGCATGCCCGGTCCAGTAATCCTGCGCGCTCATCCAGGCCAGCAACAAGCCCGGCAGGCCATCGAAGTAGCGGTAGATGAGCTCCTTGCTCACGCCGGCGCGCTTGGCAATCGCATTGACGCCCAGCCCGCTCATTCCGGTCTCGCGTATCTGCTCTTCCAGGGCCTGCATTATTTTCTGTTCAGTCTGCTCACGACGTGACATCTGCGTTTCTCCATGGTCTTGCGCCCGCGTCACGCGCGGCCGGCGCTCTTGCAATCCAGTGCGCGCAGCGCCATCGCGGCTGCGCGTTTCCTGCAGAATTTCAAAAAGTGACCGCCTGGTCACATTCCGATAATAGTGGCAATTTTTCGCGCTGGCAAAGTTTTTTTTCACGCACCGTTTCGGCCTGCGCATGGGCGATGCAGGGGCGTGAATTGTCCAGATTGGTGCTCGAGCAGGCTACCGAGGCGGGCATGCGCAGAATTGTCGAATGGCCCTGGGCGTCGCGCTGGCGCCCAGGATTGCCGATCCGCGCTGCAAGAAGCGCATTCGGAGGCTTTTCGCGCAGCGGTGGTGACGCTGATCGCGCCGTCAATCACCGCTCAGGCGCGGCTCTCCATCTGGTTGCCCCAGGTGCCGATATTGGCCGACTTCAGCAGCGGCGACGCATCGCCGGCCACGGCCAGCTCGGCCGCGGCCTCCGTCAGGGCCGGGCCGAACCCGGACATGGCTTTTTGCGTCAGCCGCATCGACGGACCCGCGACCACCACCACGCCGGTGGTGGCCTCGGCGCCGCGGCGCACTGGCGCCGCCATGGAGCTCATGCCGGCCGCGTACATGTCCTGGATCACGCAAAAGCCGCGCTTGCGGTGGCCGTCAAGCAGCTTCATCAGCGCCTTGATCGACGTCGGCGCATTCGGCCCGAACTGCCGGGGGCTGCCCAGCCCCTGGCGGCTGACCAGCGCGATCGCCTGGTCTTCTGGCAGCGTCATGAGCCAGGCGTGGCCGGCCGCGCTGCACGACAGCTGCAGGTCCATGCCCATGTCCGGGTCATAGAGCAGGCCCGACTTCGCACCCTGGGCCTTGGCCACAAGAGTCAGGCGCTCGCCGTCAACGATGGCCAGGCGGGCGAGTTCTCCCGTGGCCTGGGCAAGCCGGTGGATCACCGGCTGGGCAATGTCGACCACGCCCGACTTGCTCAGAAAACTCAAGCCCATGGACGACAGCTTGGTGGTCAGCGCGTAGTCGCCCTTTTGCGGCATCTGGCGCACATAACCGTAGCCGATCAGCTCGTGCAAGGTGCGGTGGCAGCCGCTGCGCAACTGGTTGAGATCGGTCGAAATCTTGACCAGGGCCACGCCGTCCGGATAGCCCACGAGGTATTCGAGGATTGCCAACGATTTTTCCATCGCGCCGCTCATGTCATTTCTCCTTGGCAACAAAAGTTGCGCCCATCATAACCGTTCAAAATTTGAACGACTTTGAAAAATTGAATGACTTTCAACTTTATGGATATGATGGCCAAAAATCGCTCCGGCATTGCTTTCCATCACTTCAACGCAAAGGCACAGACATGAAGACCACCCCCTCCCTGATTCGCCGCGCCCTGGTCGGTGCCGCCGGTGGGCTGCTGCTGGCGCAAGCCACAGCGGCGCTGGCCCAGGACGTGAAGGAACGCAACCTCAAGTTCGCCTTCAGCCTGGCCAAGGACCACCCGCTGGGCCAGGGCGCGCAGAAGTTTTCCGATCTGGTCGCGCAGAAAAGCGGCGGCAAGATCAAGGTCTCGATCTACGCGAATGCGGTGCTCGGCGGCGACCCGCAGAACCTGTCGGCGGTGCGCGGCGGCACGCTGGACTTCACCTCCATGGCCACGGGTCTGCTCGCGGGCATGGACAAGCAGTTCATGGTGTTTGACTTTCCCTTCCTGTTCAACAACGCCCAGGAAGCCTATGCGGTGTCGGACGGTCCGGTGGGCACGCAGCTGCTCGACGGCCTCTCCAAGTTCGGCCTCGTGGGCCTGGGCATCTGGGACCTGGGCTTTCGCAACATGACCAACAGCAAGCGCCCCATTGCCAAGGTCGAAGACCTGCAAGGCCTGAAGGTGCGCGTGATTGCCGCGCCCATCTATCTCGACATGTTCAACACGCTGGGCGCCAACCCCGTGCCCATGACCTTCGGCGAAGTCTATGGCGCGCTCGAGTCCAAGGCCATTGACGGCCAGGACAACCCGGTGGGCGTGATCGAGTCGGCGAAATTCGCGGAAGTGCAGAAATACATGTCGCTGACGCGGCACATCTACACCGGCATGCCGCTGCTGATGAGCAAGAAGACCTGGGACAGCATGTCGGCCACCGAGCGCAGGATCATCACCGAGGCCGCCAACGAGGCCAAGGGCGAGGAGCGCCGCATCTCGCAGATCAAGGAGGCCGAAGCCATCGACGGTCTGAGGAAAGTCATGCAGGTGAACGAAGTCAGCCCCGCCGAAGTCGCGCGCCTGCGCCAGAAAGTGCAGCCCGTGGTCGAAAAGTTCAGCAAGGAAGTCGGCGAGCCGGTGATGCAGCAGGTCAATGCCGAACTCGCCCGCATGCGCGCGGCGAAGTGACGCGCGGCAAAGGCAGGAATCATCATGGCTCTACTTGGCAAGGCCGCGATCGCGATGTGGTGGGACATGGCTGCGAACTGGCGCGCGGAATTCGAGGACTGGCATTCGCACGAGCATTTTCCCGAGCGCATGGGCATACCGGGATTTCAGCGCGGCTCGCGCTGGGCCGATGCCGCCGGCGGCGAAGGCTTCTTCGTGCTGTACGAGCTCGACCACTATGCGACGCTGGTGTCCGACGGCTATCTGAGTCGCCTGAACCAACCCACGCCCTGGTCTTCGCGGCTCATGCCCGAGCACCGCAACATGGTGCGCAGCCAATGCCATGTGCTGGAAAGCGCCGGCAGCGCCCTGGGCGGCCACCTGCTTACGCTGCGCTGCTCTCCCGCAAGCCAAGGCGCGCAGCCGCTGCGCGACTATCTGCGTGATCAGGCCCAGGCCTTTGCAATGCGCCCCGGCACCACCGGCGCCCATTTGCTGCAGACCCAGACGCCCGACATCGCCGCCACCACGGAGCAGAAAATCCGCGGCGGCGACCAGGCCGCCGACTGGATCTATCTGCTCTGCGGCTATGACCAGCAGGCGCTTGAAGCTGCGCAGCGCAGCGTGCTGTCGCCCGCGGCGCTGCAGGCCCATGGCGCCCAGGCCCTTGAGTTCGCGCGCATCTACACGCTGCGCCATTCGTGCGAAAGCGCGGCTCGGCAGCCGAACTAGAAGCTGTGCGACACGCCGGGTGCGAGCACAGCGCGCTGCAAGGAGAGCACGAAGCGTTCAGCAGAAAGCAACGGCGGGACCAATACCGGGGCAGGCCACAGCGGCCAGCTCCCTGCCGTACAAGGCTTTCGCTACCTGGAGGAGTCCGCTTGCGGGCAATGAAAGCCTTGTTGCAAAACAGATACAGATGAACGGTCGGGTTTCGCCCGGCGTTGCCGCGTCGCCATGGCCTATTTCCGGCCTCCAGCCCGCGTCGCGAACCCGCACAGAATCGCGCCGCCGCACACCATGCAGGCGCCCAGCCAGAACGCCGCCGTCAACGGCACGCGCAGCAGCGCCGCGGCCAGCGCGGCAGACAGGACCGGCGTGAAATAGGAGGCCCCGGAAAGCAGCGCGACATTGCCGTGCAGGATGCCTATGTTCCAGGCCGCATAGCCGAAACCCATGGCCGCGGCGGCAAATCCCAGGTGGAGGGCCGTGGACACACTCCAGTTCATTGCGCCGCCACCGCCGGCAAGGTACTTCACCCACAGCGCCAGCGCCGTCAGCATGAAAAACAAAGTGATGCCGTTCTTGCCTGCGGCCATGCGCGCCGTGACCGTGCAGTAAGCCGCCCAGATGAATGCACCCGCGAACGCCAGGCCGTAGCTCAGCGGGTTGTGCTGGACATTCGCGCGCATGGCTTGCAGGTCCATGCCGCGCTCACCGCCCAGCACCCAGCCAATTCCGGCGAGCGAAAGCAGCAGCCCGGGCAACACCAGCCAATGGGCGCGCTGTCCATTGAAGGCAATTGCCGCCAGCAGGGTGAACGTAGGCCACAGATAGTTGACCATGCCCACCTCGATGGCCTGCTGGCCGCTGCGGGCATAGCCAATGGACAGCGCCAGGCACAGCTCGTAGGCAACAAACAGCCCGCTGCCCCAGTACAGGTAGTTTCGCGGCATCGCGCGCAGCGGCGTGAAACCCACGGTGGCCAGCAGCAGCAGCGATGCCGCCGAGTAGATCATGGCCGCGCCGCCGGTCGCTCCCAGGCCTTCGCTGACGCTGCGGATCAGGCCCACAAGCGAGGACCACAGGACAATGGCGACAAGTCCGATCAGTGTCGCGTTCTTCTTGCTGGGAATGCGCATTCTTCAGCAGCCCTGGCGCGCCCGTGCGCCGCGCGCCAGGCTCAGCACTGCCACAGGAACTTGCCTGAAACACCGGAACAGCGGCATTCGAACAGATAGCAGCAGCCGCCGGCGAAGTTCATCTCGGTTTGATAGTCGGGCCCTGGCTCCAGCTGGGCGACAAACTGCATGGGCGCCTCGCAGGCCCTGCAAGCCGGGGTGTCGTCGTGCTGTATCCAGTCGGCTGCGCCGCCGATCTGCCCCAGCACCTCGCGCCGTCGCCCCGCATAGGCGGAAAACGCATCCGAGTACTCCCGCGCAGCCACGGTCAACAGGTGCGCACCATAGCGCGTGTCGCGCAGGGTTTCGCCTTCGGCCGGAGGTATCGCCAGCTGCAGCCCGTCGACAGGCACGGTGATTACCGCATTGCCGCCGCCGTCGGCTTCGAACTGGTCGCACTCGCCGGGATGGTTGGTACACATGAAGATCAGGTGCAGATGCAGCGCACCGGGAGGGCGAATCTGCCCCTGGAACTGCATGGGTTCGCCGCACGATCGGCAGCGCGGCCAGGCGAAACCTTCGCCTGCCGATGGCAGGCCACCGAAACGCGTTTCGGGCGAGGCATCGGCCGTCACATTCCGGTCGACGATCAGCAGCGCAATGGTGTTCAACGCGCTTTCAGGCGCAGGACCGGCCTGTGGCTTTTGGAAGGTGCCGAGGATCTTCTGGAAGAGATTCATGCGTACTGGAGTGCGGCTGCAGCGCCTATTTTTCCATCCACCACTGGATCACCACCTTGGCCAGAAAGCCGATGAAGCCCACGCCCAGTCCGAGAAAGATCACGAACGTGCCGAACTTGCCCGCCTTCGACTGGCGCGCGAGCTGCAAGATGATGAACACCATGAAAAGAATGAACGCGCCCACCCCGTAGGTGAGAAAGAAGTGCGCAAGCTGCTCTTCTGTATACCCGAAAATCACAACGACAAGTCCTACAACGCCCTGCCCGGCTCCGGCTGCTCGCGTGACGCAAACGCCGAGGCGTCGACAAGATCACGGTAGGCATGCCAGCTCGCATGACCGAGCATTGGCACCACGGCCACCAGTCCCATCAGCAGCGAGCCCAGGCCCAACAGGGTAAACAACACAATCAACGCCGCCCAGAACGCCATCGGCGCCGGATTGGCAAGCACCACCGACCAACTCGTCAGCACGGCCTGCAGCACGGTCACACGGCGGTCCAGCAGCAGCGGCATGGCCACGACGCTGGACGCAAAAATAGGCGCGGCCAGAAAACTGCCCAGCGCCATCCATAAAGCAAACAACTGCCCATCGCGTGCCAGCACCACATGCTGCAGAAAATCCATGGGCGTCTGCACGCGCACCGGCGACAGCACGGTGATCAGCGACGCCGAAACCACCACCCAGCCGGTGGCCGCAAGTGACAGCAGCAGGCCGAAGCGCACCAGGCACCAGTAGCCCGCATGCTGCTGCGCGCCCGCATGGCCGCGTTGCCAGCGCGTCCATGTCTGGCGCACCAGGCCCGGCCCGACCGGCTCGCCGCGCTCGAGCGCGCGGCTGATCGCATACAGGCTGGTTGCCACCACCGGGCCTATCACCAGAAAACCCGACAGCGCACCGGCCATCAGCCAGAAGCGATTGTGCCCCACGGTCAGGATGGCTGCGCTGATCAGCGTCAATACCAGCCCATGCGCCAAAGCCAGCAACGGAGCGCGGCAGATGTCGCGCCAGGCCAGCGCCAGCCAGGACAGCGGCTGCAGCAGGCCTACGGTACGAACTTCGGGAAGGGGGGCGGGAGAACGCGGGCGGGAACGCAGGGTACTGGGCATGGGTCTCGGCTCGCTAACAGCATCAGGCAGGATCAGCCTTCGGCCAGACCCTGACATAACTGCGCGAGACTGGCCACCGTCGCGGAGGGGCTTGCCCCTCCGTGCGTCCAGTCTACGCCCGCGCGGTTGAGCCAGACTGCGTGCATACCCGCATCCATTGCGCCCCGGGCGTCCAGCAGCGCGTCGTCGCCCACATGCAGCACATTGGCAGCGGGCACACCGGCGGCCTGGGCCGCGAGCGCGAAGATGCGCGGGTCGGGCTTGGCCACGCCCACGCGGTGGGCGCTGACGCTGGCGTGGAAAAAGCGTCCCAGCCCGACGACATGCACGTCGGCCGTGCCATTGCTCAGCGCCACCAGCGGCCAGCGCGCGGCAAGAAACTCAAGCGCGGGCAGCGCGTCGTCATACAGATCGACGCGCTGGCGCTCGGCAAAGAACACGTCGAAAGCGGCCTCGGCAAGGCCCTGGTCGTCGCCGGCGCGCGTCAACGCCAGCCGTATCGACTCGCGCCGCAGGCCGTTGAGGTCATGCGCGAGATCGGGGCGCAGGCTGCCGATTTCATTGCGTACGGCGCGCACCGCGGCCTGGGTCTGCAGCGACTGGGCGGTGGCCGGCGCATGGGTCTGCAGCCACTGCAGCAGCACGCGCTCGGCGCGTTCTATCGTCGGCCAGATGGGCCACAAGGTGTCATCGAGATCAAGGGTAATGGCACGGATACCGCGGGCACGGATGCCGCAGAACGCGTTGGAGTCGGTAGAAGCTTGCATAGGTAAGCCCGAGAATACCGCAGCCATCGCGGGCCTGTGGCTGCGCGCACCGGCGCGCCTTGGCACAATCGGCCCATGCCTTCACGCTTCGCGCCAGAACCCCCCTCCCCCCACGGCCGTGCCCCGCGCACCGCTGTGCTGCTGTGCAATCTCGGCACGCCCGATGCGCCCACGCCTTCGGCCGTGCGCCGCTATCTTGCACAGTTTCTCAGCGACGACCGCGTCGTGGAGATTCCCAAGCTCGCCTGGTGGCCCATCCTGCACGGCATCATCCTGCGCACGCGCCCGGCGAAGTCGGCCGCGAAATACGCCACGGTCTGGCACCCCCAGGACGGCTCGCCGCTGGCGCATTGGACCGCGCGCCAGGCGCTGCTGCTGCGCGGCTGGCTGGGCGAGGCCGGGCACAACGTGCTGGTGCGCCACGCCATGCGCTATGGCAGCCCGTCGATTGCCGGCGAACTCGATGCGCTCAAGGCCGAAGGCGCGACGCGCATCCTGATCCTGCCCTTGTACCCGCAGTACTCGGGCACGACCACAGCCAGCGTGTTTGACGCGGTCTACGACTGGGCGCGCACCCAGCGCCATATTCCCGAGCTGCGTTTCGTCAACCGCTACCACGATGACGCCGGCTACATCGACGCATTGGCACAGCGCATCGAAGCGCATTGGCGCGACGCGGGCCGCAGCGCGCATCTGGTGATGAGCTTTCACGGCGTGCCCGAGCGTACGCTGCACCTGGGCGACCCCTACCACTGCGAGAGCCAGAAAACCGGCCGTCTGCTGGCCGAGCGCCTGGGCCTTTCGCCTTCGCAGTACACCGTCACCTTCCAGTCGCGCTTCGGCAAGGCCAAGTGGCTCGAGCCCTATACCGAGCCCACGCTGATCGCGATGGCGCAGCGCGGCGTGCAAAGCGTCGATGTGGTCTGCCCGGGCTTCACCAGCGACTGCCTGGAAACGCTGGAGGAAATCAGCCAGGAAGCGCGCGAAGCTTTCCTGCACGCGGGCGGCAAGACGTTTGCATACATTCCCTGTGTCAACGACAGCGCGCCCTGGATCACGGCGCTCAGCGACATCGCCCAGCGCCATCTCGGCGGCTGGCCCTTGGGCAGGCCCGATGAAAAGGCGCTGCTGCAAAGCGCCGAACGCGCCAAGGCCATGGGCGCCCAGGCCTGAGACCGGGCGCCGCGCCGGTGGTCAGCGCCGGCGCAGATGGCCCGTGGGCAACGCGGTGGTGTATTTGACCTGGCTCAGCGCAAAGCTCGAGCGAATGCTGGCCACGCTGGGAATCTGCGTCAGGCATTCGAGCAGCAGGGCCTGGTACTTGATCAGGTCTTCGATCACCACACGCAGCATGAAGTCGGCCTCGCCGCTCATCAGATAGCACTCCATGACCTCGGGCCGCTGGGCAATCGCCCGGGTAAAGACTTCCAGCGAGTCCTTGTCCTGCTGCTTGAGCGAGACATGCACGAAGACATTGACCGCCAGCCCCAGCTTGAGCGGGTCGACCAGCGACACCGATGCCCGCAGCACGCCGCTGTGCTTCAGGTCGGCCACCCGGCGCCAGCAGGGAGAGGCCGACAAACCGACGCGCTCGGCCAACTCGGCATTGCTGAGCTCGGCGTTTTTCTGCAGTTCGTCAAGAATGCGCAGACTGGCTTCGTCGAGGATTACTTCGCTCAAGGTATTTCTTTCCTGGATTCAATGCACATGAGGATAACTTCCTCCAAATGACAGGAATTCATGGTGAATTAGACAAAGCATTTTCCGCGCTTCTGAGAAAAACTACCTGTAAATAGGTAATTTCCCAGACACCATGCGCACCGCCTCCGCTCCACTGAACATTCCCCACTCCGCCAGCGCGCCATCCACGCAGGGGAGCACCCTGCTGTGGCTGGCGGTCATGGTGCTGCTGTGGGGGCTGAGCTGGCCGGCCACGAAGATGGCGCTGAACTCGGTGCCGCCGCTGTGGCTGGCCGCCATGCGCTTTGGCAGCGCCGCGCTGTGCCTGTTCGCGTTCCTGGCGCTGCGCGGCCGGCTGGCATTTCCGCCGCGCAAGGACTGGCCCATTGTCGCCAGCATGGGCCTGCTGCAGATGATGGTGTTCACCGGCCTGGGCATGATTGCCATGACGCATGTCGACACCAGCCGCGCCGTGGTGCTGGCCTATACCACCCCGCTGTGGGGCGTGGTCGCGGGCTGGATGCTGTACCGCAATGCGCCCACCCGCTGGCAGCTGGTCGCCCTGGCCGTGGGACTGGCGGGCATAGCACTGATCTGCTCGCCCTGGGAGATGGACTGGTCGGCGCCGGGCGCCGTCATGGGCTCGGCATTCCTGCTCATCGGCGCGATCTGCTGGTCGGTGGTGATCATGCACATCAAGCGCCATCGCTGGACCGCATCGCCGCTGTCGCTCGCGCCCTGGCAGATGCTGCTGGCCACCGTGCCGCTGGCAGGTTTCGCGCTGGCCCTCGAAGGTTCGCCGGCATCGATTCCCTTTGACCTGCGGCTGCTGGAACTGCTGCTGTTCATCGGTCCGGTCGCAACCTCGGCGTGCTTCGTGATCGCCGCCGAGCATGGCCGGCGCATCAGCACCTTTGCCATGTCCAACTTTACCCTGGGCGTGCCGCTGGTGGGCATACTGGCGTCCATGGTAATGCTGGGCAACCAGATGTCGGCGCTGTTTGCCGCCGGCCTGTGCCTGGTGTTTTCCGGCATGGTGCTGGCGGCGGTCGCCGCCGCGCGCAACCGGGCCTGATACCGGTTCAGGCCGCGGGCGACGCGCGCACTCATGCTGGTCCGGGCATTTTTTCCATCGCCTTATTACCTTTGCTCATGAACTAAGAGCATAAACATCGTTGGCCCTGGTCGGCCAAAAACCGACAATGAGGGATTCGGGATCGAATCCCTCGGAGTGGACCATGAAGAAAATGCTTGCCTTTGCCGCGGCACTGACCGCGGCCCAATGGGCTTTCGCGGCCCCGCCGCTGCTGGCGCCGGCGCAGCTGCACGCGCTGCCCGCAGCCACGCTGCGCGTGATCGACATCCGCGATCCGCAGGCCTATGCCAAGCAGCATATTCCCGGCGCAGTGAGCGCCCCCTACGGCAAATGGCGTGGCCCGGCCAGCAATCCCGGCGAACTGCCCGACATCTCCAAGCTCACCCAACTGGTGCAGTCGCTGGGCCTGACGCCCGCAACGCATGCCGTCGTCGTGTCCAGCGGCGCCGATGCCACCGATTTCGGCGCTTCGGCGCGCGTCTACTGGACGCTCAAGACGCTGGGGCTCAAGGAGCTGTCCATCGTCAACGGCGGCATGAAAGCCTGGGCCGATGCCAAGCTGCCGCAGGACAACGCCGCCGTGCGGATCGCGGCCAGCGGCTGGCAGCCCCAGCTCGACAACAGCCTGATCGCCACGCGCGAGGACATCCGCAAGCACCTCGATCTGAGCAATGCGGCGCTGGTCGATTCACGCCCCGACGCGTTCTACCAGGGCAAGACGCGCGCCCCCGCGGCCAAGCTTTCGGGCACGCTGCCCGGCGCCCAGCAACTTGATTTCAACCAATGGTTCGTGCCCGGCACCTCGACCTTTGTCGACACCGCCACGGCCAGGCAGATTGCCGCCAAGGTCCAGCGCCAGCAGGGCCAAGACATGGTTGCCTTCTGCAACACCGGCCACTGGGCCGCGACCGACTGGTTCGGGCTGAGCGAAATGGCCGGCCTGCCCAACGTCAAGCTGTATGCGGGCTCCATGGTCGACTGGACCCAGCAGCCGGACGCGCCAGCGCTCGAAAACCAGCCCAGCCGCGCCGAGTCGTTGGCCTATGACGCGCGCCAATGGTGGCAGCGCAAATTCAAGTAAATCCATGAAACGTCTACCCCTTGCGGCCTTGATGGCCGTTTTCTTTGCCTGGCTGCTGTGGACCGTGTCGGTGCGCCAGGCCGCGCTGTTTGCCGTGGGCATAGGCCTGGGCGGCGTGCTTGCGGGCCAGCGCTTTGGCTTCACCACGGGCTGGCGCCTGCTGATCGAGGAGAAGGACGCAAGCGGCGTCTTTGGCCAGCTGCTTTTGCTGGCGCTGGCTGCCGCACTGGCGATGCCGCTGCTGGGCAGCTTCCCGGAACTCACCGCGGCACTTGGCCCGCCAAGCATCAGCTTGCTGGTCGGCGCTTTTGTCTTCGGCCTGTGCATGCAGATTGCCGACGGCTGCGGCAGCGGCACGCTCTACAAGGCTGGCATGGGCATTCCCATGAACGCCGCCATCCTGCCGATGTTTGCCATCGGCAGCTTTGCCGGTTCCATGCACCTGGGTTGGTGGCTGGAACTGGGCCGCGTGCAGCCCGTGGGCCTGGTGAGCAGCTGGGGCTGGCCAGCAGCCTTGGGTGCAACGCTGGCGGCGCTGGCGCTGGTTGCCGTGGGCGTGCGCTGGTATGTGGGCCGGGCCAATGCCAGGCTGCAGCGGGCAACGCAGCCACTTTGGCAGCGCAAGTGGGTGCTGGGCGCGGTGCTGCTGGCCATTCTGGCCACGGCCAATCTGGTGATTGCGGGCCAGCCCTGGGGCGTGGTTTATGGCTTTGGCCTGTGGGCGGCAAAAGTGGCCAGCGCCACGGGCGCGGTCGATCTGGCGCAGAACTGGTTCTGGAGCCAGCCGGGCAATGCCGCGCGCCTGCAGGAAACCGTGCTGCTCGACGTCACCAGCATCACCAACATCGGCATTCTGGCCGGCGCGCTGTGGGTCGCGGCCAACAAGCCGCCCTCGGCCAAGGCACTCAGCGGCACCCAATGGGCCGTGGCCCTGGTCGCCGGCCTGGTGCTGGGCTACAGCTCGCGTCTGGCATTTGGCTGCAATGTCGGCGCCATGCTCTCGGGCATCAGCACGGGCAGCATCCACGGCTGGATCTGGGTGCCGCTGGCCTTTGCCGGCACCATCTTCGGCCTGCGCATTCGCCGGCGCTTCGGCTTCTGAAAGGACAGTACACCATGACGCAACAAACCACCTTGCGCATTGCCTTCTGGGCCGTGCTGGTTGCTTTCCTGGCCTGGGACTACACCCACTCGTTGCCCGTCGATCTGCGCTACGAAGCACCGCTGATTGCCGCGGGCTCGGGCCAGGCTTCCCAGGGCGGGCATTGCGCTATACCGGATTGAAAAGCGCTAACAAGCGTTCGTCCTGAGCCTGCCTCGCCGGCGGCCAAGGATGAACGCGCTGCGTTCAAGGCATGAGGGCGGTCCGTCCGTGGTTCGACAGGCCCACCACGAACGGTTTTCAAGAGCCCGTTGCTGTCAGGCGCCGCGCGCTGCCTCGCCCGCGCGCAGTGCCATTTTCACCGCCTGCCACTGCCTGAGCACATTGAGCGCCGGCGCATGACCGCAGCCCGCGACTTCCAGCCATTGCAGCTGCCCGCGCGCCCCAGGGCCGCGCTCGCTCATCTGCTGCGCCGTTGACGCCAGCACCAGATCGGAGGCCTCGCCGCGCAGCAGCAGCACCGGCACCTGCAGCGCATCGTAGTGGGGCCAGATCAGGTAGTCGTTCTCGTGGCCGGTGAACTGCTCGATCATGCGCGGATCGTAGTGGGGCGTCACGCGGCCGTCGGGCAGGCGGCGCATGCTGCTCTCGGTGAGCGCACGCCACTGCGCATCGGGCAGCCAGCCATAAGGCGCATAGGCGCTGCGGAAAAATGCCTCCAGTTCGGCCATGGTGGCAAACACCGGCGGCTGGCCCGCATAGCCCTTGATGCGTTCGAGCGCGGGCGCGGCAAGCTCGGGCGCGTTGTCGTTGAGCACCAGGCTGCATATGCGCGCACCCAGCGTGGGCTCGAACAGCCCCGACGCGCAGACCGTTCCTATCGCCCCGCCCATCGACGTGCCTACCCAGTGGATCCGCCCCAGCCCCAGCGCATCGGCCAGTTCGCGCGCGATGCGCGCATAAAAGCGCAGCTGGTATTCATCGGCGGGCGCGCGGCTCCATTCGCTCAGACCCCGGCCCAGCGTATCGGGGCAGATCACGCGCCAGCCCTGCGCCGCCAGGTAGCGGGCCAACGGATCCATATCCCGCCCGGTGCGTGCCAGGCCATGCCAGGCAATCACGGTCGGCAAGGCCGCATCCACCGCCGCAGTGGACCAGTCCATGTAATGGATCTCATAACCCGCGCATTGCACATAACGCGATGCCGGCGCGGGCACATGGGCCAGTTGGGCGGCCCAGGCCGCCTGCTCGGCCGCCGAGGGAATCGGGCATTCCAGGCGTATCGCGGGCTTGCTCATGGCGTGCTCCTGCGCAGGGCCGCGGCGCGCAGACGCCCGACAATGCCCGTGGGAAAGTAATAGACCGACAGCACGAACAGCACGCCCAGCCACAGCAGCCAGCGGTCGGGACTCAGCAGCGCGGCCAGCCATGGCAGGCCGGCCGTGGCTTCGCTGCCCAGGCGCAGCAGATCCTGCAGATAGCTCTGGGCAATCAGGAACAGCACCGCGCCTATCGCGCTGCCATAGATCGTGCCCATGCCGCCTATCACCACGATCAGCAGACAGTCCATCATGATCTCGAACGACAGCGAAGTCTCTGGCCCGTTGTAGCGCAGCCAGAGCGCGAGCATGGCGCCCGCAAGGCAGGCAAACAGCGCCGACAGCACGCTTGACAAGGTGCGGTAGACCACGACGCGGTAGCCCAGCGCCTCGGCGCGGAACTCGTTTTCGCGAATCGCCTGCAGCACCCGCCCGAACGGCGAGTTGACGATGCGCAGCAGCGCCAGCAGCAGCACCAGCGCGACGACAAACAGCAGGTAGTAGGTGATGAGCTTGCCGTCTATCATGCGCCCCAGGAACTCGCTGTCAAACGGCTCGAAGCTCGGCGACAGCCACTCGGGCAGCTTGAACGTCAGGCCGTCCTCGCCGCCGGTCCACTCCGACAGCTGCGAGGCCAGGGTCTGGAAGGCCGCGGCCACGGCCAGCGTGATCATAGCGAAGAAGATCGCGCGCACGCGCAGCGAGAACAGCCCCACGGCCAGCGACAGCAGCAAGCTGAGCAGCAGCGCGCAGCCTATGCCCAGCGCCAGCGCGCTCCAGGTCGGCCCGAGCCGCCCGGCGGCAATGGCCACGCCGTAGGCGCCTATGCCGAAGAACATGGTGTGGGCAAAGCTCACGATGCCGGTATAGCCCAGCAGCAGATCGAAGCTGGCAACCAGCACCACGAAGATCAACACCTTGGCGGCGACGTTCAGCGCCTTGACGCCGGGAAACAGAAACGGCGCAATCGCCAGGCCCACCAGGATGGCGAGCAAAATCACCGCCAGCGGTTTGCTGCGCGGCATATCGCCGGAAAGCAATCGGTTCAACATGCTTGTGACTCCTGATTCAACGGTTGGCAACCGGGTACACGCCCTGGGGCCGCCACAGCAAGATGGCGACCATCAGCGCAATGTTCGAGAACAGCGCGACCTTGGGCACCAGAAAGCCGGTGTAGTTGGCCATCAGCCCCACCAGCAGCGCCCCGATCAGCGCCCCGCCCGTGGAGCCCAAGCCACCAATGATGATCACGATGAAGATCAGCACATTGACCTGCGCGCCCATCTGCGGAATCACGTTTTGCTGGTAGAGCCCCCACATCACGCCGCCCAGGCCGGCAAGCGCCGAGCCGACGACAAACACGCCGACAAACAAGCGCCGTATGCGGTAGCCCAGCGCCTCGACCATCTCGCGGTCCTGCACGCCCGCGCGAATCAGCAAGCCGACCTTGGTGCGCGACAGCGTGTAGGCAAGCGCGGCAAACACCGCCAGGCCCACAAGCACCGCGACCACGCGGTACTTCTCCACCGCCGCGTCGCCCAGCAGCCAGGCGCCGCGCATGCCTTCGGGCAGCGGCAGGGGAATCTGCTGCGGGCCCCAGATGACCTTGATCAGTTCCTCGCCAATGATCATTCCACCCATGGTGATCAGGATCTGCTTGAGATGCTGGCCATACACCGGACGCACGATGAAGCGCTCGAACGCCAGGCCCACGGCCGCGGCCACCAGCATGGCAATCAGCATGGCCGGCAGCACCGCCAGCAGGTTGCGCCAAAGATCCGCCGAACCCGTGTAGTCGCCCATGGCGCCAAGCACGCTGGCGGCGACAAACGCGCCCAGCGCGATGAACACGCCATGGCCGAAGTTCAGCACGTCCATCAGGCCGAACACCAGCGTCAGGCCCGAGGCGATGATGAAGATGATCATGCCCATGGCCAGCCCTGCCACCGTGAGCGTGAGCCAGGTGCTGGGCGAGCCGACCAGCGGCAGCGTGACCAGGGCCAGCGCCGGCACCAGCGCCAGAGGTTTCCAGTCCAGTTCCTTGAAATTCATGTGTGCTCCTTGTCGCGCCGCGTCACAGCGCCAGCCCCAGCAGCGACTGCTGCAAGGCCTTGTCGGCCGCGAGATCGGCCATGCGGCCGGCGTGGACCACGCGGCCGTTGTCCATCACCGCCACGCTGTCGCCCAGGCGTGTGGCAAAGGCCAGGTTCTGCTCGACGAGAAGAATCGTCACCCCAGCGGCCTTGAGCTGCTCGAAGGCCGCGATCATGTTCTGGATGATGGCCGGCGCCAGGCCCTTGCTGGGCTCGTCGATGATCAGCAGATCGCGCGGCTCGACAATGGCGCGCGCCACGGCCACCATCTGCTTTTGCCCGCCCGACAGCTTGCCTGCGGGATGGTTCCAGAACTTCTGCACGGCGGGAAACAGGCCGAAGATCCACTGCAGCCGCGCTTCATCCATCTGCGCCGCGTGGCTTGCCTGGCGTGCGGCCAGCAGCAGGTTTTCCTTGACGCTCAGGTCGGCAAAAATGCCCATGTTCTCGGGCACATAGGCCACGCTGCGCTGGGCAATGGCGGGCGTGGCCAGGCGCGTGATGTCCTGGCCATCGAGCTGCACGCTGCCCTGCGAGGCCTGCCACAGCCCCATGATGGTGCGCAGCGTCGTGGTCTTGCCCGCGCCGTTGCGCCCCAGCAGCATGGTGAGTTCGCCGCGCGGCACTTCGAGATCGACGCCATGCAGGATGTGATACGCGCCGATATGCGTGTGCACGCCGCGCAGGGACAGCATGGAAACGTTGGAATTCATGCGGCCTCCTCTTGCGGCGCTATGCCCAGATACGCCTGCTGCACCACAGGCGAAGCCATGACTTCGGCCGGCAGGCCATCGGCCACCAGCGTGCCGCTGGTCAGCACGATGATGCGGTCGGCAAGCTCGCGCACCACGTCCATCTTGTGCTCGACCAGCAGAATGATCTTGCTGCGGTCGGCCTTAAGATCGCGTATCAGATCGAGAATCACCGGCGCCTCGTCATGGCCCATTCCGGCCGTGGGTTCGTCAAACATGTAGACCTCGGGTTCAAGCGCCATCAGCAGCGCGACTTCGAGCTTGCGCTGGTCGCCATGCGGCAAACTCGCCACGGGCTCGGCGCGCCGCGGCCACAGCGCCACCTGTTCGAGCACCTGCTGGGCGCGTGCCGTGAGCCGGCCGTGGTCGCTCCAGATGCTCCACAGATTGAGTCCGCCTCTGTGCTTGCCCGGCAGCCGCGCCTGCACCGCCAGGCGCACGTTTTCCAGCACGCTCAGATTCGGAAACAGGTTGGTGAGCTGGAACGCCCGCCCCAGCCCCGCATGGGTGCGCGCCGAGGGCGCAAGGCCCGTGAGCTCGCGCTCGCCCAGCAGCACCCGCCCGGCCGTGGCCTTGAGCTGGCCCGAGATCAGGTTGAAGAACGTCGTCTTGCCCGCGCCATTGGGGCCAACGATGGCCGTGAGCGTGCCCGGCGCAAAGCGGCAGCTCACGTCGTTGACAGCCACATGGCCGCCAAAGCGAATCGTCAGGTTGTGGGTTTCAAGCATAAAAAGGATGTGACGGGCCGCAACGCCTGCGGAGCAGGCGCTGGCGGCGGTGGGTTTAATACGCTCGTGGCAGACACCCTCCATGCAACTGGCGCGGCCCAGCATAGGGACACCGAGCAAGGGCCGCCCCGCGGCGATGGTGTCGTCCCTGGCCGGGCGCCCCCTCCACCGAAGGTTGAGAGGGGGAAGCCAGGGCGGCCCATGCCGCGCAGCCGCTCAGGGGGTGCGGTTCCGTATAGGAATGTTCATTTCCTCAGGCTTGATCTCCCGCACCAGCTCCGGCACGCCCCAGGCAAACGCCGGGTCGTTCTTCACGCGGAAGTGGTACATGCTCTGCATGGCCTGGTGGTCTTCCTTGCGGAAGGTCATCGTGCCCTTGGGCGTGTCAAACGACATGCCTTCCATGGCCTTGATCAGCGTGTTCGTCTTGGTGTCGCCGTTGGTCTTCTTCAGCGCCGTCACCAGCGCCATCGCGGCCGAGAAGCCGCCCGCGGTGAAGAAGTCCGGTGGCGTCTTGAACTGCTTGTAGTGCATGGCCACCAGCGCGTCATTGACCGGGTTCTTCGGGATGCCGAAGTAGTAGTAGCTCGCGCCTTCCATGCCCGGCAGGTTCTTGTACGCGGCCATGGCGGGCAGGATGTTGCCGCCCGAGGCGATTTCTATGCCGTAGCGCTTGAGGTCCAGATCGGCAATCTTGAACGGGTTGCCCGCGCCGGCCCAGACAATCCAGATGATCTTCTTGCCCGGCTGGTCCTTGAGCTTGTCGATCAGCCGCTGCGCGCCGGCCGTGAAGTCCGTGGTCGCGGCCGGCAGATATTCCTCATGCACCAGCTTGCCCTTCTTCACCGCGTCCTTGAACGCCTTGACGCCGTCGCGGCCGAACGCGTTGTCCTGGGCCAGGGTCGCAATCTGAACGCCCGCGCGGTCGATTGCCACGGCATTGCTGATTGCATCCTGGCTTGAATTGCGGCCGGTGCGGAAAATGTACTTGTTCCACTTGTCGCCGGTGATCGAGTCGGCCACCGCGGGCTCGACCAGCAGGATCTTCTTGTACTCCTCGGCCACGGGCAGCATTGCCAGCGCCACGCCCGAAGCGCTGGGGCCTACGGCAATGTCGGCCTTGTCGTCGGAATATGCGGTCGCCAGCTGGCTCTTGCCCAGATCGGGCTTGCCCTGGTCGTCCTTCTCAATCACCACCAGCTTCTTGCCGGCCACGCTCATGCTGCCGCCCGTCGCGTATTCCAGGCCCATCATCAGGCCGGCCTGGGTCTGCTTGCCATAGGCTTCCAGCGGGCCGGTCTTACTGTAGACATGGGCAATGCGAATTTCGCCCGTCTGCGCCAGGGCGGCCTGGGCGCCGGCCAAGGCCAGCGCGCAGACAACGGCGGAATGAATCAGGGTGCGGCGTTGCATGGTCGTGTCTCCTTTTTGAATAGTGGACAAGACACAGCAGACTTTGTGCCAGGCAGTTGCCCCTGCCGCCGCCACGCGCAAGCCCTTGTTTTTGCTTGAGTTGCACGAGAACCCGGTTGCGCGCAATGCTCGCTTGACTGAATTTCAGACAAATTGCATTGCCTGTAATTCAGACAGATGTCTGTTTTAAGCACAGGGTTTGCACCAAAGTGCGGCAGAGTTGTTCAGGCCGGCTGGTCCATGCGCGCATACAAGGTGGCGCGAGAGATCTGCAGCTGGCGCGCCGTCGCCAGCTTGTTGCCGCCATTGGCCGCCAGCGATGCGGCAATTGCCTGCTGTTCGAGTTCGGCCACCTGTACATGCAATGGGCGCAGCAGGCGCTGGCTGTCCGCTGGCGATTCTTCAGTGCGTGGCAGCCCCGCGGTGAAATCAGCCAGCGCCGGCTTGGGCTCCACGCCCGCGGCGCGCAGCACTTCGGCCAGCAGGCGCGCATCAACCACGCCGCTGTCGCCGCGCATTGCCGCCTGCTCCAGCACATTGCGCAGCTCGCGGATATTTCCGCGCCACTCCTGGGCCGCAAGCAGCGCCAGCGCATCGGCATGCCATTCGGGCGGCGGCATGTCGTTGCGCAGTCCCATGTCCTCGCCGAGCACCTCGACCAGCGCGGGAATGTCGCTTCGGCGCTCACGCAGCGGCGGCACGCGGATCGGCAGCACATGCAGGCGGTAGTACAGGTCTTCGCGGAACTGGCCGGCGCGCACCATGGCCTGCAGATCGCGCGAAGTGGCCGCGACCACGCGCACATTCAGCGGCAGCAGCTGGTTCGAGCCCAGCGGCTCGATCTCGCCTTCCTGCAGGGCGCGCAGCAGCTTGGCCTGCAGGCTCGCCGGCATGTCGCCTATCTCGTCGAGAAACAACGTGCCGCCATCGGCCAGCTTGAACTTGCCGTCGCGCCCGCGCCGGTCGGCGCCCGTGTAGGCGCCCGGCGCCACGCCAAAGAATTCGGCTTCCAGCAGCGTGTCGGGAATGGCGGCGATATTGAGCCCGACAAACGGGCCCGCGGCGCGCGGTGACGCCGCATGAATGGCATGCGCGAGCAGCTCCTTGCCCGTGCCCGTCTCGCCCAGCAGCAGCACCGGACTTGAAGACTGGGCCGCGCGCCGCGCCTGGCGCTTGACTTCGGTGGCCGCGGGGCTGGTGCCGACAAAGCTGGCAAACGTGTGCTTGGCCTGGCGCAGGCCGGTGCCCGACTGGGCCCGCCCGCGCTGCGCGGCAAGTTCGCGGCGTGCATCGTCGAGGTCTCGCTGCAGGCGCGCGAACTTGCTGATCAGCGGCTGCAGCGTGGTCTCGGGGTGGTCGAACAGCACGATGCCGATCGCGCCAATCACCAGGCCCGCGTCGTCATGCAGCGGCAGCCGGCTGACGACAAATGTGCCGGCCTGGTTGGTGAGCAGATCGATCAGCACCGGCTGGCCGGTCTCGAGCACGCGGCGCATCTGCGTGTTGGGAATCACCTCCTCGACCATGTGGCCCAGGAAGTCGTCCACCGAGGCCACGCCCAGCGCCGGCAGAAAACGCCGGTAGCCCTCGTTGATCCAGACAATGCGCCCCGAGCGATCGGCCAGGAACATGCCCTGGCTCATGCTCGAGAACAGATGGAACATGGAGCGCGCCGCGAGCGCCAGGATGCTGTCGGCGTCCAGCGGCAGCCCATGGGCCGCAGGGAGGGAGGGATCGCGAAGCGCAGGCGTCTCAGACATGAGCGCGATGGTAACGCGCCGGCTCCTCTCAGGCCTGGTCGAAACCCAGCAGGCGTACGGCATTGCCCTTGAGAATGCCGGGCATGACTTCGGGCTTGAAGCCCGCGACTTCGAAATCCTTCATCCAGCGATCGGGCGTGATCAGCGGAAAGTCGCTGCCAAACAGCACGCGGTCCTTGAGCAGCGTGTTTGCATACTGCACCAGCTGCTTGGGAAAGTACTTGGGGCTCCAGCCCGACAGGTCTATCCAGACATTGGGCTTGTGCATTGCCACCGACAGCGCTTCGTCCTGCCAGGGAAAGCTCGGGTGGGCCATGACGATCTGCATGTCGCCGAAATCCACGGCCACGTTGTCCAGCAGCATGGGATTGCTGTACGCCAGCCGCAGCCCACCGCCGCAGCGCATGCCGCTGCCTATGCCGCTGTGGCCGGTGTGGAAGATCGCCGGCAGCTTGTGCGCGTTGATCACTTCGTAGATCGGCCAGGCCATGCGGTCATACGGGTCGTAGCCCTGCACCGTCGGGTGGAACTTGAAGCCCTTGACGCCCTCCTCCTTGATCAGCCGCTCGGCTTCGCGCGCGCCCATCTTGCCCTTGTGCGGATCCACACTGGCAAACGCCACCATCATGTCGCTGTTGGCGCGCGCGGCTTCGGCAATTTCCTCGTTGGGAATGCGCCGCCGGCCCATCTGCGACTCGGCGTCGACGGTGAACATCACCAGACCGAGCTTGCGCTCGCGGTAGTAGGCCACGGTCTCGGCAATTGTCGGCCGCGCCGAACTGCCGAAATACTTGTCGGCCGCGCGATCGAACTCCTCGCCGTAGTTGTCGAACGGGTTGCGGCAGCTGACTTCGGCATGGGTATGGAAGTCGATGGCCACCAGGTCCTGGTGTTTCATGGCATGGCTTTCGTGGTCGCGGCAATGGCCTCAGGGCGCAAGCCCAGACCATTCACCTGGCTGAAAAATAGATATATTTCATAACTATATTGCAAGTGTTCGCCACGTCAGCAGGGGAAACCCTGGGTCGGGTTGCGCAACCTCACTGAACTTTCGTTTTTTCCGTTTGCAGCAGCATGGTCACGGGCATGCCAGGGCGCAAAAGGCTGTCCTGGGAGCCACTGCCCCCCATTTTCAGCAGCGCTTGGCTGTGAAGTAAGAGGGGACGTCGCAGCGGCTGAAAGCAACATCACCTTGCGCTCAGATTCAGGACGACAACGCCAAAAATGATGAGACCCAGGCCGGAGAGTCGAAGTTGGCTGGCAGACTCGCCGAACAAGAGAATTCCCAGCAAAGCCGTCGCGGCAGTGCCACTGCCTGCCCATACGGCATAGGCAAGACCGACTTCAAGCTTTCCTACGGATACCGCCATGAGCCAGATGGCTGCGGTATAGCAAAGACCAGTGATGATTGAAGGAAAGATCCGGGTGAAGCCATCGGAATGGCGCAGAGCCATTGTTCCAGCCACTTCAGCCAGCACGCTTGCCGCGAGAACAAGCCATGCAAATGTGGAGTCACGCATTGAGTACCTCTGATCCAAGCGCTTATACCGAACGCTGGCAGGGGTGAAGAGAGCGGTACCCGAATGACAATGCGTGGATTTTACTCGCGGGTCATATCCAATGCCTCGAGGCTTTGTTCATGAGCGTGCCGTATTGGCCGTGAATCCAACCGGTCACGGCCAGCAGTCTGGCCAGCGGCGGCCGGCCCAGGTGGCGAACTCGGAATCCGCAACAGTCCTTGCACCACAACCGCAATGAAAGCTGCGATTCCGCTGCCGGCACTGGCGCATCGCCTGAACACATAAGGCATGTTCGAGCGGTCATGAGCCGCACTCGACGTTTTTCCACGGTCAATACAATCCAGTTCAACGAACGTCTGCTTTCGGTGTGGGTGAAAACGCCAATGCAACAAACGATGACCCTATCAACGCTGCTTCGCACACTGACTCTTGGGGCGCTCGTCCTGATTCTTTCGGCGTGCGCGCGCACCCGCCATTACACCGAAACGTTCTCGACGCTGGGCATGTCATCGGATTCGAGCATGTTCGTGGTGCTGGGCGACCAATATCACTACATTTTTGAAACCGATTCGATCATGGCGTCATCGTTCAGCGCCGGCTTCCGGCGCCACCTGACCGCCGAGATGATCAGACCTTTCAATGTCGGCGCGGGGGGCAAGACCGCCGGTTACGTCAGGCTGCAATTGGCACCGGACGCGACAGCGCAGGACAAGGCCCAGGCCAGGAAGCTGGGCTATGGCGAAAATCAAGACGGCCTCATCTACTACACCGCCTTCATGGTGGGCAGCCGCTATGTCCCACGCAAGGATGCGACGCCCGCAAGCGCGATGGCACTGAGCAAGCGCTATCAGGTCGAAGTGATGGATTCACAAAGCAGCGCAGACGCCATGCGGCTGCTTTCACCGATTTATATGGCGGCAGGCGTGGGCATGGTCGTAGCCAACCCCGCAGTTCTTCTGGTGACTATCCCCGTCGCAGGACTGAGACCTTGAACGGTTTCGGCAAACCAACATCTGCTGGCCTTGGGCTTTCCCGAAAACACCCGGGCAGACCCCTGAAGATGCTTCACCTAGCCCAAGCTGAGCGCCGTCTGCCAGGCATGGAACAAAGAAAAACCTGGTGGTAAGAAGACGCCACCGAAGGCGAAGGACACCAGAGCCACCCCAAAAGCGTTCGGATCATCCGTGCGGCCGCCCGGGTGCAGGCGCGACGAGCTCCATCCGATCCCGTCCCTTGCGCTTCGATGTGTAGAGGGCTTCGTCGGCGCGCTTGAGCCAGTGCGACAGCTCCGTGTCGGGCTGGTCAAACAAGGTGGCGCCTATGCTAAGCGACACCGGCTGCGGCGTTGCAAACATCGCGCGCGCCTGCTGCGCGAACGCCTCGCGCAAGCCCTGGCCCAGCGCCTGCGCGCCGGCGCCGGAGACGCCGCGCAGCACAATCACGAACTCGTCCCCGCCCAGCCGTGCGGCCAGCGCCCCGTGGGGCAGCGCGCCACGGATGAGGTCGCTCAGGGTCACCAGCAGACGATCCCCGGCATCGTGGCCGTGCAGGTCGTTGACCTGCTTGAAGTGATCGATATCGATCAGCAGCAACGCGCCAGGGCTGGCCGGCGAGGCCTGCTCCAGCAGCAACGGTGCGCGCAGATAGAGCGCGCGGCGGTTGTCCAGGGCGGTCAGAGGGTCGCGGGCGGCGATCTGGGCAATGCGTTCCTCGCGTCGATGGCGCTCCGTGCCGGTCATGGACATCGCCAGCAGCATGATCGCCATCACGCCTTCCACCAGCGAGATCAAGATCACCGCGCCGCGGAAACTGGCGAGGTTGACGAAGGCGTCAGGCGCCAGGGTCGAAGCGGCCTTGGCGAGATAGAAAAGGCCGTGCGCCAGCAGCACGAAGCGCAGCTGCGCCGCGCCCACGTTCAGCGCGCCGCCCTGCGGGCGCAGCAGCAGAGCGGCGCACAAGGTAATGACGGCGATCAGAAAAGACTGCACGCCCATCATCGCCTTGGACCACCAGGGACTATCGGGCAGAAACAGCATTGCCAGCCAGACCACGGCCAGCAGCCACCAGACTTGTGGCAGCCGCACGCGCATGAACCCGGCAACGCCTGCCAGGAACAACCAATGGGCGGCGATCAGCAAGCCGTTGGGAAACCAGATGCCGAACAGCACATAGCCGCTGGAACGCTGCAGGGCCAGCACGCTGCCCAGGGTGACGATGGCGAAACCCGCGCTCCAGAACAGCAGCGAGCGCTCGCGCACGCTGCTCCATTCGGCGGCCAGGTACAGGGCCGAGGCGGCAGCCATGGCCGCGGTGAGGACAAGCAGGGTGAAGGGGTCGAGAACCATGGATGATGAATGTGTCGGCGCCGGCGGGCTGCGTGCGAGAGCTGCCCGGCCAGGAGCAATGCGCCAGGCGACGACGGTCGGGGCCGTCGCATGGGAACGCAACGCCGCCGCGGGCGAGGCGAATTGTCGCAGGATGCGGATTTTCGGGCATCTCCTGTAGACCGAGCCGCCGGGTGGAAATAGCGGCTGGATCCCGGAATGAGAAGAGCCTGATGCGCTTCCTCCGAGCAGCCCAGAACGGCGGAAAACACCATCCAGCGCTTGCCCCTGGCCCGCTGACGCCAAGCCGCGCGCGAGGCCGTTGAATGCAGCTTCGATCCATCAGTCGGCCATGCCTGCAATACAGACCATGCATCGCCCATGCAGCGGGCGCACCATGATTGCTGCCGCGGATGGTCGCGCTTTGGCGCCCTATCTGGGCATGCAACCACACGGTGATTGTTGCGCGGGCAGGACCGCGCGCGCCCGCGCGCTCAGCTGGAGAGCGGCGGCAACTGCTCCGCCCTCTCCAGAAACTCAAGCACGCCGTTCAGATAGGTGGCGCGATGGGACTCGCCGCGCCACTCTTCGATGAGCTGCACGCGCGGATTCAGTGCCGCCAGTTCGCGTGAAATCTCCGCCGGGTGGTGCACATCGTTGCCCGCAAGCACCAGCAGCGGCGTGGGCGTGCGGCGCACGAACTCGCGCGAGACGCTGAACACAAAGTCGTCGCCACCAAACAGGTTCTGCTCCAGCGCCTGCAGGTGCGCAGGCGGCACGCCGGTCAGCCGGTCCGCGGCACCGTCCAACCAGACCTGAAAGTTGTCGCGCCGCAAGGGCGCGTTGCGCGGTGACCAGCCTATGGGCTGCTGCAGCACGGCCGAGGCCACGCGCTGCGGCGCCAGCTCGGCCAGGCGCAACGCAAACGACGAGCCAATGCAGGCCCCCAACACATGGAAGCGTTCTATGCCCAGCGCATCGAGCAGCCCCAGCTGATCGGCCGCAAAGCTGTCCCAGTCGTCCTGCGGCCCCACGGGTGCGAAGGACTGGCCGGCGTTGCGCTGGTCCATGGCGATGACCCGGCGCGCGCGCGCCAGCTCGACGGTGGGGTCGGGCCAGTTGCGCGCACGGCCGTCGTGCGTGTGGCGCCACAGGCCTATGCGCGAGCGCAGCCCGCCCGGCGCCAGCAGCAGCACGGGCAGCCGCGGCGCGTCGCCGGCGTCCGGGCCATAGGTTTCGTAGTGGAGCCGCGCTCCAAGGTACAGGGTGGACATGCGCGTCACTCCACTCGGGCACCGAGGCTCTTGAGCAGCGGCGGAAAGGTGGCGACATCGCGGTCCAGCTGCCGCGCAAACGCCTGCGACGAACTGCCCACGGGCTCGAAACCCTGGCGCGCCAGCTGGGTGCGAAACTCCGGGTCGGTCAGTGTGCTCGAGATGGCCTGCTGCACGCGGTTGACCACGGCCTGCGGCGTGCCGGCGGGCGCCAGCAGGCCGAACCAGCCGTTTTCCAGATCGATGCTGATGCCGGCTTCGGCCAAGGTGGGTACCTCGGGTGCGAGGCTGCTGCGCCGCTCCTGCACCACGGCCAGGGCACGCAGGCGACCGGCCTGGATATGCGCCTGCGCCGCCGGCAACGCCACGATGGCCGCATCCGTCTCGCCGCCCAGCAAGCCCACCAGCGCCGGTCCGGCGCCCTTGTAGGGGATGTGGCGCCAGTCGCCACCTTGGGCGCGCTGCAGCTTCACCAGCGAAAGGTGATTGCCGTTGCCAAAGCCCGGCGTGCCCACGCTGATGCCGGCGCCGACGCGCGCCTGGGCGGCCAGCGCCCTGATGTCGCGTGCCGTCGCATCGCTGCGCACCACCACGACGGTGGGCGAGCTGGCGATGATGCTCACCGGCACGAAACTGCGCACCGGGTCGTAGCGCACCTTGCCCTCGAACAGCGTGACGTTGGCCACCAGCGCATTGCTGGTCAGCAGCAGCGTGTAGCCGTCGGGCTTCTCGCCCGCGACCAGCTCATGCGCGAGGTTGCCGCCCGCGCCCGCGCGGTTCTCGACCACGAAACTGGTGCCAAGCCGCGGGCCCAGCGCATTTGCCAGTCCCCGGCCCAGCACGTCCATTGCACCCCCGGGCGCCAGTGGCAGCACCAGGCGCACGTTGCGGTCATTGCCTATGGCGGCGCGGGCCGTGGCGGTACCCGCCAGCGCTGCCAGGGCCACCGCCGTGCGCAGCCAGGCACGCCGCGTTGCGATTGCTTTCGTCATGCCCACTTCCCCTCAGATCGCCGTGGGGCCGGAGCAAGGCGGTCATAGCCAGCGCCCCTGCGCCCGCGGTGAACGTCTGCGGCCAGCACTTGCGCATCGGTTCTGGCAGCTAGGCAGCCCCGCCTGGCAGTCGGTGCAGTGGTGAGAGGGGCAGGATGGAAAGTGATCGAGAAGCGCATGCCGCAAACTTGCTGAAAGACGAACAGACGCTCATCTTGCGATCCGGCACTGCAGCGCGACAACGAAGCTTTTCGCGCTTGTTTATGCGTTTCAAGACAAAGTGGAAAGCGGCCGACTCATCCCTTGCGCGGCGGCGATCAGCCCCGGCGCCATGCCAGATGCGCGCAAACGCGATGGCTGTGGGGTCGACGCAGCTGCGCTGCAGTCATTGAATTTCAGCGCTTGTCTGACAGACATACGGAATACCTCGCCCGACGATGGCACCCCGCATGACAGAGAGAAAGCTAGCGTAAGAATCTGCGCAATTTGTTACCACAAGCCCGGTACTTGTCTTGGCCGTTAAGGCTTGGTCAGGCACTGCGCAGCGCACACCCTTCCCCCTCTGCCTCTGTATCAGCGCCCTCTTCATGCGCGGCATGCGCCGCCATGCAGACACCTCTTCCTCCGGCAGCAATGCGGCCATCGTTTCGCGAGCACCACGATGCAGGCGCTCCCGATGACCGTCAATGCTGCTCTCTTGCTTGAAATCTTCCCAATGAACCGACTCAAAATCTCGTCAAGGCTGATCGTGGCCTTCACCATCATGGTATTGCTGCTGATTGCACTGGCCTCGATAGGCCTGTGGCGCTCGGCAAGCCAGCGCGCCGAACTGACAGATGTGCTACAGCGGCGTGCGGTGCTGAGCAAGTCGCTGAACATCGTCTTCGACCAGGTCAATGAAGAGGCCATTCTGGTGCGCAATCTCGCCATCTTCGACTCCAGCGCCATCCAGCAATCGGCGCTGGAGCGGATTGCCGCAGGCAAGGTCCAGGTCCAGGCCCAGTTCACGACGCTGGGCACCCTGACCGACACGCCCGAAAGCAAGTCCAACCTGGCAAAGATGCAACTGTCGCGCGCGGCATTCGTGAAATCGGGCAACGAATACCTCGCGCTGCTGCAGCAGGGGCGCAAGGACGAGGCCATATCGTTTCTCGAGGAAAACTACCGCGCCGTCCAGCGCGCCTACCACGCTGACATCCAGCAGCAGTTGGCGCTGCAGGAAACGCTGGCCAAGCAGGCCGGCGAGCGCGCCGAAGCAAGCGGGGCCGCGCTCCAGCGCGATATCCTGATTGCAGCGATTCTCGCGGTGCTGCTGGCCAGCGTGCTCGCGGTCAGCATCATCCGCTCCATCGTCGTCCCGTTGCGCCGCGCTGTGGAAGTGTCGGACCGCATCGCCGCGGGCGATTTGTGCACGCGCATCGAAGTGACTTCCAATGACGAGACCGGTCAGCTGCTGCGCTCCATGCAGCAGATGCAGCAAAGCCTGGTGCACACCGTGGGTCAGGTGCGGCGCAATGCCCAAGCAGTGGCTGCGGGCAGCGCGCAGATTGCCTCGGGCAACAACGACCTGTCGGCGCGCACCGAAGAGCAGGCAGCGGCGCTGGAGCAGACCGCGTCCTCCATGGAGCAACTGGGTTCGACTGTGCGCCAGAATGCCGACAATGCGCAAACCGCGAACCAGCTCGCGGTCAATGCCTCGGTGGTGGCGGCGCAGGGCGGCACGGTCGTGACCGAAGTCATTGAAACCATGAAAAGCATCAATGCCAGCAGCGCCAGGATTGCAGACATCATCTCGGTGATCGACGCAATTGCTTTCCAGACCAATATCCTCGCGCTGAACGCCGCGGTCGAAGCCGCACGTGCGGGTGAGCAGGGCCGCGGCTTTGCCGTGGTCGCGGGCGAAGTGCGCAGCCTCGCGCACCGCAGCGCCGAAGCGGCCAAGGAGATCAAGGCTCTGATCACCTCCAGCGTGGCCCGCGTGGAACAAGGCAGCCTGCTTGTCGACAAGGCCGGCGCGACCATGACCGAAGTCGTCAAAGCGATACGCAACGTGACCGACATCATGGGCGAGATCAGCGCGGCCAGCCGCGAGCAAAGTGCCGGCGTCGGCCAGGTTGGCGAAGCCGTCACCCAGATGGACCAGTCCACACAGCAGAACGCCGCGCTGGTCGAAGAGATGGCTGCGGCCGCCGCCGCGCTGAACACCCAGGCGCGCGAACTGGTCAAGGCCGTGGAGGTGTTCACGCTCGATGCAGAGGAGGTCGGCCATATTGCGCATGCAGCGTCCGTCCCGCACGCCATGGCCGGGCGTAGGCTGCCGGTGGCAGCGCCCGCACGCCTCATGGCAACGGCCCAGGGCAGATGAGGCTGCGCTGAACCCGGCCGCCTGAGGCCTGTCGACAGCCACCTGCGCGGCGCGGCTCAGGTGCCCGACCGCAATGCCCGGCGTCCCAGCAGCAGCGCTGCCAGGGCCGCCACGCAGACCGCGGCCAGCAGCAGCATCACCTGCTGGTAGCCGGCAACGAATCCCCCGCCCTGCGCCGCATGGCGGTAAAGCACCGTGCCGATTGCCAGTCCCAGCGCTCCGCCCACGTTATGCAGCGTGGTGGCTATTCCCAGCGCCGTGCCCGCGAGCGCCGGCGGCAGTGCCGTGAGCGCCGCCGTCATTGACGGCCCGAGCACACAGCCCCAGCCCAGGCCCATGAACGCAAATGCGGCCAGCACCCAGTGCCAGGGCGTGCTGGCGTCCAATGCGGATTGCATCAGCGCCGGCACCAGCAGCGCCGCAAAGCCGATGGCCATCACCGGCCCGGCGCCAAAGCGGTCGCAGCCGCGCCCGGCCAGCGGCGAAACCAGCGCCATCACCGCCGTGGTCGGCAGCAGCAGCCAGCCCGTGGTGGGCAAGGCCGTCGCGCGGCTGGAGCAGCGCCTGGGCGTGCGCCTGTTCGAACGCACGACGCGGCGCATGGCGCTGACCGAAGAAGGCCAGGCCTTTCATGAAAGCTGCCTGCGCGCGCTGGCCGAACTCGACCAGGCCGAGTCGGCGCTTGCCGAGCGGCGCAGCGTGCCCAGCGGGCGGCTGCGCATGGCGCTGCCCACGCTGTACGGGCGCATGTGCGTGCTGCCGGTGCTGATGCCCTTGCTCGAGCGCCATCCCGCGCTTGATCTCGATCTGCAGTTTTCCAGCCGCGCCGTCGATCTGGTGGAGGAGCACATCGACATCGCGCTGCGCATAGGCCAGCTCGAAGACAGTGCCTCGCAGGTCGCGCGCCGGCTCGGCGAGCAGGCGCTGTGGCTGTGCGCCGCGCCCGCTTACCTCGCCCGGCGCGGTGCGCCGCGCACGCTCGATGATCTGCGCGATCACGACGGCATTGGCCGGCTGCGCGGCGATGTCGCGGAGGCCTGGCAGTTCAACAGCGCGGCCGGCGCGCAGCGCTCCAAATGCCGCATGCGCCTGCGCGTGAGCGATCTGGCCGCAGTCCGGGATGCCGCGCTTGCCGGCCAGGGGCTGGCGCAGCTGCCCGGCTGGTTTGTCGAGGAGGACGTCGGCGCGGGACGGCTGCAGCGGGTGCTGCGCGACGCCCAGCCCGCGCCGCTGCCCATCCACCTGCTGTGGTCCAGAACCACGCGCATGACCGCGCGCCAGCGCGTGGCCATAGATGCGCTGGTCCCGCCCCGCGGCCCATAAAAAAAGCCCGCGAGAGACTCGCGGGCTCAAAGGCAAACACAGCAAGAAACGGTCAGGCTCTGGCGCGGCGCTGCAGCAGACGCGGCACGATCAGCACCGCCAACACGATGATGATCAGCGTCAGCGACATCGGGCGCTGCAGAAAGATCAGCCAGCTGCCTTCGCCAATCGACACCGCATTGCGCATCTGCGCTTCGGCCAGAGGGCCGAGGATCATGCCGACCACCACCGGTGCCGTGGGGAAGTCAAAGCGCCGCATCAGCACCCCCAGCAGGCCTATGCCGTAGAGCAGGAACAGATCAAACGCGCTTTGGCGCATGCCGTAGGCACCAACCGTGGCGAAAATCAGAATGCCCGCATACAGCTGCGGCTTGGGAATCTTCAGCAACTTGACCCACAGACCGACCATGGGCAGGTTGAGCACCAGCAGCATCAGGTTGCCGATATACAGCGAGGCGATCAACGCCCAGACCAGCGTGGCCGAAGTCGTGAACAGCTGCGGGCCGGGGTTGATGCCGTAGTTCTGGAACGCGCCCAGCAGCACGGCCGTGGTGTTTGACGTGGGAATGCCCAGCGTCAGCAGCGGAATCAGCGCGGCCGTCACGGTGGCATTGTTTGCCGCCTCGGGGCCGGCCACGCCTTCGATCGCACCCTGGCGGCCGAACTCTTCCTTGTTGGCTCCCTTGGCCAGCTTCTTCTCGGCGGCGTAGCTCAGGAACGTGGGAATCTCGGTGCCGCCCGCGGGAATGCAGCCAAAAGGTGTGCCAATGACGGTGCCGCGCAGCCAGGCCGGAATCGACCGCTTCCAGTCCAGGCGCGTCATGTGCACCCGTCCCATGTGATTCTGCGTGTCCTTGGTACGGCCTTCATACAGCGCCGCATAGAGCACTTCGGCCACGGCAAACAGGCCCACGGCCACCAGCACGATGTCGATGCCGTCCAGCAGCTCCATCTTGCCGCCGGTGTAGCGCGCCGCGCCCGAGATCTGGTCCATGCCTATGCAGCCCGCTGCCAGACCGACAAACAGTGCCGTCATGCCGCGCACCCGGCTTTGACCCAGCACCGCGCTCACCGTGGTGAAGGCCAGCACCATCAGCATGAAGTATTCCGGCGGACCGAGCTTGACCGCGAACTCCGCGACCGTGGGTGCAAACAGCGTGACCACCACCGTGGCAATCGTGCCGGCGATAAACGAGCCAATGGCCGACGTGGCCAGCGCCGCGCCCGCGCGCCCGCTCTTGGCCATCTTGTTGCCTTCCATGGCCGTGACCATGCTTGCCGTCTCCCCCGGCGTGTTCAGCAAGATCGAAGTCGTCGAGCCGCCATACATCGCACCGTAGTAGATGCCGGCAAAGAAGATCATCGAGGCCGTGACTTCGACCTTGGCGGTGATGGGCAGCAGCATGGCCACGGCCACGGCCGGACCGATACCGGGCAGCACGCCCACGGCCGTGCCCAGTGCACAGCCGACCAGGGCCCAAAGCAGATTGCCCGGAGTGATGGCGGTTGCAAAGCCCGCCATCAAGGCATCAAGAATTTCCATTACAGCCACCCCGTCCCGGTCAGACCCGGCAAATTGATCGCCAAAAACTGCGTAAAGATCCAGAAGACCGGCGCCGAGATGCACAGGCCGGTGAAGACATCCACCGCCCAGGTGCGTGGCGCGCGCGCTCCGGCCTGACCCGCCGCGCGGCGCAGTCCCTGCACGGCCAGCACATAGCACAGCGTGCAGCTCAAAATGAAGCCCAGCGTGGTGATCAGCGCCGCGTTCAGCAGCAGCCCGGCCGAAACCCAGACCGCCGCGCTCCAATCGGCCCTGGCACCGCCCGACGATTCGGCCATCGCCCGGTAGCCGCCGGTGCGTGCCTCATACACCAGAAAGCCCCCGCACAGCGCCAGCACCAGCGCGCAGACCCAGGGCAGGAAGTTCGGACCCACGCCGCCATAGCCGGCATCGCCGGGAATGCTGATGGCGCCCACCGCCAGTCCGGCCGCGACCAGCAGCACGCCCGCGCCGACCACGGTCTGCAGGCGTGCGCCGGGAATCGTGCTTTCAGCGCCGTCGGGGGGAAAAGAAGGTTCGGAAGAATTCATAGGGCTAGGATCGGTCATCTGCATTCCTGCACCGGACGCGCGCTGCGCCCAAAACCAGACAAGGGTCCAGCCCCCCTGGCTTCGCGGCAAAGCGCCATGAAACAACCGGCGGAGCACCGCCGGCACTGTGCCGGCGCCGGCGCGCCAAAGCGCCGGCCACCGGGCTTGCTATCTCAAACCATTCCCGACTTGACCATGGTCGCGCGCAGGCTTGCAAACTCGTTGTCGACGAAGTTGGCAAAAGCATCGCCGGCCAGCCAGGCCGAGGTCCAGTCGTTTTTCTTCATCGCTTCGGCCCACGACTTGCTCTTGACAGCCTTGTCGAGCACGGCAACCAGCGCATCGCGCTGCTCGCGGCTGATGCCGGGCGCGCCGTAAACGCCCCGCCAGTTGCCGATTTCCACATCAATGCCCTGCTCCTTGAGCGTAGGCACGCTGGAGCCCGTCAGGCGCTGGCCCGAAGTCACGGCAATCGGCTTCATCTTGCCGGTGGCAATATATTCTGCAAACTCGCTGTAGCCGCTGCCACCCACGGTGACGTTGCCGCCCAGAATGGCCGAGATGGCCTCGCCGCCGCCACGGAAGGCAACGTAGTTGATCTTGGACGGGTCCACGCCCACGGCGCGCGCAATCATTGCCGCGGCAATGTGCTCGGTCGAGCCACGCGAACCGCCCCCCCATTTGATGCTGCCGGGGTCCTTCTTGAGCTGGGCCACGACATCCGCCATGGTCTTGTACGGCGAGTTGGCCGGCAGCACGAACACGTTGTATTCGCTGGTCAGGCGTGCCAGCGGCGTCGCCTGGGTCAGGTTCACGGGAGGCTTGCCCGTGATGATGCCGCCCAGCATCACCGCGCCCATCACCATCATTGCGTTGGGATCGCCCTTGCTGCCATTGACGAACTGCGCCAGGCCGATTGCTCCAGCGGCGCCGCCCTTGTTGTCATAGGTGACCGACGAGGCCACGCCCGCGTCCTGCAAGGCCTTGCCCAGCGCCCTGCCCGTGCTGTCCCAGCCGCCGCCCGGGTTGGCCGGCAGCATCATCTTGATGGCTTGCGCGGCCTGCGCGCTCAGGGGCAGCGCACCGCCAACGGCCAGGGCGGCCAGGGAGTGAAGGAAGGTGTCTCGGCGCATGGTTGTCTCCTTGGGTTTTATCGAAGTCGTGCCGCGCAATCATGCGACAGGCACCTGTCAAAAGGCTGTACGCGGGCGTAGGTGTAATCCCCTAAACCCGGGCCCGCGAATGCCACGCCGCAGTGCAGGTACGCGCCAGGTGATAATCTGCGGCCCCATGCGCCTGTTGCTTGTAGAAGATGATCCCGCCATGCGTGAAACGCTGCAGCGCACGCTTGCGCGCCGCGGCATGCAGGTGCGCACCGCAGCCGACGGCCCGACCGCGCTGAGTGAATGGCTTGCCAGCCCGCCGGACGCCGTGGTTCTCGACCTGAGCCTGCCAGGACTCGACGGCCTGCAGGTTCTCGATGCCGCGCGCCAGCAGGGGCTGCGCACGCCGGTGCTGATACTCACCGCGCGCGACACCGTCGGCGACCGCGTGCTCGGACTGAATGCCGGCGCCGACGACTACCTGACCAAGCCGTTTGATCTGGATGAACTCGAGGCCCGTCTGCGCGCGCTGCTGCGCCGCAGCACCGGCCTGGCCGCCCCGCCCGCCCAGGAAGAGTCGGTGCTGGGCGCGCTGCGCTTCGAAAAGCAAAGCGGCGCCCTCTATGCCTGGGGAGAGCCTCTCGATCTGACGCCGCGCGAGCGCGCGCTGGTCCAGGCCTTGATTGCCCGGCCCGGCCATGCGGTGGCCAAGGAGCGGCTGTTCGCGCTGGTGTTTCCCGGCGAGACCGAGGTGCAGTACGAAGCCGTCGAAGTCGTCGTCTACCGCCTGCGCAAGAAGCTTGCAGGCACGGGCGTGACGCTGATGACGCTGCGCGGCCTGGGCTATCTGCTCAAGGCCGAAGACTGAACGCCATGGCCAGCGCGCGCGCGCCGCTTCGCCCCGCCTGGTCGCTGCGCCGGCAATTGCTGGTCGGCATCCTGGTGCCGGTGCTGCTGCTGATTGCCTTCAACACCTGGAGCCTGCACCAGCAGACGCTGACCGCGCTCAACACCGCCTACGACCGCACGCTGTTGGCCTCGGCCAAGAGCATCAGCGAACAGCTGGGCGTGTTCGGCTACGACGACGAAGCCGAATTGCGCGCGCTCGTGCCCTATTCCGCACTCGAGATCTTCGAGGCCGATAACCAAAGCCGCATGTTCTACCGCGTCTCGACCATAGACGGCGAAATGGTCTCGGGCTTTGCCGAGCTGCCGATGTGGCGCGGCCAGATTCCGCAGCGCCCGCCGTATGCGGCGCTGGTCGATTTCTACGATGCCCAGTTCCGCGGCGCGCCGGTGCGCATGGCCGTGCTGCTGCAGCCCGTGGCCAGCGCCGAAGGCCGGGGCATGGCCGTGATCCAGGTGGCCGAGACGCTGGAGCTGCGCCAGGCCCAGGCCTGGCCCATTTTGTGGCGCACGCTGGCCAGCCAGGCACTGCTGGTGGCAGTCGTGGCACTCATTGTCGTGCTGGTGGTGCAGCGCGCCACCCAGCCGGTGCGCGCGCTCAGCGCCGCGCTGCAGGCGCGCACCCAGGGCGATCTGAGCCCCTTGCACGCGCCGGCGGCCGCGCGCGAGCTGCAACCTCTGGTGCAGGCGACCAACCAGGTGATGCAGCGCCTGCGCCTGCTGCTGGCCCACCAGAAGCGCTTTGTGCGCGATGCGTCGCATCAATTGCGCACGCCGCTGGCGGTGCTCAAGATCCAGGTGCAGTCGGCGCAGCGCGGCGATGTGCCCGCGGCCCAGGCCTTTGCCGAAATCGGCGCCACCGTGGAGCGCGCCACGCAACTGGCCAACCAGATGCTGTCGCTGGCCAAGGTCGAGCAGCTGCGCCAGCAGGACACCGCAGGCCAGCCCTGCGCCTGGGACGACATCGTGCGCGAGATCGCACTGGACCTGTCTCCGCTGATGGCCGAGAAAAACCTCGACTTCGAACTGCTGGCGACCCAGGCCGTGGACATCGATGCCCATGCCTGGATGCTGCGCGAACTCACGCGCAACCTGCTGCACAACGCCGTGCACTACTCGCCCGCGGCCGGCTGGCTGCGCGTGCGCTTGCTGCTGCGGCCCGACCCCGAGGGCCACGGCAGCCTGGCTCAGCTGTGCATCAGCGACAGCGGCCCGGGAATCAGCGACGAACTTGCCCAGCGCCTGTTCCAGCCGTTCTCGGCGGGCGATCTGCGGGCGGGCTCGGGCCTGGGCCTGGCCATCTGCCATGAAATCGTGCAGGCGCTGGGCGGACAGCTGCAGCTGCGCAACCGCGCCGCCGTGCAGGGCACCACCCCCGCAGGGCTGGATGCCGTGGTCACGCTGCGTTGCAGCGACGCCTCCATGTTCCACGCTGCCCTCAGGGGGACTAGCGCGCCCCCCACCTGAACAGGCACAATTTCACCCATGAGCGAATTGCAAACCATGCGTCTGGACAAATGGCTTTGGTGCGCGCGTTTCTACAAGACGCGCAGCCTGGCCGTGGAAGAGATCGGCAAGGGCCGGGTCACCGTCAACGGCCAAAACGCCAAGGCTTCACGCGACTTGCGCCCGGGCGATACCCTGGTGCTGCGCCAGGGGCCTCTGGTGCGCACCGTGGTCGTGCGCGGGCTCATGCCGGGGCGCGGCCCGGCCACCGTGGCCCAGACCCTGTATGAGGAAACCCCCGAAAGCCTGGCCGAACGCGAGCGCCTGGCCGAACAGCGCCGCCTCGCCCCCGAACCCGCCGACGCCCTCACCGACGGCCGGCCCACCAAGCGCGACCGCCGCGACATTGACCGCGCGCGCGGCGGCGAATGGAACAACCGCTGGAGCGCCTCCATTGACTGAGGCGCGGCCTGCCTCTCCCCGTTCACCCTGAGCCTGGCGCGGGGCGTCCCGTCAAAGGATGAACGCCCTGCCCTCAAGCCTGCGGCAGGTCTTTGGCCGGCTCTCCCGCCACCTTCGGCAGGATCAAATTCATCACCATTGCCGCCATCGCGCCCACGGTCACGGCCGAGCCCAGCAGATACTGCAGCATGTCGGGCAACGACTGCAGCCACTCCTTGGGCGCAAGCGTTGCAAAGAACGCGCAGATCAGCGGAATGCCCACCACCAGCATCGCGCGCTCGTCAAGATGCACATGGCGCAGGATGCGAATGCCGGCCATGGAAATGGTGATGCAGACCACGGCAAACACGCCGCCGATCACGGGCGCCGGAATCGCCGCGATCAAGGCCGAGAACTTGCCGACGAAACCCAGCACGGCCAGCACCACGCCGATCGCCACGAACACCATGCGGCTGGCGACTCCGGTGATGGAGATCACGCCCGCATTGGTCGAGTAGCCGGTGACCGGCGTGGCACCTATCAGCGCGGCCACGCCGCAGCCAATGCCTTCGCCCATGGCGCCGCGGTCGAGCTGCCTGTCGGTGATGGGCTGGTTGATCACCGCCGACACCGCAAACCAGGTGCCGGTCGTCTCGGCCATCACCACCATGTAGATCAGCACGAACGTCAATATCGCGGGCAGCGAGAACTGCAGTTCGTAGTCCACAAATGCCATCTTGGGCAGCATCAGCCAGGGCGCGCTAGACACTGCATCCAACGAGAACTGGCCGACAAACGACGCCGCAATCGTGCCGCCCACCAGCGCGATCACCACCGACAGCAGCCGCACCCAGGTGCCCGCACGGTTGTTGAAACGCAGGCCAATCATCATTGCCACCACCAGCAACGCGGCCGAGAGCGCGGCCAGCGCGATGTTCAGATTGATGGTCGAATTTCCATGCACGGCAAACACATTGGCCGTGAGTGCAATCGGCAGCAGCGACAGGCCCACGACCAAAATGATGGAGCCGCCAACGATGGGCGGCACCAGCCAGCGGATCAGCCGGTGAAACCAGCCCAGCGCACCCAGCGCAATCACCAGCAGCGCGCCGGGAATCAGCGCGCCATAGACCGCGCCCATGCCGCTCAGGCCGGCGCCACCCGCAAGGGCCACGGCGATGATCGCACCCAACGGGATGTATGACGGCCCTTGCGCCACCGGCATGCGCATGCACCATGCCGTCTGGATGATGGTCGCTATGCCGGCCGCGAGAAACGTCGACTGGATCAGCGAGGCCGAATCGGCCTGCGACAGCGCCAGGGCCGATGCAATGATGAAGGGCACGACATAGACATCCATGGCCATCACATGTTGCACGCCGAGCAGCAAAGCCTTGACAAGGGTGACGCGGTCATCGGGCTGGGCGATCAGGCGCCCTTCATAAGCAGTAGGTTCGGTCATTTGGTTCGGTCATTTGGCGCTGCAGTCAGCTAGGTAAGAGAAATCTTGAAGTGAGCTATGAGTAGCGCTAGCGCAGCCAACAACCCCTGAGGCTGGCGTGCCCCAGCGCAGGGGCACCGAGGAAGGGCCGCCCCGCACCGAGGGTCCCCCGGCGCACCAGCGCCTCAGGGGGTAGTCCGTTCATGCACCAGCGCACCCTGCACCCAGGTCTGGGCCACGTTGGCACGCGTGGCGTTGTAGATGATCTTCTGCAGCACATCGGCCGGGCTGTCGCTCCCCGGCCAGATGCAGATGTTCGAGTCGGGTGCGTTGCAGTCAACGACGATCGCATCGAACTGCTGTCCGGCCTCGATGCGCCCGACAGGCAGGTCCAGCGCCTCGCCGCCCGCGGCCGTCGCCAGCCACAGCGCAAACACATGGTCGATGCGCGCGTTATGACGACCGCGCTGCGCGGCGGGCAGATCCGGGTCCACGCCTTCATCGAGCGCATACGACGCCGTGATCGCGTGCCGACAGGCGTCGAACATCGAGGGGCTGTAGCCCCCGGAAATGTCGCTGCCCAGGCCCATTCCCATGCGCTGCGCATGTCCTGCGCGCGCAGGAAACACGCTGTTGGCAAAGTAGAAGTTCGACAGCGGGCAGTGGGCCACCGACGCGCCGATATCGGCCATCAGCGCCACATCGGCCGGTGTGAGGAAATTGGCATGTGCCACCACCGTGCGCCGCGTCAGCAGGCCAAAGCGGTGCAGCGCGTGAGCGTCGGTCATGCCTGTGCGCTCAAGCACATGCTGGTGGGCCCAGTCGCTTTCCGAGCAATGGGTCTGCACATGCACGCCGGTGCGCTGCGCTAGCGCACCCAGGCCGGAAAGCAGTTCATCGGTGCAGCTGGGAATGAAGCGCGGCGTGATCACCGGCAGCACCAGACCCTGCGCATTGCCCGGCATTCGAGCCAGGTTCTGGATGAAAGCTTCGGTGCCATCGATCGCCAGCTGCGCACTTGCATCGCGGTAGAAGGGCGGGCACTGACTGGGCTCGTCCATGGCCACGCGGCCCACAAGCGCGCGCTGGCCCTGGCGCAGACACTGCTCGGCGAGCACGCGGTTGCCACTGTCGTGCAGCGTGCCGAAGTACATTGCCGTGGTCGTGCCGTTGGCCAGCAGCTGGCGCACCAGCGGGCGATAGACGCTCTGGGCAAACGCTTCGTCGCCATAACGCGCTTCCAGCGGGAAAGTGTTCTGCTGCAGCCAGTCTGCGAGCGGCACATCGAGCGCCTTGCCCATCTGCGGCCATTGCGGCGCATGCACGTGCACGTCAATCAGGCCTGGCAGCAGATAGCTGCCTGCAGGCAGTTCGCGCAGCTGGCCCGCAGCCGCATGGCGTTCGCGCTGCGCGGCCCAGCGCGTGTCGTCGCGTGCGATCACGGCCTCGATGCGGCCCGCGGCAGACACCACCACCAGCACGTCGGACTGCACGCGCAGCGCATCGGCCTGCGGAGTGTCGAAGACCGTGCATTGCATGGCCCAGGAGGAAAGTGAAGCAGTGGAATTCATCGGCCGCGCACGGAGCTGCCAACGGCAACGCTGGCGGGCCGCAAGGCCGGCGCCCCCATCACCCGGAACTCCGAATTCATAAAAAGTTCGGATCGCGAAACAGGCAAGCACCTGCCGCGGCGAGGCGCAGCGGCCAGCGGCCCTTGCGCCCGAAAGGCTCGCATTCTACGGTTGCCGGCACAGCGCCGCCGCGGCGGGGTCATACCCGCGAGTGTCCAAATGCAAATCTCCCTGCCAACTCGGTTCGGCGCTCACTTTTTTGATGCATCCTCAGGCCATGCCGCTGGCTTTGAGAAGGCCCGGCTTCGCGCCGCGCGCCACCCTGACGCACGGCTTTCTTGCATCTTCTGGATAGCGGCCTTAGTGCCTATGAACGCAGTGAATTTTGGTCATTCCCTGGCGCGCCTTGCATGGCGCGTCACAGCAGCAGCAGCGCTGGCTGCCGCGGCGACAAGTGTCTCCGCCAAGCCTTTCCCCTCTTTCACCCCGCTTCCCGCCAAGGCCTTTGCCGATTGCCCGACGTTCTTCGTTGAGGGCCATGTACCGGCCCCGGCTGCGGCACCCCACCTCGGCAAGCTGCGCGCACTGTGCTACGAAGCCTTTGCCGTGCTGCACAACGGCGAAAGCAAGACCCCGGTCTATGTGGTGCAGCGACTGAACCGCGCGGCCATTGACGACGCCGATGAAAAGCGCACCAACAAGTTCTTTGCCGACGCCCGCCTGCCACGCGGCGAGCGCGCCGAAGTAGATGACTACAAGCGCTCTGGCTACTCACGCGGCCATATGGCACCGGCAGGCGACATGCCCACGGCCCAGGCCATGGCGCAGAGCTTTTCGCTGGCCAACATGGTGCCCCAGGCCATCAAGCACAATTCTGGCCCCTGGGCACGCATAGAGAAAGACACCCGCAGCTACGCCCACCGCGCCCAGGGCGACGTCTACGTTTTCACGGGTCCGGTATTTGACGCCAAGAGCAGCGCCATTGGTGACGGCCGGGTCCTTGTGCCCAGCCATCTGTACAAGCTGGTCTACGACGCAACCACGCGCAGGTCCTGGGCCTACTGGCAGGCCAACGACGACGCCGAACGCGTCTCCAAGCCCATCAGCTACGAGGAACTGGTGCAGCGCACGGGCATACAGTTCCTGCCCCAGCCGATACGCACCTCTTCGCGGTAAACAAGCCGGCGGACAGGACCTCTCTCCTTCGACCGGCTCAGGACTCAGGCCGTACGGGTTTTTCCGGTATGGCCTGCGCCCCCCGTTCGCCCTGAGCCTGTCGAAGGGCCGGTATTCTTCTCGGCCTAGCCCTTGAGCTTCTCCATATCCTCGGCCGTGAGCCAGCGCCATTGACCTGGCGCCAGATCCGCAGGCAGGTCCAGGCTGCCCATGCGTGCGCGGTGCAGGCCTTCGACCCGGTTGCCCACTGCTGCCAGCATGCGCTTGACCTGGTGGTACTTGCCTTCGGTCAGCGTCAGGTCCAGCACATGGCTGTCGACCAGCACGCAGGCCGCGGCCTTGACCGGTTTGGGATCGTCATCGAGCACCACACCCGCCAGCAACTGGTCCACCATCTCCTGCGTTACCGGATGCTTGGCCGTTACGCGATAAACCTTGGGCACATGCTTCTTGGGTGAGCTCATGCGGTGGATGAACTGGCCGTCATCGCTGAGCAGCAGCATCCCCGTCGTGTCCTGGTCCAGCCGTCCCACGGCCTGCAGGCCCTGAATCGCGCTCTTGCACGGCCGCTGGCGCAGCGGTGGCGGCAGCAGCGTGTAGATGCTCGGATAGGTCGAAGGCTTTTGCGAGCACTCGGTGCCTGCCGGCTTGTGCAGCACGATATAGCCCTTGGCGTGGTACTCCCAGTCCACGCCCTGGACGCGAAAACGCAGGCCTTCGGGATCGAAATCGGCCGTCGAGTCCGTGCATTTTTCCGGCGCAGCGCACGCATCGTCCCGGGAATAGATTTCCACCCAGCCCTGTTGCACCAGGCCGGCACATACACGACGGGTTCCAAACCCTTGCGAATAAAGAATGTCTTGCAGTTGCATGGAGAAATCCACCAATCAATGAACAATATTCCCGCCAAGCGACCTTTTGATCTGCCCACAGGTGTCTTATTTTCCAGAAATAAGAAAACCCCCAGGCCTTTGGGGCGCTGGGGGTTTGCTTGCTGTAAGAGCCTGACAATGACCTACTTTCACACGGGAACCCGCACTATCATCGGCGCAAAGTCGTTTCACTGTCCTGTTCGAGATGGGA
>Ga0308165_1000655_pt1 | contig 58550 bp, 45 predicted proteins | sample PhyWR2_FD_201032 | JGI IMG/M metagenome (GOLD analysis project Ga0308165, IMG submission 201032) | Phyllosphere microbial communities from UC Gill Tract Community Farm, Albany, California, United States - DLSLW.R2 | ecosystem: Host-associated > Plants > Phyllosphere > Unclassified | place: USA... | reverse complement strand
GCGAAGAGGAAGCGCAACCGTTCTACGTCAATGCGCCGTTCGGCATCATCCTGGCGCACAACGGCAACCTGACCAATGCGGAACAGCTCAAGGTCGAGATGTTCAAGAACGACCGCCGCCACCTCAATACGGACTCCGACACCGAAGTGCTGGTCAACGTGTTCGCGCATGAGTTGCAACAAGCCACCACCGGCTATTCGCTTGATCCGGCTGCAGTGTTCAAGGCCGTTGCGATGGTCCACAAGCGCGTGCGCGGCTCCTACGCCGTGGTCGCGCAGATCGCCGGTTACGGCCTGCTGGGCTTCCGCGATCCGTACGGCATCCGCCCGATGTGCCTGGGTTTCAACGAAACCGACAAGGGTTCCGAATATATGCTGGCGAGCGAATCGGTGGCGCTGGAAGGCCTTGGTTTCCGCTTCCTGCGCGATGTGATGCCCGGCGAGGCGATCTTCATCGACAACGACGGCAAGCTGTACAACCAGCAATGCGCCGACAATCCGACGCTGAATCCTTGCGCGTTCGAATTCGTCTACCTGGCGCGTCCGGACTCGGTCATCGACGGCGCTTCGGTCTACGCCAGCCGCCTGAAGATGGGCGAATACCTGGCCGAGAAGGTCCGTCGCGAAATCGCCAGCGGCGAAATCGACGTGGTCATGCCGATCCCCGATTCGTCGCGCCCTGCCGCGATGGAACTGGCGCTCAAGCTGAACCTGGACTATCGCGAAGGCTTCATCAAGAATCGCTACATCGGCCGCACCTTCATCATGCCGGGCCAAGGCCTGCGCAAGAAGTCCGTGCGCCAGAAGCTCAACGCCATCGGTTCCGAGTTCAAGGGCAAGAGCGTGCTGCTGGTCGACGATTCGATCGTGCGCGGCACGACCAGCCGCGAGATCGTGCAGATGGCGCGTGAAGCCGGCGCCAAGCGCGTGATCTTCGCTTCGGCTGCGCCGCCGGTGAAGTTCCCGAACGTCTACGGCATCGACATGCCGACCCGCGACGAACTGATCGCCTACGGTCGCACCGATGAAGAAGTCTGCCGCGAAATCACGGCTGACGCGCTGGTGTACCAGGACGTGGAAGACCTGAAGCGTTCGATCTCCGACATCAATCCGGCGCTGCGCAATTTCGAAGCGTCGTGCTTCGATGGCAACTACATCACCGGCGATATCTCGCGCGACTACCTCGATCGTATCGAGTTCGCCCGCAAGAATCCGAAACCGGCTTTGGAAGACGCCGTCCGTTCGCAATTGAACCTGAACCTGGCGCGCGTGGACTGATTTCCACCGCAGCAGGACAAGATGAACGCCGGATCGCCGTAATGGCATCCGGCGTTTTTCATTGGCGCGACCATCGCGATTACAATGCTGCGGCCGTCGCGGAACTGGCTTATCATCACTGTTCTCCCCATGATCTACCGCCTCATACCTCTACATCTATGAACGACAAGAAGAGTTACGGTTTCACCACCACCATTTTGCACAGCGATCGTCAGAAGGACATCGAGCACGGTTCGCTGCACAAGCCCATCCACACCTCCGTCGCCTTCGGCTACAAGGATGCGCGCCAGCTGGCCGAAGTATTCCAGGGCAAGCAATCGGGCTATCGCTACGGCCGCCAGGGCAATCCGACCGTGTCGGCGCTGGAAGACAAGATCACCAAGATGGAAGGCGGTCTCTCGACGATCTGCTTCGCCACCGGCATGGCCGCCATCGGCGCCGTGATCCAGGGGCTGTTGCGCGAAGGCGACCACGTGGTGTCGTCGGCTTTCCTGTTCGGCAATACCAATAGCATGTGGATGACAGTGCATGCTCAGGGCGCACGCGTGTCGATGGTGGATGCCACCGACGTCAAGCTGGTGGAAGCCGCGCTGACGCCGCAAACGCGCATTGTCTTCGTCGAAACCATCGCCAATCCGCGCACCCAGATCGCCGACCTGAAGCGTATCGGCGACCTGTGTCGCGAGCGCGGGATTCTATACATCGTCGACAACACGATGACCTCTCCCTATCTGTTCCAGCCCAAGGCGGTCAACGCCGGGCTGGTGGTCAATTCACTGACCAAGTCGATCGGCGGCCACGGCAACGCGCTGGGTGGCGCGCTGACCGACACGGGTTTGTACGACTGGTCGCGTTATCCGCACATCGCCGACAACTACAAAAAGAATCCGCAGCCGCAGTGGGGCATGGCGCAGATCCGGGCCAAGGCCTTGCGTGACTTCGGCGCATCGCTGGGGCCGGAAGCGGCACATCACATCGCCGTCGGGGCAGAAACCATCGCCCTGCGCCAGGATCGCGAGTGCGCCAATGCGCTCGCCGTGGCGCAGATGCTGGACGCCGATCCGCGGGTAGCGGCGGTGTACTATCCGGGCCTGCCGTCCCATCCGCAGTACGCGCTGGCGACGGAGCTGTTCCGCTCCTATGGCAGCTTGCTGAGCTTCGAACTGAAAGAGGGCATCGACTGCTTCGACTATCTGAACCGCCTGCAACTGGCGGTGGCGTCGAGCAACCTGGGCGACACACGCACGCTGGTGATTCCGGTGGCGCACACGATCTTCTTTGAAATGGGACAGGAGCGTCGTGCGGCGATGGGCATCGCCGAATCGTTGATTCGCGTTTCCATCGGTCTGGAAGATACCGCCGACCTGGTTGACGATTTCAGGCAGGCATTGGACTGAGAACGGTTCTGCTTCGAACGGGCATGCCGGCGCACGCGTCGGCATGCTTCTTTCTCTTCAACATTGCTCGTAAGCGGCCAGCATTTTTTTGACGGCACCGCCGACCGCATCGGTGGCGACGCCGCCGTAGCCGAGCAGAAATCCTTGCTTGTCCGAGGTTCCTTGCTGGTAGTGCGACAGCGCGCGCAGCATTACACCTTCCTTCTCTGCCAGTTTCGCCATCTTTCCAAGGTCGATACCGCGGCGGAAATATGACGTCAGGTGCAGTCCGGCTTTTCCGTTCGATAACGTAATCTGATCGCCGAAATTGCAAGCCAGTGCGCGCCTGAGTTCGGCTTGCCGTTCGGCATAGACATTTCGCATGCGACGGATATGCGTGGCGAAATAACCCTGCGTGATGAATTCGGCCATGGCGGCCTGGGTGACCAGGCTGCCGGGGCGGAACAACTGAGTCAGGCCGACCGAAAACGATTCGGCGAGATCTTCCGGCACCACCATGTAGCTCAGACGCAGGCCCGGGTACATGACCTTGCTGAACGTCCCGAGATAAATCACCCGACCGAACGCATCGCTGCCTTGCAGGGACGGCAAGGGCTGCGTGTCGTAGCGGAATTCGCTGTCGTAGTCATCTTCCATAATCCAGAAATTCTGCGCATGGGCTCGTTCCAGCAAGAGGTTGCGACGCGGCAAGCTCATGCTGACGCCGCTGGGATATTGATGACTCGGCGTGACGAAGGCGAGTCTGACGGCGGACGGAAGAGGATGCGGAGGCAAGCACAATCCCTCATCGTCGACCTGTATCGACATCACGTCCAGACCAGCCGCCTGCAGCACGACCGGCCCGGCCCAGTGACACGGATCTTCGACAATGGCTGCGTCGCCCGGATCAGTCAGCATGCGTGCGCACAAGTCGATGGATTGATGTGTGCCGGCGGTGATGATGATCTGTTCGGGCCGGCAGCGAACAGATCGCGACACCTGTAAGTATTCCGCGAGCGCCTGCCGCAAAGGCCTGTAACCGCCGTTGTCGCCGTAGCCGGTCAATTGCAGGTGCTGCTTGCGCCAATAGCGATTCTGGACGCGAAGCCATTGATGAAAAGGAAAATGGCGGACGTCCGCCACGCCTGGTACGAAAGCGCCTTCGTATGCAGTGATGCCGCGCGTACCCACAATGGCTTTGCTGCCGCGTAGCGACAACATCGGAGCAACGGATATCGCCTTCGTGATCCCGGGGGATGGCGCTGTAGCTTGAAATTTTGTTGAGACCGGTTGCGGCAACAACGGTGTGTCTGCAACAAATGTTCCGCTGCCGCGTCGACTGACCAGATAGCCTTCAGCCAGGAGATTTTCATACGCTCCGAGGATGGTCACGCGCGAGAGTAGCAGTTCGCTGGCAAGGGCGCGTGATGACGGAATTTTTTGGCCGGGGCCCAGTTGTCCCTGGAGAATCGCGGCCCGGATGATCCGATAGAGCCGACGTTGCAAGCTCGTATCTCCGGCTGTTTTGAGACTGTTCTGCAGCAGGTCCGAGAGCAATGCAGTTTCCACGGGTGGACTTATGAAAATGTTGGGATTGGCTCTACATCTTATTTTTCATTGCTCCTAACATCCATACACAAATGCCGCGGCGGTGGCAAATGTCGATGGATATCGCATGTTCCCGAACCGCTTTGATCGCTATCTCAAAGAAAATGGAGCTACAGTGGAAAATACTTTGCTCAGCACGCAAGCACCGCAGTTGTCTCTTCATGACGCGCAGGAATTGGCGCAAGAAATCTATGGCATTGGGGCACGTGCCACGTCGCTGACCAGCGAACGTGACCAGAATTTCCGGTTGCAGGCAAGCGACGGTACATCTTACGTTCTCAAAGTGAGCAACCCGGCCGAGCCGCGCGACGTCACCGGTTTCCAGACGCTGGCGCAACGTCATCTGATGCAGGCCGATGCGGCGCTGGCAGTGCCGCAGCTGATCCCTGCGCTGGACGGTGACGACATTCACTGGCTGGAAGATGATGGGCGGATGCGCGCAGTACGCATGATGAGTTTCCTGCCCGGTGTACCTCTGTACAAGACCGCGCGCAGTTCCGGCCAGCGTCGCCAGTTGGGCGCTACGCTGGCGCGTTTCGACCTGGCACTGCGCGGATTTTCGCACCCGGCTGCACATCACGAATTGCTGTGGGATATCCAGCACGCGCAGCGTCTGCGCAAACTGCTGGTACATATCGACGACGTCGCACGACTGAGGTTGGCACATGCATGGATGGATAATTTCGAGACGCACGTGCTGCCCCAATTGCCCTCGCTGCGGCAGCAGGTCATCCACAACGACCTCAACCCGTTCAACGTTCTGGTAGCCGAAGAATCAGGGCCGGGCACGGAGCACATCACCGCGATCCTGGATTTCGGCGACATGGTGGCGGCGCCGTTGATCAATGACCTGGCGATCGCTTGTTCTTATCAACTGTCCGGTGGTCACGATCCACTTGGCGCCGCCGCCGAATGCGTCGCTGCCTATCATGCCGTATGTCCACTGACCGAGCAGGAAGTGGACATCTTGTTCGACCTGATCGCCACACGCCTGCTGATCACGGTGGCCATCACCGGTTGGCGCGCTGCCTTGTATCCCGACAACCGGGCTTACATATTGCGCAATAATTCCTTGTCATGGGCCGGGCTGGAGATATTTTCAGGATTGCCGAGGATGCAGGCGCAGCAGATATTGCGCACGGCATGCGGCTTTCAGGTTAAACCGTGGCCGGAGCAAACATCATGACTCGACGCCATGAAGATGCGCCGCAGGACGAATCGATGCTCAATGCGTATGACGCGGCAAAGGCCGGCTTGTTACTGCCCGCAGAGCAGCAGATGATAGCGCGTCGACAACGGCTGCTGGGTCCTGCCTATCGCCTGTTCTATGAGCGTCCCTTGCATTTCGTGCGTGGCGAGGGGGTGCACTTGTATGACGAGCAGGGGCGTGAGTATCTGGACGTCTATAACAATGTCGCCTCGGTCGGCCATTGCCATCCACGCGTCGTCGAGGCGATTGCACGCCAGGCCTCAACATTGAATACGCATACACGCTATTTGCACGACGGTGTCCTCGAATATGCGGAGCGATTGCTGGCGACTTTTCCGGCATCGTTGTCGCAGGCCATGTTTACCTGCACGGGCAGCGAAGCCAACGATCTGGCAGTGCGCATCGCACGTGCACATACCGGCGGCAGCGGCGTGATTGTCACGCAACTTGCCTATCACGGCGTGACTGCCGCGGTAGCGGAACTGTCGCCGTCGCTGGGAAAATTCGTCCCGCGAAGCGCGGCAGTGCGCACGGTGCCGGCGCCCGATCTATACCGAGCCGCGCCGGGGACGGATATCGCTGCGGGTTTTGCGCACGCAGTGCAGGCGGCAATCGACGACATGCAGCGACATGGAATCCAACCGGCGGCCCTGCTGGTCGATACGGTCTTTTCCAGCGACGGCGTCTATACCGATCCGCCCGGCTTTCTGATGCCGGCGGTTGACGCGATACACGCCGCCGGCGGCATCTTCATCGCTGACGAAGTGCAGGCCGGCTTCGGCCGCACAGGCAGCCGGATGTGGGGCTTCCAGCGACATGGCGTCCTGCCCGATATCGTCACGATGGGCAAGCCGATGGGCAACGGCCACCCGGTCGCCGGAATCGCAGCGCGGCCGGAAGTGCTGAAGACGTTCGGACAACAGTCGCGCTATTTCAATACCTTCGGCGGCAATCCGGTGTCTTGCGCGGCGGCGCTGGCGGTGCTCGATGTGATCCGGGACGAGGCGCTGCAGGAAAACGCCGCCGTCGTGGGCGCCTACCTGCGGCAGGGGTTGCAGGCATTGGCGACCAGGCATGCATTGATCGGCGACGTGCGCGGCGTCGGATTTTTCATTGGCGTTGAATTGGTCAAAGACCGCGACAGCAAGACGCCGGCGACGGAAGAGACGGGCAGGCTGGTCAATGGCCTGCGCGAAAAACGGATCTTGATCAGCGCCACCGGACCGTCCGGCAACGTGCTGAAAATGCGGCCGCAATTGCCTTTTTCATGCGCCGACGCCGACTTGTTGTTGTCGTCGCTGGACGATGTGATCGCGAGATTGTAGCGAGGACATGCAGTGCGCAGCGAGATAGCTGCTTACTGCAGACATGGATTTTTTCTACCCCGAAGTTTTGCCGTCCATGCTACGAGCCGGTGTGACGGCAGAAGACGATTCAATCAATGACAAGCAGACAACCAGGAGGAGACATGAGCAATATCCAGGAGAACAGGAAGCAACCGATACGGGCTTCCATCGCATCGTTCATCGGCACCATGATCGAATGGTACGATTTTTATCTTTATGCCACGGCCTCGGCACTGGTGTTCGGCCCCTTGTTCTTTCCCAACAAGGATCCGTTCATCAGCACGCTGGCATCGTTCGGCACCTTCGCCGTGGGGTTTCTTGCCCGTCCGCTGGGCGGTATGATTTTTGGACATATCGGAGACAAGATCGGCCGCAAAAAATCCCTGGTTACCACGCTGACCATCATGGGCTTCGCTACGGTGGGAATCGGCTTGCTGCCGACCTATGCGCAAATCGGCGTCATGGCGCCGGTGTGCCTGATCCTGCTGCGCGTGCTGCAGGGCATCGCAGTCGGCGGTGAATGGGGTGGAGCGGTGTTGATGGCGGGCGAGCATGCGCCGGAAGGACGACGAACGTTCTTCGCATCGTTTGCCCAACTGGGCAGTCCCGCCGGCATGATTTTGTCGATCCTGGCGTTCAAGCTGGTAACGTCGATGGACGAAGCGGTTTTCCTCGACTGGGGCTGGCGCTTGCCGTTCCTGTTCAGTGGCGTGTTGTTTGCGGTCGGCTTTGCGATCCGCATCAGCGTCAATGAGTCGCCGGAGTTCGCAAAACTCAAGGCCGACCACAAGGTGCTCGAAAAGCCGGTGGTCGAGGTGTTTCGCACCATGTGGGGGTACATCCTGCTTGGCATTGGCGCCAACGCCATCGGCGTGGCAGGCACGTATTTCACCAGTACGCTGATGATCAATTACACGACCACCTATCTGTTGCTGGACAAGAACATGATCCTGAACTGCTTGTTCTGGGTCGCCGTGATCGAATTCACGGCGCAGCTGATGGCGGCATGGCTGGCGCAAAAGATAGGCGATGTGCAGGTGCTCAGCATGATGGCATTGCTGACGATGGTCGCGCCTTATCCGATGTTCATGCTGGTGGAGACCGGGCATCCTGCCGCCATTACCGCAGGTCTTGCGTTGACGGTGGTCGGTGTCGGCGGCTTTTACGCCGTGAGCGCCGGATTCATGAGCTCCTTGTTCCCGACGCGTATCCGCTATACGGCAATTTCAATGGCTTGCCAATTATGCGGTGCGATTGCCGGCTTCACCCCATTGGTTGGCGCCATGCTGGCGCAACACTACAAGGCGCAGTGGTGGCCATTGGCCTTGTTCTGTTCCATTTTGGGCGGCATATCGCTGGTATGCGTGACGGTATTGGCGCGTCGCACGATCTCCGACATTCCGGTGGGGAAGATCGCCGTCGTCTGAGGTGGGTAAGACAGGATGGAGTGCGCCCGTTGCGGCGCACTCCGGGTCGGTCTGATTACGGCAGCAGCTTGTCTGCAACCTTGTGATCGGCCCACTTGTTGGTGTAGCTCGGCTTGTACGTCTTGAAGCGCTGGACCAGGCTGGCCGGATCGGCATCATGCATCATCAGCAGCGATTGCTCGGCCGTCAGGAAACGCTGCGACACCAGATGGTCGATGAAAGCGATCAGGTTGTCGTAAAAACCGTCGACGTTGAGCAGGCCGATCGGCTTGTAGTGGAAACCCAGCTGCGCCCAGGTCAGCACTTCAAACAATTCTTCCAGGGTACCCATGCCGCCCGGCATGGCGACAAAACCGTCCGACAATTCCGCCATCATGGCCTTGCGTTCGTGCATGTCCTTGACGATGTGCAGGCGGGTCAGGCCATGGTGGCCCAGCTCCTTGTCCAGCAATGCTTTCGGAATGACGCCGGTGGCTTCGCCGCCCAGTCGCATCACTTCCGTTGCAATCACGCCCATCAGGCCGACGTTGCCGCCGCCATACACCAGGGCGATATTATCCTTGACCATTTGCTGCGCCAGGGCGCGGGCGCCTTGTGCGTAGACTTCGGAGGCGCCGACGGAGGAGCCGCAATAGACACAGATGGATTTCATTTTTCTTTCGCTCGGATTAATCAATACCGCCATGTTATAACATGCGGACAAGACCTGATCGTGACAGGCGGCATGAGGATGACTCAAGGAACAACATGCAAAAGATCGTGACACTGGCGTTGCAAGGGGGCGGTTCGCACGGGGCATTTACCTGGGGCGTGCTGGACCGCTTGCTGGAAGACCCGCGTATCGACTTCGAAGGCATCAGCGGCGCGAGTGCCGGCGCCATGAATGCCACGGTGCTGGCGCACGGCTACAATCTCGGCGGACGCGAAGGTGCGCGTGAAGCCCTGGCGGCGTTCTGGGGCCGCATCGCGACCAAGGAGCCGTTCAGTTTCCTGCCGCCGGAAATGCTGCCTGGCGGCGCGAGCCTGTTGAACCAGAGCACGCCGGCGGCGATGCATGCCTTGCTGGCGATGACGCGTTTCTTTTCACCGACCCAGCTTAACCCGCTCGACATCAATCCGCTGCGCGGCATCCTCGAAGAGCAGGTCGATTTCGAACGCTTGCGCGGCAGCGGCGACATCAAGCTGTTCATCGCCGCCACACGGGTCAGCACTGGTACGCTGAAAATTTTCCGTAACCGTGAACTCACCGTGGACGCCTTGCTGGCGTCGGCTTGTCTGCCGTCCATGCACCGGCCGGTGGAAATCGATGGCGAGGCCTATTGGGACGGCGGCCTGACCGCCAATCCCCCGATCTTTCCCTTGCTGCATCTGTGTACGGCGCGCGACCTGCTGGTGGTGTTGCTGCACCCCTGCAGCCGGCCCGGCACGCCGACTTCGACGCAGGAAATCGGCCAGCGCCTGAGCGAAATCAGTTTCAGCTCGGCCTTCTTCACCGAACTCGGCGGGCTGGCGCTGGCCAAGCGCGAAGCGGAAAACGCCATGTTCGCCTTCGGTACGCTGGAGCGACGTCTCCGGAAGCTCAACATGCATCTGGTGGAAGCCAACGACCTGATGAGCCAGCTCGACGTCATGAGCAAGCTCAACACCAAGACCTCGTTCATCCACGGCCTGCACGATGAAGGGCGCCAAGCGGCGGGGCGCTGGCTGGAAAGGAATTTCCACATGATCGGCCTGAAATCCTCGTTCGACCTCGGGCGCTACCTGCAATAGCCGGCAAGGAAGCAGGATGCGGCAAGGAGGCAAGGGCGGAGAAGCATATACTGTCAGGCTTTCCGATAGTCCTTGATCGCCGTTCCATGAAGCCATCCCGTTCCGAATACCTCGACATCCGCGGCCTGCGGTACCACGTGCGCCATTGGGGCGACCCGCAAGCGCCCAAGCTGTTCATGGCGCACGGCTGGATGGATATCTCGGCGTCGTTCCAGTTCATGGTCGACTGCCTGCAACAAGAATGGCATGTGGTCGCGCCCGACTGGCGCGGTTTCGGCCTGACCGAACGGCCGCAGGCCGACACCTATTGGTATCCGGACTATCTCGCCGATCTTGACGCATTGCTGCTGCATTACGCGCCCGATGAGGCGGTCAACCTGCTCGGTCACAGCCTTGGGGGCAATGTCGTGGGACTGTATGCCGGCGTGCGCCCCCAGCGCATTGCCAAACTGGTCAACTTGGAAGGTTTCGGTTTGCCTGTCACCCAGCCTGAACAGGCCCCGGGACGTTTCGCCAAGTGGCTCGACGAGTTGCTGGAAAAACCCGAGATGCGTTCCTATCCCTCGCTCGACGGGGTCGTGGCCCGCCTGCAAAAGACCAATCCGCGCCTGAGCCGCGAGCGGGCAGTGTTCCTGGCTGCACACTGGGCCGGGCAGAACGACGAAGGCAATTGGGAAATCCTCGGCGATCCGGCGCACAAGAACACCAATCCGCTGCTGTACCGCATCGACGAAGTGACCGCCTGCTGGGCCCGCATCAGCGCTCCGGTGTTGTGGGTGGAAGCAGCGGAAACCGACATCTGGCGCTGGTTTGGCGAGAATTCGCTGATGCGCGCCGAAATTGATCGCCGCATCGCCTTCATCCCCGACGTGCGCACGGAAATCATTCCCGACGCCGGTCACATGCTGCATCACGACCAGCCTGAATTACTGGCCGCGGCGATCGAGCGTTTCCTCGCGGAATGACCCGGGCGGCGCCGGCCGGCCGTGTGTGCACGTGCAGCAGAGACGGCGCAGGCGGCGTACAATGAAGTCATCTTTTTCCCCGTTTCCAAGGTCTTGCGCGTCATGCTCAACGTCGATCTGCACTGCCACTCCAACGTCTCCGACGGCTTGCTGCCGCCGGCGGATGTGGCTGCGCGCGCCAAGGCCAACGGCGTTGACGTCTGGGCGCTGACCGACCATGACGAAATCGGCGGTATCGCCGATGCCCGCAAGGCGGCGCAAGAGCTTGGCCTGCGCTATATCCCCGGCGTCGAGATTTCAGTGACCTGGGCCGGCCAGACCGTGCATATTGTCGGCCTGCGCATCGATGAAACCAACGCCGCACTGGTACAGGGGCTGGCTGCCACACGCAACGGCCGCGAACGGCGCGCGCGCGACATCGCCGCCGCGCTCGAAGTCGCAGGCATCCCCGATGCCTTCGACGGCGCGCTGAAGCACGTCGGCAACCCTGATCTGATGTCGCGCACCCATTTCGCCCGCTACATCGTCGAAACCGGCCGCTGCGGCGACACCAAAGAAGTGTTCCGCAACTACCTGTGCGAAGGCAAGCCAGGCTACGTGCCGCATCGCTGGGCGTCGTTGAAGGAGTCGGTCGAATGGATTCGCGGCGCCGGCGGGGTGGCGGTGATTGCCCATCCGGGCCGTTACCAGTACAGCGAACTCGAATTCAGCGCCTTGTTCGATGAGTTCAAACAACACGGCGGCGCCGCCATTGAAGTCACCACCGGCAGCCACACGCCGGACCAATACGAGGAATACGCCCGCGTGGCCAAGCGTTTCGGCTTCCTGGCGTCGATCGGCTCGGATTTCCATGGCCCCGGTGAATCGCGTGTCGACCTGGGCGCCTTGCCGCCGTTGCCGTCGGGGCTGACGCCGGTATGGCACGATTGGGACTTGTAAGCCTTGCGCCCGCGTCGCCCGCCGGGCGTGCGCGCGTCTCTTGATTTCTCGCCGATTGTTCCTATCTAATAACCACTTTCCTGATAGGAGTTTTCCGGATGAAACGCATATTCCTCTTCCTCGCGACCAATATCGCCGTGCTGGTGGTGATGAGCGTGATCTTGTCGCTGCTTGGCGTGGACAAATTCCTGACGCGCGCCGGCCTCAATCTGCCGATGCTGCTGGTATTTTCGATCGTGGTCGGTTTTACCGGCTCGATCATTTCGCTGCTGATGAGCAAGACCATGGCCAAGTGGAGCACCGGCGCGCGCGTGATCGACACGCCGGTCAATGCGACTGAAGTCTGGCTGGTCAACACGGTGAGCAAGCTGGCACAGCGCGCCGGTATCGGCATGCCCGAAGTGGCCGTGTATGAGGGCGAACCGAACGCCTTCGCTACCGGCGCCTTCAAGGACTCCGCACTGGTGGCGGTCTCGACCGGTCTGCTGCAAGGCATGACCAAGGAAGAAGTCGAAGCCGTGCTTGGCCATGAAGTTGCGCATATCGCCAACGGCGACATGGTGACGATGACGTTGATCCAAGGCGTGGTGAATACCTTCGTGGTATTCCTGTCGCGCGTGGTCGGCTACTTCGTTGACGCAGCGCTGCGCCGTAGCAACGATAATTCCGGCCCCGGCATCGGCTACATGGTCACCGTCATGGTGTGCCAGATCGTGTTCGGCATCGGCGCCTCGATGATCGTGGCCTGGTTCTCGCGCCATCGCGAATTCCGCGCCGACGCCGGTTCTGCAAAACTGCTTGGCGGTCCGCAGCCGATGATCAACGCGCTGGCGCGATTGGGCGGCATCCCCGCCACCGGCTTGCCGGAGTCGATGGCGGCAATGGGCATCAGCGACAAGCCGGGCTTCATGGAATTGTTTTCCACGCACCCGCCGATGGAGCAACGCATTGCTGCGCTGCGCGGCCAGCGTTAAGCAGGCTGGCAGGCGATGGCAGATGACGGCGGCGTCGCAACCGCCGTCATTCCTTTTTTTTGAAATACATTCGATTTAATCTGAAGAGTCCATGAGTCAGTTTTTCCAGATCCATCCCGACAACCCGCAACTGCGCCTGGTCAAGCAGGCTGCGCAGATCATCCATGGCGGCGGCATCGTGGCCTTGCCTACCGATTCCTGTTACGCGCTGGTCTGCCAGCTCGACAACAAGGACGCGGTGGAACGCCTGCGTCGTATCCGCGGCGTCGATGAGAAGCATCACCTGACTTTGCTATGCCGCGACCTCAGCGAGATCGCGCAATACGCCAAGGTCGACAACCGGCAGTATCGTTTGCTGAAAGCCGCCACGCCGGGGCCGTACACCTTCATCCTGGAAGCCACCAAGGAAGTGCCGCGCCGCCTGAGCCATCCGTCGCGCAAGACCATCGGCCTGCGCGTGCCGGAAAACCAGATCGCCCATGCCTTGCTGGCCGAACTGGGCGAGCCGCTGATCGGCACCACGCTGATCCTGCCCGACCAGGAAGATGCGCTGACCGACGCCGAGGAAATTCGCGAGCGCCTGGAAAAACAGATCGAACTGGTCATCGACAGCGGCGCCTGCAGCCTGGAGCCGACCACCGTGATCGATCTCAGCGACGACAACGAGCCGGTGCTGGTCAGGCAAGGGCGGGGCGATGCCGCGCCGTTCGGTTTGTAGTTCCCGGGAAACTTATCCTTGATTGCGGCCCGCCACGTTGCGGGCCGTTTTCGTCTTCTTTTCGTCAGTTCTTGTTTGGTGCGCTTTACAAGCAACGAAATTGTCTTTTTGATAATTTTATCTTCCCATCGCGGCGCTTTCCCTCGCAGGACTGTCGATATTCCCGCCGCCCGTCCTTTTCCCTCTGCTACCTCTGCTAAAATTCGCACCCATGAATGATCTTATCCAGACTGTCGCAGTGTATGCGCTCCCGGTACTGTTCGCGATTACACTGCACGAGGCAGCACATGCCTTCGCAGCCAGGTACTTCGGCGACAATACCGCCTACATGATGGGGCGCATGAGCCTCAATCCCCTCAAGCACATCGATCCTTTCGGTACCATCGTCATCCCGGTGCTGCTGTATTTCGCCACCAGCGGCGCGTTCCTGTTCGGCTACGCCAAACCGGTGCCGCTGGACTTCGGCAAGCTGCGCAAGCCCAAGCGCGACATGGCGTGGGTGGCGCTGGCCGGTCCTGCGGCCAACTTCCTGATGGCGCTGATCTGGACGCTGATGATCTACGCGCTGGCCATCGGCGGCGTCGAAGAAGAATTTTTCATGCTCATGGCCAAGGCCGGCGTGCTGACCAACCTCGTGATGTTCGCGTTCAATCTGTTCCCGATCCCACCGCTCGACGGCGGCCGCATACTGACCAGTTTGCTGCCGAACCGATATGCGTATAAATTTGCACAGATCGAGCCTTACGGCTTCTTCATCGTAATGGCGCTGGTGCTGCTCAAGGTGATTTACACCTGGTGGATGGCGCCGGTGATGTACCTGGCAGGCAGTCTGCTGCAACTGATCGTGTCGCCGATATCCTTCTTTTTCTGAAGACTTACACCATGTATCCTGATCGCGTTGTCTCCGGTATGCGCCCCACAGGCGCGCTGCATCTGGGCCATTACCACGGCGCCCTGAAGAACTGGGTCAAGTTGCAATCCGAATTGCCTTGCCTGTTTTTCGTCGCCGACTGGCATGCGCTGACGACGCACTACGACGACCCCAGCGTGATCGAAACCAGCACCTGGGAAATGGTGATCGACTGGCTCGCCGCCGGCGTCGATCCCTCGCAATCGACCCTGTTCATCCAGTCGCGCGTGCCCGAGCATGCCGAACTGCACCTGCTGCTCTCGATGGCGACGCCGCTGGGCTGGCTGGAGCGCGTGCCGACCTACAAGGACCAGCAGGAAAAACTCGCCGACCGCGATCTCGCGACCTATGGCTTCCTCGGTTATCCCTTGCTGCAGGCGGCCGACGTGCTGATTTACCGCGCCAGCCAGGTGCCGGTGGGCGAAGACCAGATTCCCCATATCGAAATGATGCGCGAGATTTCGCGTCGCTTCAATCATCTGTACGGCAAGGAAAAAGGCTTCGAGGAAAAAGCCCGCGAAGCCGTCAAGAAACTCGGCGGCAAGCGTTCCAAGCTGTATCAGGAGCTGCGCACGCAATTCCAGGAACAGGGCAACGAAGAAGCGCTGGAGCAGGCCAAGGCCATGCTCGACGACGCGCAGAACTTGTCCATGATCGACCGCGAACGCCTGTTCGGCTACCTCGAAGGCAGCCGCAAGCTGATCCTGACCGAGCCGCAGGCCTTGCTGACCGAAGCCTCGCGCCTGCCGGGCCTGGATGGCGCCAAGATGTCGAAGAGCTATGGCAACGCCATTGCGCTGCGCGAAGACAAGGATTCGGTGACTAAAAAGATCCGCACCATGCCGACCGATCCGCAGCGTGTGCGCCGCACCGATCCAGGCGACCCGGCCAAATGCCCGGTCTGGCAATTCCATCTGGTGTATTCCGACGATGCCGTGCGGCAATGGGCCGACAAGGGGTGTCGTTCGGCCGGCATCGGTTGCCTGGAATGCAAGCAACCCGTGATCGACGCCATTCTCTCCGAGCAGCAGCCTATGCTCGAGCGCGCGCAACAATACATTGACGATCCGTCGCTGGTGCGCGCCATCATCGCCGACGGTTGCGATACGGCGCGCAAGCTGGCGCAGGACACCATGCGCGACGTGCGCGAAGCCATGGGGCTGGGTTATTGATCCCGGTGACAATACCCGCAGCTTGAGGAACCATGTAAGCAAATCCGAACAAATTGACCGATAGCAGTGGCTATCCGCTACAATCGGTCTTTTATTTTCAACCGTATTTTCACTACGCACTAACATCATGATCAAGGGCAGCATAGTCGCCATCGTCACGCCGATGCATCCGGATGGCAGTCTCGATTTCCCGGGCCTGCGCAAATTGATTGATTGGCATATCGCGGAGGGCACCGACGGCATCGTGATCGTCGGCACGACCGGCGAATCGCCGACCGTTTCGGTCGAGGAGCATTCCGAACTGATCAAGGTCGCGGTTGAACATACCGCCAAACGCATTCCCATCATCGCCGGCACCGGCGGCAATTCGACGTCCGAAGCCATCGAGCTGACCGAATTCGCCAAGAAGGTCGGCGCCGACGCCTCGTTGCAGGTCGTTCCTTACTACAACCGTCCGACCCAAGAGGGCATGTACCTGCACTTCAAGAAGATCGCCGAAGCAGTCGATCTTCCGGTGATCCTGTACAACGTCCCCGGCCGCACCGTTGCGGACATGAGCAATGAGACCATCCTGCGCCTGGCGCAAGTCAAGGGCGTCGTCGGCGTCAAGGACGCCACCGGCAACATCGGTCGCGGCAGTGACCTGATCCGCCTCGCGCCGAAGTCGTTTGCGGTGTATTCCGGCGACGACCCGACCGCGTTCGCGCTGATGCTGTACGGCGGCCAGGGCAATATCTCGGTGACCGCCAATATCGCGCCGCGCGACATGCACGAGCTGTGCGCGGCTGCCATGAGCGGCAACCTGGCTCGCGCCATCGAGTTGAACAACAAGATGCTGCCTTTGCATAACAAGCTGTTCGTCGAACCAAATCCGGTTCCCCTGAAATGGGCGATGATCGAAATGGGCCTGATAGAATCCGGCATGCGTTTGCCGCTGGCTCCGCTGGGCGCTGCATATCACGATACCGTGCGTGCCGCGTTGCGCGAGTCCGGTGTATTAAAATAATTAATTAACTAAACGGCAGTGTCGTTTTCCCTTGAACCCGAACCCGCTTTTCATTGCAACGATATGACAATTCGCAAGAACGTTCACTCTGCTTCACGTCTCCTTCCACAACGTGGTCTCACGGGTCTTATGATTGCCCTGGCGTTCACCAGCCTGGCCGGATGCAGCGCCGTCAGCAACATGCTGGAAGGGGATCGTATCGACTACAAGAGCGCGGACAAAGCCAAGGGCCCAAGACTCGAAGTGCCGCCTGACCTGACCCAACTGCAGCGCGACAACCGTTACGCGATTCCGGAGTCGAGCAAGGGCGTTGCCACTGCCTCCGGCTACAACCTGGAACAAAAGGCCCGTCCGGCTACCGACGCCGCAGCCGTGGCGCCGCAAGCCAAGGGCGATTTGCGCATCGAACGCGACGGCACGCAGCGCTGGCTGGTCGTGTCGCAGACGCCGGAACAGTTGTGGGGACCGATCAAGGACTTCTGGCAGGATTCGGGATTCCTGATCAACGTCGAATCGCAGGATACCGGCGTGATGGAAACCGACTGGGCTGAAAACCGCGCCAAGATCCCACAAGATTTCATCCGCAACACGCTGGGCCGGGTGTTCGATTCGCTGTACTCGACCGGCGAGCGCGACAAATTCCGTACTCGCCTGGAACGCGGTCCGAACGGCACCACCGAAATCTTCATCAGCCACCGCGGCGCCGAAGAAGTGCTCACCGGTTCGGCCAAGGAAACCTCGGTCTGGACTGCGCGTCCTTCCGATCCGGGCCTGGAAGCTGAATTCCTGGCGCGCCTGATGGTGCGCCTGGGCGCCGAAGAAACCAAGGCCAAGGCTGCCGTCGCCAATGCGCCGACATTGCAGGCCCGTTCCAAGCTGCTCAAGACTGCCAACGGTTCCAGCGTCCAGGTTGACGAAAGTTTCGACCGTGCATGGCGCCGCGTCGGTCTGGCGCTTGACCGCGTCGGCTTCACCGTGGAAGACCGCGACCGTACGCAAGGCCTGTACTTCGTGCGCTACGTCGACCAGAACCAGGACGCCAAGGACAAGGAAAGCGAAGGCTTCTTCTCCAAACTGTTCTCCAGCAAGGACAAGGACAAGAAGGCTGCGCGTTACCGCATCGTCGTCAAGGGCACCGGCGACGTCAGCGACATCTCGGTCCAGAACAACGACGGCAAGCAGGAAGTTTCGCAAACCGCCGACAAGATCCTCGGCTTGCTGAACGACCAGCTGAAGTAATACTTACATCAGAACCTGTTTGCGATCTGTAGCGAGAGGCCATCAGCCGGTGGCGGCCGGAGCGGAGGAACCGGAGTGTACTTCAGTACATGAGGATTCCGAGCACCGCCCGACGCCGGATCATGGCCTCGCAGTAAGATCGCAAACAGGTTCTAAGCAGTACATGCCTTCGCGAGTCCACCGTTGAAATTCGCAAGTCTCGGCAGCGGCAGCGAAGGCAACGCCCTCATCATCTCCGGCACATCCGGCGCGACCACCACCACGGTCATGCTGGATTGCGGTTTCGGCATCAAGGAAACCGAGCGTCGGCTGACCCGCATCGGCAAACTCCCCCAAGAGATCAACGGCATCGTCGTCACGCATGAACACCAGGATCATGTCGGCGGCGTGTTCAAGTTCGCGCGCCGCCACCGCATTCCGGTATGGCTGACGTACGGCACGTTCCAGGCCGTGGGTGAAGAGGCGTGCAAGGACGTCCAGCTGCATTTTTGTCGCGACAGCGAAGCGGTGGCCATCGGCGACCTGTCGTTGATGCCCTATACGGTGCCGCACGACGCGCGCGAACCGGTGCAGTATGTTGCCGACGACGGCAAGCGCAAGCTCGGCGTGCTGACTGACGCCGGCCAGTCGACGGCCCACCTGGTGCAGGCGCTGGGCGGTTGCCATGCACTGGTGCTGGAATGCAATCACGATCGCCAGATGCTGGCGGATTCAGCTTATCCGCCATCGCTCAAACGTCGTATTGGCGGCGCCTACGGCCATCTGGCCAACGATACCAGCGCCGAGATCCTGGCGGCATTGGACAAGCAAAAACTGAAGACAGTGATCGGCGCACATCTCAGCCTGAAGAACAACACGCCCGAGCTCGCGCGCGCCGCGCTGTGCGGCGCATTGGATACGCATCCGGGCGACATCATGATCGCCTGCCAGGAAGAGGGGTTTGACTGGATTGCCATCGCCTGAAAAGGCGTTCCGGCTGGAGGGTGTGAGTATCGGGAAGGGAAGTGCGGGAAGGCAGGAGAAGCCATGCACGGCGAAAACCGCGCAGGCATAAAAAAAGCCGACCACCGGTCGGCTTTTCCAATAATCAGTTGATTATTTTGCTGGTGCTGCGTCAGCTGGCTTAGCGTCAGCTGCTGGAGCTGCAGGAGCAGCGTCAGCTGGCTTGGCATCAGCTGCTGGAGCTGCAGGAGCAGCGTCAGCTGGCTTAGCGTCAGCTGCTGGTGCAGCTGGTGCTGCTGCAGGAGCTTCAACTGCTGGTGCTGGTGCAGGTGCTGGAGCTTCTTCTTTTTTACCGCAAGCAGCCAGGGCAACAGCCAACAACGATGCGATCAACAGAGTCTTTGTCATGAATATTCCTTCAATAATAATCAAAATTTTGCGATGAATAATTACCGGTAATTATCGCTCTATAGGATGCTTTCCTCGCCTTGCTTGTTAGCTCAACAACGAAAGCTTTCCAGCCCGATATTATATCTACATTTTGGGAAAATCACATGCGAATTATTCTTTTCTGTAAGAATTTGTAAGATTGTCGCAAATCCCGTCAGCTTGTCGTCAGCCCTTTATTCATGCAGGTTTCCGGCCCATCGCCACGCCTGGAAAAACGAAAATTGCCGAATTTTTAAGCTTGTTAAGCAAGCTCGAGCCAGCCGTCCTGATACCAGTTATGGAAGGCTTCCAGCACATCTTTCGAGGCCTTCGCAAGCGCCGTTTTGTCGAGTTGCCGTTCGTCCGCAAGGACCGTCAGCAAGGCCTTGTCCGCACGTCCGACCGCAAACGACTCGCCGTTGATGAACAGGTGCTTGCCGCGATAAAGCATCTGCGTCTTGCGTGAAAGCCTGATCCCGCGCTTGTTTGCGGCCTGCGCGAAGCGCGCCGGCGTGAGCGGTTTGTCGACCGGATCGAAGTAGGTGGCGGCCTTCGGCTCCGACAGGTATTCGCCGAGGAAAATCGTGATGTCGTCGTCCGTGAAGCGCATCTTGTTGATTTCATCAGCCACGCGCGTGAGCAGCTGCTCCGGCAGTTCGGCGGGATGTTTGGCCGGCTGCAGCTCCGGATCGGCATAGCGGCCGGGCAGGTCGATCGAATCGGCCATGAATTGCAGGAAGGCCTCGCCCAGCTCCTGGAAAGCCGGCGCGCGGAAGCCGATCGAATAGGTCATGCATTCGCCGACCGCCACGCCGTCATGGGCGTAATGCGGCGGCAGGTACAGCATGTCGCCCGGCTCGAGCACGAATTCTTCCTCGGCCTTGAAGTTCTTCAGGATCTTCAGCGGCATGCCCTCCACCAGCGACAAATCCTTTTGCGCGCTGATGCGCCAGCGGCGTTGACCGTGCGCCTGCAGCAGGAACACGTCATAGGAATCGAAATGCGGGCCGACGCCGCCGCCATCGCTGGCGTAGCTGATCATCAGGTCGTCCAGGCGCGCATCGGGAATGAAGCGGAATTCACGCAGCAGCGCATCGGCGGCATCGTCGTGCAGATTGACGCCCTGGACCAGCATGGTCCATTGCTTTTGCTTGAGCGGCGGCAGCTTGGCCAGCGGGCCGTGGTCCATCTTCCAGTCTTTGCCGTCCTGCGTGATCAGGCGCGATTCGACATCGTCGCGGCCGGCCAGGTCGAACAACTGCTGGCGCGTCAGCGGCGCCTGGAACGCCGGAATCGCCTGGCGGATCAGCAAGGGTTTCTTGTGCCAATAATCGCGCAGGAAGGTGGCGGGGCTGATGCCGCCGAGCAAAGCGAGGGTATTTTTCATGGCGCCATTATAGACGCAGGGTGAGGTCCGGCCGTCATGCCCTTTTGCCTGACAAAACATCCAAACAGGTATAATTCGGGGTGCAGATTGCAGCGCATTCCAGCGTATGTCATGCCTTCCCGGGCCGCAGCAAGATCCCGCACCAACCGCAAGCGCAGGCAGTTCTTCCCACCTGCAGTAACCGATGAACAGCCTTACCAGCCATACCGCCATACGAAAGGGGCATACATGAAGATTGCCAAAAATACCGTAGTTTCCGTCAACTACAAGCTCTCCGACGCCCAGGGCGTACTGATCGAAGAAAGCCGCGACCCGATGGTCTACCTCCACGGCGGCTACGAAAACACGCTGCCCAAGATCGAGGAAGCACTGGACGGCAAGGAAGCCGGCTACACCGTCTCGATCCAGGTCGAACCGGTTGACGCGTTCGGCGAATACGACGCCGAACTGGTCAAGATCGAGCCGAAGAACCGCCTGCCGTCGCCGATCGAAGTCGGCATGCAGTTCGAAGGTTCGCCGGATGACGAAAATGAAGCTGCAGTGATCTTCACCGTGACCGAAATCGCCGATGACAAGGTCGTCCTGGACGGCAACCATCCGCTGGCCGGCATCGCGCTGCGTTTCGACCTGAGCGTCACCGAAGTGCGTGCCGCCACTGAGGAAGAAGTGCAGCACCAGCACGTGCACGGCCCGCACGGCCACCATCACCATGGTCACGATCACGGCGATGATGAAGGCGACGAAGGCGATCACTTCCGCAGCCATCCGGTGCATTGATTCGACTGCATCCGCATCAATGAAAAACGCAGCCTCGGCTGCGTTTTTTTATGCCTGTGCCTGCGGTCTTCGCAGGTTATCTTCGGAGTTTATTGCGACGGTACTGTCGCCCTCGTCGCCTTGGCAGGATCGCTCAGTGTGAACAGCGCCGCATTGCCGCTGTCGACCGCGAATTTCGACCAGCCCGACGCTACCCCGATGCTGCCCAGGTTGCGACGCCAGACGATGCCGATGTTGGATTCGTCCTTCAGGGTTTCGCCGTGCACCAGCAAGATCTTGCCCTTGAACGTCGCCGCCAGCGTGGTGATGCGCTGGCGTGTCTCGGCAAAACCATCACGCTGGCCGCGCAACAGGAACGGGCGCTGGCTGGGTTGCGCCAGCGGGTTGCCGTCGGCGAACAGCACGATGCCGGCCAGTTTCTTTTGCGTGGCGAAGGTGAACAGCCGCTGCAGCCAGTCCTTGTTGGCGATCAGGCGATCTTCGAATTCGCTGTTGCGCCCGCCATCCGGCAGGAAGTGGTTGTTGGCCGCCGGCAGGTTGATGGTGGCGAACAGCACGTTGCCGAACTCCCAACGCGCGTTTTCGGTATAGCTGCGGAATTTCGGCGTGACCGACTGGCGGAACAGCGGCACCTTGCTGGCGCCGAATGAAAATTCATCGGGGAAGAACAGATCGCGCACCCGGTTCAGCCGCTCGATCGCCACCGAGCCGTTCCTGTTGCGGCAGCCGACCCAGTCGCTGGCCGCGAGCGACACGATGACGCCGTTTTCGGCTTCCTTGAGCAAGTCGCGGCGTGCGCTGTACAGCGCATCGCTGCACGGTTCCGCCGCCGATTTGATGCCGTTGACGACGACGAAGGCGAGATTGTCGGCATCGCTCTCGTCCAGCGCGCGGCGCAGCACGCCTTCATCCGGCGAGCCGGAAAACGCATGGCCGATCACGCCGAAAGAGAAGCTGTCCTGTGCCCACGATGCCGGCGCTGCACACAAGGCGGCGCCGAGCAGGGCAAGGGATAGCAGCTTCCGCATGTGCCTCATGCGCCGTTGCCCAACTGCTTCAGGCGATACAGGGCGTCCAGCGCCTGGCGCGGCGTCATGGCGTCGGGATCGATATCGGCCAACGCGTCGGCCACGGCTTGCACCGCCGGATCCGCTGCAGCCGATACGAGGCCATGCGCAGCGTCTTCATCAGCGCGCATCGGCGCGCTGAACAGATCGAATTGCGGCGTGGCCTGCACCGACTGCGTTTCCAGCGCCGCCAGATGCTTGCGCGCCGCGCGGATCACCGGCGTCGGCACGCCCGCCAGCTGCGCCACCTGCAAGCCGTAGCTTTGCGATGCAGGACCGGCCTGGACCGCATGCAGGAACACGATGCTGTCCTTGTGCTCGACCGCCGACAAGTGCACGTTGGAAGCGGTCGGATGCACCTCCGGCAATTGCGTCAGTTCGAAATAGTGAGTGGCGAACAACGTGAAGCTGCGCGTCGCATCGATCAGGTGCTTGGCGATGGCCCAGGCCAGCGCCAGGCCGTCGAAGGTCGAGGTGCCGCGGCCGACTTCGTCCATCAGCACCAGCGAATTCTCGGTGGCGTTATTGAGGATGGAGGCCGACTCCGTCATTTCTACCATGAAGGTCGAACGGCCGCCGGCCAGGTCGTCGGCCGCGCCGATGCGCGTGAAGATCCGGTCGATCGGACCGATCGTCGCGCTGGTGGCCGGCACGAAGCTGCCCACATAAGCCAGCAGCGTGATCAGCGCCACCTGGCGCATGAAGGTCGATTTACCGCCCATGTTGGGGCCGGTGATCAGCAACAGTTTGCGCTCGGACGTGAAGGCGCAGTCGTTGGCGATGAAGCGTTCGATCTGGTTTTCCACCACCGGATGGCGGCCCTGTTCGATCACGATGGTCGGCTCGGTCACCAATTGAGGCGCGCACCAGTTGTTGCGTGCGGCGTGGTCGGCCAGCGCCACCAGCGTATCCAGCTGGGCCAGCGCATGGGCGATGGCCTGTAGCGTCACGATGTGCGGCGCCAGGTCTTGCAGCAACTGTTCGTAGAGAAATTTCTCGCGCGACAAGGCGCGTTCCTGCGCCGACAAGGCCTTGTCTTCGAAGGCTTTCAGTTCCGGCGTGATGTAGCGTTCGGCGTTCTTGAGCGTCTGGCGGCGGCGGTAGTCGTCCGGCACCTTGTCGGTCTGGCCGTGCGTGACTTCGATGTAGAAGCCGTGCACCTTGTTGTATTCGACGCGGAGGTTGGCGATGCCGGTGCGGGCGCGTTCGCGGGTTTCGAGATCGATCAGGAACTGGCCGGCATTTTCCGACAGGCCGCGCAACTCATCGAGGTCGGCGTCGAAGCCGCGTGCAATCACGCCGCCGTCGCGCACCATCGCGGCCGGTTCCAGCATGATCGAGCGTTCCAGCAGGTCCAGGCATTCCGTCGGCGTGGCCAGCGCGTCGTGCAGGTCCAGCAGCAGCGGCGCATCGGCATCGCGGCTGCACATCGCTACGTAGTTGCGCAGCGAACCGAGTTGTTGCAAGCCGCCGCGCAGGCCGGCCAGGTCGCGTGGGCGTGCCGACAGCAGCGCGATGCGCGTGGTGATGCGTTCAATGTCCGGCACCGCCGCCAGGGTTGCCGACAGGCCGGAGCAAGCGTCGGTGCGCATCAGCGCATTGATCGCCGCATGACGCGCCCGGGCCACTTTCTGGTCGCGGCGCGCGTGATGCAGCCAGTGACGTAGCAGGCGCGAACCCATCGCGGTGCGGCAATGATCGAGCAGCGAGAACAGCGTTGGCGCCAGCGCGCTGGCATCCTGCGCGCGGATGGTTTCGGTCAGTTCCAGGTTGCGGCGGGTGGCGGCGTCGAGGCCGATGAATTCGTTTTCCGATTCCACCGTCAGCGCGCGCACGTGCTGCAAGCCCTTGCCTTGCGTCGACTGCGCATAGCGCAGCAGCGCACCGCCGGCGCCGATGGCGGCGCTCATGCCTTCCGCGCCGAAGCCGTTGAGCGTGGCCACCGACAATTGATCGAGCAGGGCCTTCTGGCCGCTCGGCTGGTCGAAATGCCAGTCCGGCACCGTGGTCGGCTTGCCGCTGAGGAGATGTGCGTAAGCGGCTTCCTCCCTGTCGCCGAGCAGCGTTTCGGCCGGCGAGATGCGTTCCAGTTCCTGCTTCAGGCGCGCTTCCAGCAAGGCCGGCTCGGCGCTGAACTCCATGAGTTTCAATGCGCCGCTGGCCATCGACAGCCAGGCCAGGCCGACGGTGATCGTCTTGCGTTGTTTGCTGGCGGCGATGTTGACGGCCAGCAGCGGGCGTTCGGATTTTTCCGGCAGCAAGTCGGAGTCGGTCAGCGTGCCCGGCGTGATCACGCGCACTACCTTGCGTTCGACCGGCCCCTTGCTGGTGGCCGGGTCGCCGATCTGTTCGCAGATCGCCACCGACTCGCCGAGCTTGATCAGCTTGACCAGGTACTGGTCGACGGAGTGGAAGGGAATCCCCGCCATCTTGATCGGCGAGCCGTTGGACGAGCCGCGCTGGGTCAGCGTGATGCCCATCAGGCGCGAGGCTTTCTCTGCATCGTCGAAGAACAATTCGTAGAAGTCGCCCATGCGGTAGAACACCAGCGTGGCCGGATACTCGGCCTTGATGCGCAGGTACTGGACCATCATGGGTGTGTGCTTCTCGCCGCCGGCACTGCCGGGATCGGATTCAACGGTGGATTTCAAGTGTTTGGTCATTCAGTCAATTGCCGACGCCGCTTCAAGGATTAAATGAGAATGGCGTCGTCTTGCGAAGGTTTTCAGGGGTTTCGGCGATCTGCCATTTTACCGCGTGCGGGAACGATGAGCCGAAATGGAGAAGCTCACCAGCCGCAGATTAACTTGATCGTTTCAGCGCGGTATGTTGCGCAGACGAAAAAAACAATGAGACATATTTGTTAATATTCAATAGGGAACATAATTTTAATAACGACTGCTGAGCTCGAATGAAAATTATAAAAAAGGTAACAATCAGATATTTCAGATCTATTTATACCGCTTCGATTAATGATTGTGCTGAGTTAAATGTGATATCGGGGCGCAATGACTGTGGAAAGTCGAACACACTTCGAGCTTTAAATCTATTTTTCAATCAACAAACGGATTGGAAGAGAGAGCTTTCTTTCTACGAAGATTTTTCCGTTCAACGATTGGATAGCGTCCGAAAAGAGTCAGTTAAGGGAAAGCAATTCATTTCTGTAGAAATTGAATTTGAACGCCCCTCAACTTACTCTGCAAGCTTGCCAGAGACATTTTCAGTTACTCGCACTTGGTATCGAGACAGTGCGCAGTATGAAGAGCGAAATAATTTGGATTCTTCAGCTGTGATAAATAAATTGCCGTCCAAATTGGCAACCGCAAAAAGGGCCTTGCAAGCTTTCCTCAATCGAATCCAATACGAGTATGTTCCGGCAATCAAGGACCGCCCATACACCTTGCATCTGCTTGCAAGGCTTCAAAAAAATATGCTTGATCTGGAAGGCCCTCAATCTGCGAGCTTGACTAGAATAGTCAAGACGATGTCAGATACCTTGAGAAAGCAGGTCGCCGAGCTTAATAGCGAGTTCAAGAGTGCAACAGGGCTCTCTGCTGGATTTAAATCCCCGACGGAAATGTCAGCACTTTTCCACGCTTTCAATGTTGTAACGGACAGCAATACTGATCAACCGATCTCGTTGCAGGCTCGTGGAGATGGGATTCAGGCGCGCTACCTGTCCTCCGTACTCTACGCGTTGGCGTCTCAAAGTAGGCGTTTCTTCATTTGGGGTTTTGAGGAGCCTGAAAATTCGTTGGAAATGGGGGCTACGGAGAAACTCGCGAAAGAGTTTTCAACTTTGTACGCTAAAAAGAGCCAGATTTTTCTGACGACCCATTCGCCGGCTTTTATTTCTCTGGAAGGAACGCACGTAGCGAGGTTTCGAACATTCCAGGACGATCACCGTACCCAATTGGTGAATCTAGATGCGAAGGGAAAAAACCTTGAGCATATGGAGTCCCTAGAACGCGAATTGGGAATGTTGCAAATCCAAGAAAAAATTCACCAGATTTATGCTGCTCAAATTGCCGAATTCCACGATCTTCAAAAGATAAAAGAGAAAATTCATGCGGAACTTAGAAGTTCAAAATTACCGCTTGTTTTGGTAGAAGGGAAAAGTGACAAACTCATCATTGATACTGCTTGGGAGAAGCTATATAAAAAACCAATGCCATTCAAAGTAAGGGTGGCAGATCCTGCTGGGGACGGAGGGACCGGGGGCGCAGGCATGCTGGCAAAGACCATTGAGAGCGTACATCCCGACGATGATCGTAAGTGCATTGCCATATTCGATCAAGATCATGAAGGGATTAAAAACTTCCAAGGTTTGAGTAAAAACTTCACTCTTTTGTCTGCTTTTACCGGCTGTAAAGTTCACAAGAACAAGCATTCCTACGTGTTTCTTTTGCCGGCGCCGTCGTATCGTTTGGACTATGTCGAGGCGCAAAATCATATGATCGAATATATGTTTGATGACCATGCCTTGGCAAGAAAACATAGAGGAAGGGGATTAACCTTCTCCGAAGGAGAGGCCGCATTATTAGTGAATGGGAAGAAAATAAAAATTACCCAATCGCAACAACTTCAGCTAGGTTTCGAGCTGTTACAGCATAGAGTCATCATTTCTGGCAAAGATACTTTTTCTGAGATCATTGTTCCTAAGCTGGACCCAGACGCTTTCGCAGGATTTGTCCCATTGTTCGAACTGATAGGTAATTTGTTGTCGCTAGAGTAAACGGCAGTGGACAATATTGTCGCCAAATCTTCGATCAAGATTTTTTCGATCACGCCTAGACGAGGAACTCTGATCAGTCTAAAAATGACGAACCGCTCGAACGGTCCGCCCCAAACTCTTCAAAAAACTAATGTGTGTTTCAGGGCGTATGCACGCAAGCCCCCGCGAATACGTCGCCGCAATCGCACGGTCGTCAGCTAAGATCACCAGCGCGAACAATTGCTCTTCCTGGCTCTCTGTGGTGGCGCTGCGGCGCGCCAGCAGCGAGGCGGACATCGATACTGTCGGGCTAGTGCGTTAATATGGAATCCCAATTTTGCCGAAGGTCTGACATGAATGCGAAAACAGAAAAACAAAATGATCTCAAGCCAAAATTAAAGTGTGGATTGATAATGCCTATTTCGCCAGTGGAAGGTTACCCACTGGCGCATTGGGAGCATGTCAAAGCCATTATTTCGGAAACAATGTCTGTCACCGATTTTCAGGTTGATATGGTCAGCGAGGCCGAAGGGAATGGGTTAATACATAATCGTATTGTGACAAACGTCTACGAGAACGATATCGTAATCTGTGATGTAAGCGCTAAAAATCCAAATGTTATGTTTGAATTGGGAATGCGCCTCGCTTTTGATAAGCCGGTCATCATCATTAAGGATGATCGTACGAGCTATTCTTTCGACGCCAATCCGATTGAGCATCTTGATTACCCCGCCGATCTTAACTATCCAGCCATTCAGGCATTTAAAGAAAAATTACGTGAGAGGACGATAGCGGCGCATGCGCGCTCTTTACAACCGAACTATGAATCCTTTTTGAAAAATTTCGGACGGGTCGTTGTAAAAGGATTGGGGCAAAAAGAAATTGGTCGTGACGAGTATTTTATGGGAGAGGTCACCTCGATTCGCAATGAAATAGGCGCGCTCGCAAGCTTGATCCGCAATGAGAGCTCCCAAAGATTGAGGGTGGGTTGGGTCGATGGAGAGATGATTCAAAACTCAAAAATGCCAAATATGAGCACGGTCAGTAAATATTTGGATGAATTTATCGATTCGAAATTTGAGTCAGATCCGTCCTTTTCAAAGGCAACTCTTACAGAGATTGCGCATAACGCCGCTCGTAGTTATATCGAAGAAAATCCACATATGTTTAGAGGCTCTGAAAAACGACGCTCGGAGATAGCTGCCCTGTTTCATGCAATTGCCAATCGTCGGTTTGATATATCAAGTGACCGGCCGACAGCATCCAGCTAAAAGATTCTCATGTAAAGATGACGAATGAGGTAGCGTAACTTTATATTTTTCTTTATTTTCTATAGAAAATAAAGCCGTTGCATCATGGGAGTGTGCTTCTCGCCGCCGGCGCTGCCGGGATCGGATTCAACGGTGGATTTCAAGTGTTTGGTCATTCAGTCAATTGCCGACGCCGCTTCAAGGATTAAATGAGAATGGCGTCGTCTTGCGAAGGTTTTCAGGGGTTCCTGCGATCCGCCATTTTACCGCGTGCAGGGGCCGCACACGAGGCTGAACTGCATGGCCGACCTACAAGCCGAGCCAAGACGGCTCTGCCGCGACCGCTAGTTGACAAACAATCAATGCACCGGTTCCACGGTGGTGTCTGCGCCATCATGAAAAAAGGGCGAACCGTTCACACGGCCCGCCCCAAACTCCTCAAAAAACCTGAAGCGCGTTTCAGCGCGTATGCACGCAAGCCCCGGCCGAATACGTCGCCGCAATCGCGCGGTCGTCGGCCAGAATCGCCAAGGCAAACAGTTGCTCTTCCAGACTCTCCGTGGTGGCGCTGCGGCGCGCCAGCAGCGGCGTGCATTTCGGATCGAGCACGATGAAGTCGGCATCGCAGCCGGTGGCGAAATTGCCGATCTTGCCTTCCAGCTGCAAGGCGCGCGCACCGCCCAGCGTCGCCAGGTAGAACATGCGTTGCGCCGACAGATGCGTGCCGGCCATGCGGCCGACCTTGTACAACTCGTTCATGGTCTGCAGCATCGAGAAGCTGGTGCCGCCGCCGACATCGGTCGCCAAGGATACCGGCATGCGCAGCTTGTCGGCGTTGGCGAAGTCGAACAGGCCGCTGCCGAGGAACAGGTTGGAGGTCGGGCAGACGGCGGCCACCGACTGCGTCGCCGCCATGCGCGCGCGGTCGGCGTCATCCAGCCAGATGCAGTGCGCATACAGCGCGCGCTCGCGCATCAGGCCGTACTGGTCGTAGACGTCGAGATAGCTGCGGCTGTCGGGGAACAATTCCTTGACCCATTTCACTTCATCGGTGTTTTCGGCGACGTGGGTCTGGATGTAAGTGTCGGGATATTGCGTCGCCAGTTCGCCGGCCAGCTTCAGTTGCTGAGGCGTCGAAGTCGGTGCAAAGCGCACCGTGATGGCGTAGTGCTGGCGGCCCTTGTTGTGCCAGCGCCGGATCAATTCTTCGCTCTCGCGCGCGCCGCTCTCGGCGGTGTCGCGCAGGAAGTCCGGCGCGTTGCGATCCATCAGGCACTTGCCGGCCACCATGCGCAGGTTCAGTTCGCTGCTGCGGGTGAAGAAGGCATCGACCGATTGCGGATGCACGGTGCAATACACGGCAGCCGTGGTGGTGCCGTTGCGCAGCAGTTCGGCCAGGAAGAAGTCGGCCACTTCACTCGCATGTTCGCCGCTTTCGAAACGACGCTCGGCCGGGAAGGTATATGTGTTCAGCCATGGCAGCAGGCCTGGAGCCGGCGAGCCGATGATGTCGGTTTGCGGATAGTGGACGTGGGTGTCGATGAAGCCGGGCGTGATGATCTTGCCGCGATAGTCGAGCGGAACGCAATCAGCGGGCAGGGTGGCGGCCAGCTTGCTGTAGTCGCCGGCGGCGACGATCTTGCCATCGGCGACGATCAGCAGGCCGTCGCTATGCCATTGCGTGGCGTGCTCGTCGAAGGCGGGGTCGTTGCGGAAATGGAGCAGGCTGGCGCGATAGGCTTGCACGTGGGAAGTCATGGGTAATCCTTAATCTTGGCTTAAACCTGCTCAATGTCTTACTGCGAGGCGTGATCTGGCAGCGTACGGTGCTCGGAATCCTCATGTACTTAAGTACATTCCGGTTCCTGCGCTCCGGGTGCTACCAGCTGACGACCTCTCGCTACAGACCTTGAACAGGTTTCTTGATAACTAAATGATACTAGTATGGGATGGAACAAATGCTGCTGAGGCGACGGTCCGGTTGTCCTTAACTCCGGCCGTCCAGCATGTGTGTGGGCGGTCTCGCCTTGAACGTGTCGGTCCGGTCAGGCTGCGACGGCTGCTGCGCTTTCACCGCCCTCAGCGCCTGCAGCTCCCACAGTTGCAGCAACTGCGCCACCACTGCCAGCGCGATGCTGGCGGGTTCCTTGCCGTAGATGCCCGGAATGCCGATCGGGCAGGTCATCTTGTTCAGTTGTTCCTGCGTGATGCCGCGGTCGAGCAGGCGATGCTCGAATTGCTTGCGCTTGGTCTGCGAACCGATCAGGCCGTACCAGCCGATGTCGGCACGCTTCAAGATGCGTTCGCTCAGTTGCTGGTCCAGCGCATGGCTGTGCGTCATCACGAGGAAGTAGGCGCCCGGTTCGGCCATGTCTACCACCGCGTTGGGCACGTCGGTGGCTTCCACCGTCACCTGCATCGGCAGGTCGGCCGGGAACATGTCTTCGCGCTCATCGACCCACAGCACGCGGCAGGGCAGCGTCGCCAGCACGCGCACGATGGCCGCGCCGACATGGCCTGCGCCGAACAGCACCACCTGCGGCTGATGCGCGCGGCAGCGATCGAGCAACCAGCGGCGGCCATGGCGGTCTTGTGCCACATGCGTGTTGCCGGCATGACGGAATTGGTCGGCGTCCAGCCCGTTGTCGGGCGCACTGAGGTCGCAGGCTTCGCCTTCCGGTTGGTACAGCAGCGTCGGGTCATCCGATTCCAGCGCGACCGCGCGCCAGACGTCCATCCCATTGCGCCAGTGTTGTTCGAGTTCGGTCAGCATGGATCCGGTACGGATATCGACGCGCTGGTCGATGCGTTCAAACACGAGGAACACTACGCCGCCGCAGCACTGGCCGAGGCTCGGTCCCAGCGCGATGCGTTCGAATTTGCGGATGCCGGCAAACAGCGTCGCATCCGACCCCAGCATGTCGCGCGCGATCTGCGCCGCACGCCATTCCAGATGACCGCCGCCGATGGTGTCGTACTGGCCGTCGGCCGTAAACACCATGCGCGCACCCGCCTCGCGCGGCGTCGACCCTTGGATGGTCGCCACCGTTACCAGTACCGCCGGGATGGCGGTGGTGTGCAAGTCTTTGAGTGCGGCAAGCCAGGTGGTCATGAATTCTCCGGTGAGATTAAAAATTACTGCGTAACTTGTGCGGCTTTCACGGCATCAATCGCATCGAGAATCGCCTCGCTGGTCGCCGGTGCGCGCAGCGGTGGATTGACGCGATGTTCGCCCACCGCCGACACCGCATCGCGGATCGCCAGGAACACCGAGAACGGCAGCAGCAGCGGCGGTTCGCCGGTAGCCTTGGAGCGGTGAATGGTGTCCGAGACATTGCTGTTCTTGAACAACTGCGTGCGGAAATCCGTCGGGCAATCCGACACCGCCGGAATTTTGTACGTCGACGGCGCGTGCGTCATCAGCTTGCCGTCTTTGTTCCACCACAGCTCTTCCGTGGTCAGCCAGCCCATGCCCTGGATGAAGCCGCCTTCGACCTGGCCGATGTCGATGGCCGGGTTGAGGCTCTCGCCGGCGTCGTACAGCGAGTCCGCACGGATCAGGCGCCACTCGCCGGTCAGCGTGTCGATCACGACTTCGGCCACCGCCGCGCCATAGGCGAAGTAGAAGAACGGATGGCCGTTCATGGTCTTGGAATTCCAGTGCACCTTCGGCGTCGAGTAGAACCCATCCGACCACAACTGCACGCGCTTCAGGTAAGCCTGCATCACCAGTTCTTCAAACGTCACCGATGCCGTGGATGAAGTACCTGCAGACACCATGCCGTCGGCGAAGCGCACTTCGCTGACGTCGGCGTTGAAGCGTTCCGCTGCGACCTGCGCCAGTCGCGCGCGGATCTGCAAGGCCGCATCCTGCGCCGCCTTGCCGTTGAGGTCGCTGCCGGTCGAGGCCGCAGTGGCCGAAGTGTTGGCGATCTTGCTGGTGTCGGTGGCGGTGCAGCGCACCTGCTCCAGCGGCAGGCCGAGCGCGTTGGCGACCACTTGTGCGACCTTGGTGTTGAGCCCCTGGCCCATCTCCGTGCCGCCGTGATTGACCAGCACCGAGCCGTCGGTATACACGTGCACCAGCGAGCCGGCCTGGTTCAGGTGCGGCACATTGAAGGAGATGCCGAACTTGACCGGCGTCAGCGCCAGGCCGCGTTTGAGGATGGTGTTCCCGGCGTTGAAGGCCTTGATGGCCTGGCGGCGTTCCTGGTACTCGCTGGTGCGTTCCAGTTCGCTGACCAGCGCCTGGATCACGTTGTCTTCCACCTTCTGGCCGTAGTGCGTGGTGTTGCGTGCATCCGGACCATCGGCGTCGCTGCTGCCGTAGAAATTGGCGCGACGCACTTCCAGCGCATCTTTGCCGAGATTGCGGGCGATTTCATCGACGATGTATTCGATCGCGATGGCGCCCTGCGGACCGCCGAAGCCGCGGAAGGCGGTGTTCGATTGCGTGTTGGTCTTGCCGCACATGGCGTGGATTTCCACGTCCGACAAGTAGTAGGCATTGTCGAAATGGCACACCGCGCGCGTGGCGACCGGGCCGGACAAGTCGGCCGAGAAACCGGCGCGCGAAACCATGTCGATCCTGGCGGCGACGATGCGGCCGTTGTCGTCGTAGCCGATTTCATAGTCGTAGGCGAAGCAATGGCGCTTGCCGGTGACGATCATGTCGTCGTCGCGGTCGGCGCGCAGCTTGATCGGACGACGCAGGCGCACGGCAGCCACGGCAGCGGCGCAGGCCCACAGCGCCGATTGCGATTCCTTGCCGCCGAAGCCGCCGCCCATGCGACGGCATTCGACCAGCACGTCATGCGAAGCGACGTGCAGTACTTCGGCAATGTGATGCTGCATTTCGCTCGGGTGCTGGGTCGAGCAGTACACGTGCATGCCGCGTCCTTCTTTCGGGATCGCGTACGAGATCTGTCCCTCCAGGTAAAACTGTTCCTGGCCGCCGACGTCGAACTTGCCCTTGAGCTTGTGCGGCGCCGTGTTGAATGCTTCCGACGGATTGCCGCGGGTCAGGTGCATCGGCGGCAGCACGTAGGATTCGGCTGCATGCGCGGCGCGCGGCGTCAGCACGGCCGGCAGTTCTTCATAATCGATCACGGCCTGGCGTGCGGCGCGGCGGGCGTTGTCGTGGCTGTCGGCGACGACGACAAAGATCGGTTGGCCGACGTATTGCACCAGGTCTTCCGCCAGCACTGGATCATCCTTGATGATGGCGCCGCATTGGTTTTCACCGGGGATGTCGGCGGCGGTGTAGACCGCCACCACGCCCACCGATGCCTTGACCTTGCTCAGGTCGATCGAGCGCAATTTTGCATGCGCCTTGCTCGACAGGCCGAGTGCGGCATGCAGCGTGCCTTGTAGTTCGACGATGTCGTCGGTGTAGGTGGCTTCACCGGTCACATGCAGGATGGCGGACTCGTGCGGATGCGGTTTGCCGACCTCGCTCCAGGGTGCTTGGGAGGATTTGAGAGACATGAATTCTTCAGTTTGCTTGTTCATTGCGTTTCCTTCCTAAGCAATCTGGCCAGCATGTTTTCCGTGCACGAAAGCGCTCACGGAGGCAGCCGGCAACGGCGCGTCGGCGCGCGTCTCCAGCCAGTAGCGGTACAACAGGTTTTGTGCGGTTCTCATACGATACGCCGAAGACGCGCGCATGTCAGACAGCGGTGCGTACTCTTGCGCCAGCGCAAGCATTGCCGCTTTGACATTGGACTCGTTCCACTCCTTGCCGTTGAGCGCGGCCTCGGCCTGCGCAGCGCGTTTAGGCGTGGCCGCCATGCCGCCGTAAGCCATGCGGGCGTCGATCACCTTGCCGTCCTCAAGACGGAAGGCAAACGCGGCGCACACCGCGGAGATATCCTGGTCGAAACGCTTGGACAGCTTGTACACGCGGAAGACGATGTCCTTGCGCGGCAGCGGCACGCGCACGGCCTGGACGAACTCATTCGGCAGGATCGCCGACTTCTGGTACGCGATATAAAAATCTTCCAGCGGCATGACGCGCTGGCCGTCGACGCCGTACAGCACGATCTCGGTGCCGAGCGCGATCAGCCACGGCATCGAGTCGCCGATCGGCGAGCCGTTGGCGACATTGCCGCCCAGCGTGCCGGCATTGCGCACCGGCAGCGAGGCGAAGCGTTGCCACATTTCGGACAGTTCATCCGGATATTGTTCGGTCAATGCGGCGTAGGCTTTTTCCAGCGTGACGCCGGCGCCGATTTCCAGCCAGCCGTCCTTGCTGACGATGTGGCGGATTTCTTCCACCTGGCCGATGTAGATGATGTCGCCCAGGTCGCGCATGTGCTTGGTCACCCACAGGCCGACGTCGGTCGAGCCGGCCAGGATGCGCGCCTTCGGCAAGTCGTTGCGCAATGCCGCCAGTTGCGCCAGTGTACGCGGCGCGTGGAAGGTCTGGCCGGCATGCGTGGCGCTCAATGGCTCTTCGCGTCGGATGGCGCGCAAAGCATCCATCACCGGTGCGCGGTCGAAGCTCACCTTGGGCAACTCGCCCATGCGGCGCGCGGCGTCGATGATGGGGCGATAGCCGGTGCAGCGGCACAGGTTGCCGGACAAGGCATCGTCGATTTCACGCGTGGTTGGCGTGACATCGTCTTGTTCATGCTTGAGGTACAGGCCCCACAGCGACATCACGAAACCCGGCGTACAGAAGCCGCATTGGGAACCGTGGCATTCGACCATCGCCTGTTGGACCGGATGCAGGCAATCGTAACTATCGCCTTGCTTCAGGTCTTCCACCGTGAACAGCGCCTTGCCGTCCAGCGTCGGTACGAACTGGATGCAGGAGTTGACCGTTTTCAGTTCCAGCTCATTGCCGCGCAACTCGCCCACGACCACCGTACAGGCGCCGCAATCGCCTTCCGCGCAACCCTCTTTGGTGCCGGTGCAATGCAGATCCTCGCGCAGATGCTGCAAAACGGTGCGTGTATTGGGCAGTCCATCGACTTGATGGGTCTCGCCGCGGAAATAGAAGCGAATTGGTTCGGACATGGTGTGCTTTGCTAGATGAAAATGGCTATCGAAGAAACAGTGAATCAAGATCTGTGCCGGGACCTTTTAGAGAGAAGACCGGTTTGCCGCTTCAAATTGTTGCGGCAGATTGTTGAAGTAATCGTCTCTTTGAAAAATCCTTCTGTCCTGCTGCCGGCGTCCCCCGAAGAGCGACGCCGGCATTCCGTCAGGTCATGCTGCGGGCGATCAACCGCCCAGGTAAATCATCTTGAACAGGAAGATCGCCGCGATCACCCAGATCACCGCCGACACGTCCTTGACGCGACCGGTCAGCAGCTTCAGCGCGGCGTAGCTGATGAAGCCCAGCGCCAGGCCGTTGGCGATCGAGTACGTGAACGGCATCACCAGCGCGGTGATCACGGCCGGCACGCTTTCGGTGGTGTCGTTCCAGTCGATGTCGGCCAGTTCACGCAGCATCAGGCACGCCACGAAGAACAGCGCCGGCGCCGTTGCGTAGGCCGGCACCACGCCCGCCAGCGGCGCAATGAACAGCGCCAGCAGGAACAGTGCGGCAACCGCCACCGCCGTCAGGCCGGTGCGTCCACCCGCTTGCACGCCGGCCGCACTTTCAATATAGGCAGTGGTGCTCGACGTGCCAAGCAGCGAACCGGCGACAATCGCGCCGCTGTCGGCCAGCAGCGCCTTGTTGATGCGCTCGATCTTGCCGTTCTTGACCAGTCCGGCGCGCTGCGCCACGCCCATCAGCGTGCCGGTGGCGTCGAACAATTCCACCAGGAAGAACACCAGCACCACGTTCAGCAGGCCCATCGAAATCGCGCCTTTGAGATCGAGCTGGAACAGCGTCGGCGAGATCGACGGCGGCGCCGAGAACACGCCGTTGAAATGGTTGCCGCCGAAGATGAAGCTCAGCACGGTCACGCTCAGGATGCCGATCAGCAGCGCGCCGCGGATCTTCAGCTGGTCCAGCGCGACGATCACCAGGAAGCCGACGATGGCCAGCACCGGCGCGACCTGGTGCAGGTCGCCCATGGTGACGAAGGTGGCCGGGCTGGCGGCGACGATGCCGGCATTCTTGAGCGAGATCAGCGCGAGGAACAGTCCTATCCCGGCCGGTATCGCCGTGCGCAATGAATGGGGAATCGCGTTGATGATCAGTTCGCGGATGCGGAACAGGCTCACCAGCAGGAACAGGCAGCCCGAGATGAACACCGCGCCCAGCGCAGCCTGCCACGGGAAGCCCATGCCCTTGACCACGGCATAGGCGAAGTAGGCATTGAGACCCATGCCCGGCGCCAGGCCGATCGGGTAGTTGGCGTACAGGCCCATGATCAGTGTGCCGATTGCCGCCGCCACGCAGGTGGCGACGAAGACGGAATCCTTCGGCATGCCCGCATCCCCGAGTATGGATGGGTTGACGAAGATGATGTAGGCCATCGTCAGGAAGGTCGTGAGACCGGCCAGCAGCTCGGTGCGGACGGTCGTCCCGTTATCGCTGAGTTTGAAAAACTTGTCCAGAAAAGTCATGAGAATTGTCTCCGTTTACGCAGTGTGTACAGTGCGCGATTCTTTTTTATACGCCAGAAAACTTGCAGATTTCTCAGGTCCGCAAAAAATGGGCGTTCTGATTTGTATCTTGTTTTGTGCCGCTTTCCGGTCCTGCCGACAAGCACGCAGACCGGCCGTGAGCAGGCCCATGTAATGTCGTTGAAATATTTGGTGAAAAAGTAAGGCATAGGGAATATCAACTATAAGCTTATGGGTATATGGTGATGAGAAAATCGAATAATGACAATTTGCCATCATTTCAATCGGACCATTCCTTATCCGAATGTATGGAATCGCAATCGAGCCAAGCCGCGATCACGAAACTAAGCTGTGCCAAAGACGCTATTTATCCCTTGGTCCAGTAATCCGGCTGCGAATACACCTCCTTCAGGTAATCGATGAAAAAGCGCGTCTTCGCCGGCAGATGCCGTTGTTGCGGGTAGACGGCCATGATGTCGTAATGGGGCAGGGCGTAGTCGTCCAGCACCGTGATCAGCTCGCCCGAGGCCAATTGCGATTGGATTTCCCAGGTCGATCGCCACGCCAGCCCAAGTCCTTCGCTGGCCCAGCGGTGCAGCAGCTCGCCGTCGTTGCAATCCAGGTTGCCTTGCGCGCGGATGATCACCGGCTTGCCGTTCTGCTGGAAATACCAGCCGCGCTGCTGTCCGCCCTGCAGGTTGAAGGCCAGGCAATTGTGCTGCGCCAGGTCGTCCAGCGTCTTGGGGATGCCGTTGCGGTGCAGGTATTCCGGCGCGGCGCACACCACGCGGCGGTTGCTGGCCAGCTTGACCGCCACGAAACTCGGCTCGATCGCGCCGCCGATGCGGATGCCCAGGTCGTAGCCTTCACGCACCAGGTCCACCACGCGGTCGGTCAGGTTGAACGAGATCTGCACCTCTGGATGATTGGCCAGGAAAGCCGGCGCATGCGGCGCCACGTGCAACCGTCCATACGCCGCCGGCGTCGAGACCACCAGATGGCCGGTGGCCTTGTGGCGGCCTTCGGCGATGCTCTTCTCCGCCACCTCGATATCGCCCAGCAACTTGCGGCAATGATCGAGGAACACGCTGCCTTGTTCGGTCAGGGTCAGATGCCGCGTGGTGCGATGCATGAGCTTGGTGCCGAGGCGTTTTTCCAGCGCGTCGATGCGTCGGCCGAGCATGACCGGGGTGATGTTTTCTTCCAGCGCGGCGGCGGCGAGGCTGCCTTTTTCGACGACAGAGACAAAAGCTTCGATTTGTTTGAGTTTGTCCAAAAAACCTCCTTATTCGATACTTTTTCTATATTTCCATATTTTTAGTACGGAATAAACAGATATTTACTGGTCTTATCAAACAATATTGTTGGTTATAGGATGCATCTCACTAGCTGAGGGGCATCGTTGTTTTGCTTCCGGCGCATCAGGACCTAACAACCCAGGAGGCAACATGGCAAAGATGAAGGCAGTAGACGCAGCGGTATATGTGCTGGAAAAAGAGGGCTGCCTGCAAGCCTTCGGCGTGCCAGGCGCGGCGATCAATCCATTCTACTCGGCGCTGAAACGCCATGGCGGCGAGGGTGGGAAAATTCAGCACATCCTGGCGCGCCACGTCGAAGGCGCTTCGCACATGGCCGAAGGCTATACCCGCGCCAAGGCCGGCAACATCGGTATCTGCATCGGCACCTCCGGTCCGGCCGGCACCGACATGATCACCGGCCTGTACTCCGCACAAGCCGACTCGATTCCCATCCTGTGCATCACCGGCCAGGCGCCGCGTGCACGCTTGTACAAAGAAGACTTCCAGGCCGTCGACATCGAGTCGATCGCCAAGCCGGTCACCAAGTGGGCCGTCACCGTGCGCGAACCGGCGCTGGTGCCGCGCGTATTCCAGCAGGCCTTCCACCTGATGCGCTCGGGCCGTCCCGGTCCGGTGCTGATCGACTTGCCGTTCGACGTGCAAATGGCGGAGATCGAATTCGATCCCGATACTTACGAGCCGCTGCCGGTCTATCGCCCGTCGGCGACCCGCGCCCAGATCGAAAAAGCGCTGGCCATGCTGAACCAGTCGGAGCGTCCGTTGCTGACCATCGGCGGCGGCGTGGTCAACGCCGACGCCGCTGAGCTGGCGGTCGAGTTCGCCGAACTCACCGGCGTGCCGGTCATCCCGACCCTGATGGCCTGGGGCGCGATCCCCGACGATCACCCGCAAATGGCCGGCATGGTCGGTCTGCAGACCAGCCACCGCTACGGCAACGCCACCATGCTGGCGTCCGACTTCGTGCTCGGTATCGGCAACCGCTGGGCCAACCGCCACACCGGTTCGATTGAAGTCTTCACCAAGGACCGCACCTTCGTCCACGTCGATATCGAACCGACCCAGATCGGCCGCGTGTTCGGCCCGGACTACGGCATCGTCTCCGACGCCAAGGCCGCATTGACGCTGTTCATCGAGGTCGCCAAGGAACTGAAAGCCGCCGGCAAGCTGCCCGACCGCTCTGCCTGGCTGGCCGACTGCCAGGAGCGCAAGCGCACCCTGCAGCGCCGCACCCACTTTGACGAAGTGCCGATCAAGCCACAACGCGTCTATGAAGAGATGAACCGCGCCTTCGGTCGCGATACCTGCTACGTCAGCACCATCGGCCTGTCGCAGATCGCCGCCGCGCAATTCCTGCACGTCTACAAGGACCGTCATTGGATCAACTGCGGCCAGGCCGGTCCGCTGGGCTGGACGATTTCCGCCGCGCTAGGTGTGTGCGCCGCCGATCCGCAACGCAAGGTGGTGGCGATCTCGGGCGACTACGACTTCCAGTTCATGATCGAAGAACTCGCCGTCGGCGCGCAGTTCAACTTGCCCTACCTGCACGTGGTGGTGAATAACTCCTACCTCGGCCTGATCCGCCAGGCGCAACGCGGCTTCGAGATGGATTACTGCGTGCAGTTGGCGTTCGAGAACATCAATGCGCCCGAACTCAACGGCTACGGCGTCGACCATGTCGCCGTGGTGGAAGGCCTGGGTTGCAAGGCGATCCGCGTCACCAACCCGAACGAAATCCAGGACGCCTTCGCCGTGGCGCAGCGCTGGATGGCCGAGTACCGCGTGCCGGTGGTAGTGGAAATCATCCTGGAGCGCGTCACCAATATCGCCATGGGCACCGAGATCAACGCCATCAACGAGTTCGAAGAACTGGCCACCACGCGCGAACATGCGCCCACGGCGATCAGCCTGCTCGATTAATCCTTAAGGAAACACAGATGACCCAACTCGCCGCCAACCTGACCATGCTCTTCACCGAGCTGCCGTTTCTGGAACGTTTCCGCGCCGCCGCGCAAGCCAACTTCAAGGCCGTGGAATTCCTGTTTCCGTACACCTTCGAACCGGACCAGATCGCCGAACAACTGCGCAAGAACGAACTGGAACTGGTCCTGAACAATCTGCCCGCAGGCAACTGGGAAGCCGGCGAGCGCGGCATCGCCTGTCATCCGGACCGCGTCGGTGAATTCCGCCAGGGCGTCGACGACGCCATCCGCTACGCAAAAATCCTCGGCGTCAAACAACTGAACTGCCTGGTCGGCATCCAGCCGCAAGGCGTCAGCGCCGCCGCCGCACGCGAGACGCTGGTCGCCAATTTGAAGTTCGCCGCAGACAAGCTGCAAGCCGAAGGCATCGCCTTGCTGATCGAGCCGATCAACTATTTCGACATTCCCGGCTTCTTCCTCAACACCACCAGGCAGGCGGCCGAACTGATCGCCGCGACCGGTTCAAACAACCTGTTCATCCAGTACGACATCTATCACATGCAGCGCATGGAAGGCGAACTGGCCAACACCGTCAAGGCCAATCTCTCGCTGATCCGCCACGTGCAACTGGCCGACAATCCGGGCCGCTTCGAACCGGGCACTGGCGAGATCAACTACCGCTTCCTGTTCAAGTACCTGGACGAGATCGGCTATCAGGGCTGGATCGGCTGCGAGTACAAGCCCAAGGCCGGCACGGTCGAAGGTCTCGGCTGGCGCGCGGCGCACGGTCTTTGATCGTCGTTTGAAACGCATTCATTTTTAAATCTCAGAGGAGACACATCATGGCAAAAGTCGGATTCATCGGATTGGGCATCATGGGTTCGCCCATGGCGGAAAACCTGCAAAAGGGCGGTCACAAGCTCTACCTGCATGACCAGAAAAATCCACCTGCAGCGCTGATCGAAGGCGGCGCCACCGTCTGTACATCGGGCTCCGAAGTCGCCAAGCGCGCCGACATCATCATCGTGATGGTGCCGGACACGCCGCACGTGGAAGCTGTGCTGTTCAGCAAAGGCGGCGTCGCCGAAGGCCTCTCCGCCGGCAAGATCGTGGTCGACATGAGCTCGATCTCGCCGATCGCCACCAAGGGTTTCGCGCAAAAGATCAACGCACTCGGTTGCGAATACCTGGACGCGCCGGTCTCCGGCGGCGAAGTCGGCGCCAAGGCGGCGTCGCTGACCATCATGGTCGGCGGCAACGAGTCGGCGTTCAACGACGTCAAGCCGCTGTTCGAACTGATGGGCAAGAACATCACGCTGGTCGGCGGTAACGGCGACGGCCAGACCACCAAGGTGGCGAACCAGATCATCGTTGCGCTGAATATCCAGGCGGTGGCTGAGGCGCTATTGTTTGCTTCCAAGGCGGGTGCTGATCCTGCGCGGGTGCGGCAGGCGCTGATGGGCGGGTTTGCTTCGTCGCGCATTCTGGAAGTGCATGGCGAGCGCATGGTCAAGCGTACTTTCAATCCTGGTTTCCGGATTGAGTTGCATCAGAAGGATTTGAATCTGGCTTTGCAGGGGGCCAAGGCTTTGGGTGTCAGCTTGCCTAATACGGCGGCGACTCAGGAGTTGATGAACGCTTGTGCGGCCAATGGGATGAGTGGGTTGGATCACTCCGCGTTGTGCCGGGCGATTGAGTTGATGTCGAATCATGAGATTGCGAAGGCTTGATTTAGTCTGCAGTCCTTAGTTTGTCGGTAGCTAATGCTTTTCTTTCTTCGGACTACCGTGGTTGCCGGGGGCGGCCCGGCAGCCGCTTACTTTCTTTGCTTCGCCAAAGAAAGTAAGCAAAGAAAGGCGACCGCGATTCGCCGCCCCGCTGCGCGGGGTTCCCGTTGGTGCCACGCACAAATCGGGAAGGGAAACAAACTCGCTTCGCTCAGACAAGTTTCCCTTCTTTATCCGATTTATGCGCGTCACCAACGGCGACTCATAAGCGGAATTCTTCTTCGGCTCGCTTCGCATTGCCTTGGGGGGCTCGCCTTCGGCATCGTGATTTTCATTCGCCGCCTTTTTTGAGTGATCGCGAAGAACAGAGACCGTCACATCATCTCAGTCCCCTGGCGATGCGAAGCGAGCCAGTCTGGAAGTCCGCTTGCGAGTAGCCGGTGGCGGCAGGTGCAAATCGGATAAAGAGGGGAAATTTGTCTGAGCGCAGCGAGTTTATTTCCCCTCCCGATTTGTGCCTGCCGACGCCGGGGACCCCGAAGGGGCTACGAACCAGCGGTCGCTTCTTTTGCTTACTTTTCTTGGCGAGACAAGAAAAGTGAGTAGCCGCCGGGCTACCCCCGGCAGGGTTGATCGAAGAAAAAACAGCATTCATCAACGCACAACAAGCAAGTCGGAACAACAAGGAATCAACAAAATGCAACTCAACCCTCGCCAATTCCTCCTCGACCTCTACACCGCCGCAGTCTCCGCAGTCAGCGCAGAAAAATCCCTCCCATCCTTCCTGCCCGAACCGCCAAAGCAAGGAAGAACCATCGTCATCGGCGCAGGCAAAGGCGCAGCAGCCATGGCCAAGACCGTGGAGCAGCACTGGCCCGCCAAGCTATCCGGATTGGTGGTCACGCGATACGGCCACGGCGCCGACTGCACACAAATCGAAGTCGTCGAAGCCTCCCACCCCGTGCCTGACGAAGCCGGCCGCCAAGCCGCCGCCCGCATGCTCGCCATGGTCAACGGTCTCACCAAAGACGACCTGGTCCTCTGCCTGATCTCCGGCGGCGGCTCAGCGCTGCTCGCACTTCCGGCCGAAGGCATCACCCTCGCACAAAAGCAGGCCATCAACAAAGCCCTGCTCAACAGCGGCGCCAACATCTTCGAAATGAACTGCGTGCGCAAACACCTCTCCGCCATCAAAGGCGGCCGCCTCGCCCTGGCCTGTGCGCCGGCGCGCGTGGTGACGCTGATGATCTCCGACATTCCCGGCGACGACCCCGGCATCATCGCCAGCGGCCCGACCTTGGCCGACACCACCACTTGCGCCGAGGCATTGGCGGTGCTGCGCAAATACAAGATCGAGGTTCCACCATCGGTGCAAGTGCATCTCGAATCTGGCATCGGCGAAACCCCCAAGCCCGGCGATGCACGCCTGGCCGCCAACGAACACCACGTCATCGCCACCGCCCAGCAAGCCCTGCAGGCCGCGGCGACAGCGGCACGCGCCGCCGGCGTCACGCCCTATATCCTGTCCGACGACATGGAAGGCGAAGCGCGCGACATCGGTCTCGCCCACGCCGCCATCGCCAGGCAGATCGCCCAGTACGACCAGCCGTTCAAGAAACCCTGCGTACTGATCTCCGGCGGCGAAACCACCGTGACCGTGCGCGGTACCGGTCGCGGCGGACGCAATGCAGAATTCCTGCTCAGCCTCGCCAACGCGCTCAATGGCGCGCCCGGCATGCACGCGATCGCCTGCGACACCGACGGCATCGACGGCTCCGAAGACAACGCCGGCGCGATCTATCAACCCGACTCAATGAAGCGCGCAGAAGAACTCGGCCTCAATCCGAAAGCGCTGCTGGAGAACAACGACGGCTACGGCTTCTTCAGCGCGCTCGGCGACCTCGTCGTCAGCGGCCCGACCCGCACCAATGTCAATGACTTCCGCGCCATCCTGATCCTGTAGGAACATCGAGGCCGTGCACCAACAACACTAACAACATCAAGGAGACCGTCCATGCGACGTCAACGCCAGGCAAAAATCGTAGCCACACTCGGCCCCGCCAGTGCCACCAAAGAGATGATCAAAGCGCTGTTCGAAGCCGGAGCCGACGTGTTCCGCTTCAACTTCAGCCACGGCACCCACGCCGACCATCACGCCCGTTTTGAGATCGTGCGCGCCGTCGAACGTGAAGTCGGCCGTCCGATCGCCATCCTCGCCGACCTGCAAGGTCCCAAGCTGCGTGTCGGCCAGTTCGCCGAGGGGAAGGTCCAGCTGGAAGCGGGGCAGGAGTTCGTCCTCGACCGCGACACCACGCCCGGCGACAACACCCGCGTCTGCCTGCCCCATGCCGAACTGTTCGAAGTCATCGCCGCCGGCCAGTCGCTGCTGCTCGACGACGGCAAGCTGCGCCTGCAAGTGCTCGACAGCGGTGGCCAGCGCATCCGCACCAGGGTCATCAACGGCGGCGCCTTGTCCGACCGCAAGGGCGTCAACGTGCCCGACGCCGTGCTGCCGATTCCCGCCCTGACCGAGAAAGACAAACGCGACCTGGCCTTTGCCCTGGAACTCGGCGTCGACTGGATCGCGCTGTCGTTCGTCCAGCGTCCCGAAGACGTGCACGAAGCGCGCGCCCTGATCAACGGCCGCGCCGCCGTCCTGTCGAAACTGGAAAAGCCGGCCGCACTCGACCGCCTCGATGAAATCGTCCAGGCCTCCGACGCCATCATGGTGGCGCGCGGCGACCTTGGCGTCGAGCTGCCGCCCGAGCGCGTGCCCGGCACGCAGAAGCGCATCCTGCGCGTCTGCCGCCAGCACGGTCGTCCCATCGTCATCGCCACGCAAATGCTGGAGTCGATGATCACCAGCCCGGTGCCGACCCGCGCCGAAGTCTCCGACGTCGCCGCCGCCATCTATGACGGCTCCGACGCCGTCATGCTGTCGGCCGAATCCGCCAACGGCAGCTACCCGCTGCAAGCCGTCGCCATGATGGACCGCGTCATCAGCGAAGTCGAACGCGACCCGCTCTACCGCAACATGCTCGACGCCCAGCAGGAGACGCCGGAGTCCAACAGCTCCGACGCGATCTGCTCCGCCTTGCGCGACGTTGCGCAAATCGTCGGCGCCACCGCCACCGTGACCTACACCAGCTCCGGCCACACCAGCCTGCGCGCCGCCCGCGAACGCCCGATGGCGCCGATCCTGAGCATCACGCCCAGCATCGCCACTGCGCGCAAGCTGGCATTGGTATGGGGCGTACATTCAACGATCAGCGACCAGATCCACAACGAAAGCGAAATGGTCAGCGCGGCGTGCCAGACGGCATTGAAGGAAGGATTTGCGAAGAAAGGCGATCAGATCGCCATCACCGCCGGCATGCCCTTCGGGCAGCCGGGGAGTACCAATTTGTTGAGATTGGCGGAGGTGTGGGGATAGGTCCTATCGGAAGAGCAAAGCAATGCTCACTTTGTACGCCAGTATCGGCATCAGAAAGAACATGGAGTACAAAAACCAGTTCAGCCATCGTACACGCGGGTCACTGATCTTCGCAGCTTGTTTCCATACAATGAAAGTAATGCCAAGATAAGCTGCGATAGCCAGAATCGGTGCGATCAAAAACATGATCCAGGGAAGCGCGGTACATTCCACCGCACATGCCAAACCGAAGGAAGAAAAAGCTATTCCCACGGGTATCACACCGGAGGCCAGCGTCCAGAGGAGAACGACGACGACGGAAGTTGCAAATGAAGTTGGTTGTTCCGCTATGATTTCGTGTCGTTCGGGGGTTTTTTTTCTTTGCTTGTCATTGTTAAATCTCTATACAAGATGGTCGCGTATCTGCTGGATATGCGCGGCCAATAAATCTTCCACGCGAACAAGGTGTCAGACCTTCCAGAAGTACCACGCCATCCTAATCGCAAGTATCGGCGTCAAGAATAGCGCCATGTATAAATACCATTTCAGCCACTTCCCACGTGCGTCCTTGACTGTCTCAAGACGTGCCCACGCAATCAACAAAAGGCTGAGATAGCTTGCAATCGCAAGAACCGGGGAGACGAGGAACATAAAAATCGGCAAGGTGGTGCACTCGATTGAGCACGTCAACTTGAAAGTCCAGAATGATATCGCTCCTGGAGCAAAGACGGATGCAATGGTCGATAAAACGACAATGCAGACCGATACCCTGAATGAGGTAGCCATTCCTCTGGCCATCACTTTGATCAGGTCTTTTTCTTCTGTTTTTTCATTCATCATGGTTGTCTCTACGTCACATCAAACAATGCTTCCCGCTGCTTTCTACTCAAACTCCCCAGCGCCTTCTCATAAGCCCACCGCACCAGCTCCTTCAAATACTCCTCCGGCATCGTCCGCACATCCACAATCGTCACCCAATGAAAGCGCGCCATATAGCGGGCTGGCTTGATGCCCGGCATGTCGGTCAGTTCGATGAAGCGTTCGGGGCTGACGCGGAAGCTGAAGCGCCATTTTTCGGGATCGCTGGTTTTGAACCAGGCGAAGTTTTTTTCGCCGACTGAATACACCAGGATATTGGATGGCGGCAGGGCGAGGTGTGAGGTCGCGGCCGGAAGATCGCTGCAGAATTTTTTGAGTTGTGTGTGGTTCATGGTCGCAGACAAGTGTTGAAGAGATCGAAGTATTGTAGCCAGCCAATAAAAAAAATCTGGATACCAATTCAAGGAGGCGTAGCTTTGTCATTGCAGCTCGCTCGCATCTTTCTTGTCTTCTGAAATTTGTCTGGGCGCAACCGCGCAATAAAATAAGTCGTGAAATGGTCTGTGGCTCCCTCCTGAATTTACAAGGGGGAGCCATTGGCATGGGTCGCGACCTGTTTATTTGCTTTCGGCCAGCTTGGATTCCAGAACACCCTTCTTGCCTTCCTCTTCACTGACCAGATGCAATTTGCTGCGTGCAGAGAGGATGCCCAGTTTGACTTCTTGCCATACGTAGCTCAGCACGCCTGGCTTGGTTTCAATTTCAAGCGTATCCACATTCTCCGTCTTGGATGTAATCACATGTTTGCCAGGTGGAAGTTCTTTGTAAAAATAAGTTTTTGCCGCTGTCTGGCCGATTGCTTCGCCATCAATAGCTACATCCATGCGTATTGCAGTACCCAAACTTTCGTTACGATAAATATAGACGCCAGACGTGCTTTCCGGCGCTTTGAATGTCTTCAATGCGGCGTCTTTTTGCGGATCTCCCATAGGTACCGATGCGCAACCGACCAGGCTGCTGACGACGATGGCGCAGGCAAACAATTTCTTCATGAAGCTTCCTTTTTAAGTGGTGAGACGTGGTGCTGCAAATGGAACGGTAAATACGAATAGCGAAAATAGTGAATCGCGAGGCGGGCAATCTGCGTCAAGTTTTTCTCACCCTCTTGCGCCAGATCAGGTAGTAACAAAGCCACGGCGGAAACAGCATGAGATTGACGAGGAAGAATGTTTTTATCGCATCTTCTCCGGGGGACATTGCGAGGGATAGCGCACGCAATTCGATCAACAGCAGCGGCCCGACAACAAAAAGGAAAAACCAGGTTTTCTTGACCCATCCCTTGTGTGAGTGACTGATGCTGCTGATCGCGCGCGCCTCGTCAATTCCGGCCTGAAACGGGTCATTGGGACGATAGATATACGGTTGCGTTTCAAGCGGTTCAGGTATCTCGGACTTTTCTGCTGTGATCTGACGCGTGTCGGGCGTGATGGTTATCGCTGTGTTCGCCGTTGTGGAGATGCTGAGGTATACCTCACCGACTTTGATTTTTTCTGACATGGCTAATGGTCTCCAAGGCGGGAAGTGGCAGAAGCGGTCGCAGCAATCAGATGTGGGAAAGCGCCCAGACAAAAAGTCTCCCGCATGGCATGGCTGCCACGATAGAATTTCAGGGATACTGGGAAGGATGGGGCAAGGCAAAGAAAAAACCGAGGTGAGTTTTTTCGACGTTGATATTTCCCCGTTACAAGCATGTAGATATTTTTTGGTAGCTTGAAAGCGAATTCGGCATGTAACCGATTCGCTCATTTTTAGTGGATAAATAGTAAATCAAAGTAAAGAAAAAGTGGCATATAAAAAATAAAAAAAACGGCGCCTGGAAGCGCCGTTTTTTGTGTCTCTGAAAGTTATTGTCACCGCATTCTTGTTTGTCAGTGATTCGTCAGGGTTGGTGGTGACATTCCATGCAAAAGCTTTGCAGATTTCATGCGCATTCAATCGTCTTTCAGAACTGCTCCCAATCCTCGTCCTTGCCTGCTCCGACAGGAGCGGCTTTGGAGAAAGATGCCAGCGCTGGTGCTGATGCAGATTTTGGCGCTTGTTTCAGTTGTGCCGGTCTCGGTGTGACGTTGACGGTGGCTTTCTTCGGGATAGCTGCCGATGTGCCAGACGCTGCTGCTGTCTTCGTCACCTGCTGATCCAGCTTGAACACACTGACCAACTGCATCAACTTGGCAGCCTGATCCTGCAGCGATTGCGCGGCGGCGGCTGATTGTTCCACCAGCGCGGCGTTCTGCTGCGTGGTTTCGTCGATGCTGGTGATGGCGCGGCCGACTTCGTCGATGCCCTGGCTTTGTTCCTGGCTGGCGGCGCTGATTTCTCCGACGATATCCGTTACTCGTTTTACGCTGGCGACGACTTCGGTCATGGTGGTGCCGGCTTGCTCGACCAGCTTGCTGCCGGTGTCGACCTTGGCGACGGAGTCGTCGATGAGGATCTTGATTTCCTTGGCGGCTGCCGCACTGCGCTGGGCAAGGCTGCGCACTTCGCTGGCAACCACGGCGAAGCCACGGCCCTGTTCGCCGGCACGGGCGGCTTCGACGGCGGCGTTCAGCGCGAGGATGTTGGTCTGGAAGGCGATGCCGTCGATCACGCCGATGATGTCGACGATCTTGCGCGACGAATCGTTGATCGAGCTCATGGTGTCGACCACCTTGCCGACCACGGTGCCGCCGTCGACCGCGACGCTGGATGCCGACACGGCAAGCTGGTTGGCCTGGCGCGCGTTATCGGCGTTTTGGCGGACGGTGGAGGTGAGTTCTTCCATGGCCGAGGCGGTTTCTTCCAGCGAGCCGGCTTGCTGTTCGGTGCGCGCCGAAAGATCCATGTTGCCGGTGGCGATTTCACTCGACGCGGTAGCGATGGTGTCGGTGCCCTGGCGCACCTGGCTGACGATATTGTAGAGATTGCTGTTCATGGTTTGCAGCGCGGACATGAGCTGGCCGGTTTCGTCGGTCGATTTGACTTCCACTTTCGTCGTGAGGTCGCCATCGGCAACGCGGCGGGCGACATCGACAGCTTCGGTCAGCGGGCGCGTGATGCTGCGCGAGACCAGCCAGGCGACGGCGGCGGACAGCAGCAAGGTGATGCCGGCGAGGGTATTGATGATCATGCGGGCGCTGCCTGATTCCGCGCCGGCCTTGTCGCCGGCGGCGTCCATCAGGCCGCCCTGGTAGTCGAACATGGCGTCGAGCGCGATGAAGTACTTGATCTGCAGCGGCATGAACTGTTGCGGCAGGTAAGCCTTGGCTTCTTCGACCTGGCCGGCCAGCGCCAGCTTCAGGAGGCCGTCGCGCACGGGGAGGTAAGCGTCGCGCGCAGTCATGGCGTCCTTGACGTAGCGCTTGTCTTCATCGGTCTTTGCAATCGATTGCATTTGCGCGAGACTTTCATTCATCTTCTTGTCGGCGGCGGTGGCGTCGCCGACCAGGAATTTGATCTTGTCGGCATCGCTGGTCAGCATGATGTCGCGGATATCGAGGGCGATCTTGTTGACCTGGATCTGGATGGTGTTGGCCAGCACGGTTTTGGGGTAGCGGTCCTTGGTGATCAGGTTGACGCCGTCGTTGAGGCGGCCCAGCTGGATATTGCTGAGCGCCGTGATGGCGACCAGCAGGACGATCACGATGCCGAAGCCGATGGCCAGGCGTTGGCCGATTTTCATGTTGGCGATTTTCATGGGGATACCTTTGCTGTTCAGTGGATTGCAAAACATGGCGACATTCGTGGCCTTACCTGCAAGGCAGTTTTCATGCCAGAAATTTGGAGCATTTCCACCGTGCAATTGTGTCGACGGCGCATGGCAAAACATTCCGGACTGCTCGGGTGGAGCGGGCCGGAATGTCGTTCTTTTTGTTTTTAATTATTGGTGCTTGCTGCTTGCTGCATGTCAGTTTGCTGCATCCGCCAGTTCAAATGCCAGCGTGTTATGGCGCTCCACGACGGATCCGAGATCGATGGTCGTACATTGACCGTCACGCACGATCACGCGGCCGTTGATGACGCTGCAGGACACGTTGGCCGGCGTGCAGAACACGAGAGCTGCGACGGGGTCGTGCAGCGCGCCGGCGAAACCGATCTGATCCAGCTTGAACATCACGACGTCGGCCGACATGCCCGGCTTCAGTGCGCCGATGTCATCGCGGTTCAATACCTTGGCGCCGCCGAGCGTGGCGATTTCCAATGCCTGTCGCGCGGTCATGGCGTCCGGGCCGAAACCGACGCGTTGCAGCAGCATGGCTTGGCGCACTTCACCGAGCATGTGGGCGCCGTCGTTGGAGGCGCTGCCGTCGACGCCGAGGCCGACCGGCACGCCGGCATCGATCATCTTGCGGATCGGGGCGATGCCGGAGGCCAGGCGCATGTTGGAACAGGGGCAGTGCGTCACGCCGGTGCCGGTGCGTGCGAACAGGGCTATGCCGTGGTCGTCGAGCTGCACGCAGTGCGCGTGCCAGACGTCGTGGCCGACCCAGCCGCAGTCTTCGGCGTATTCGGCCGGGGTCATGTTGAATTTCTCGCGGCTGTAGGCGATGTCGTTGACGTTTTCGGCGAGGTGGGTGTGCAGCGAGACCTTGTAGCTGCGCGCCATGCTGGCCGCTTCGCGCATGAGGTCGCGCGAGACCGAGAACGGTGAACAGGGCGCGACCACGATGCGTTGCATGGCGTGGCGGCTGTGGTCGTGGTAGGTCTCGATCAGGCGCTGGGTGTCGCGCAGGATGTCGTTCTCGTTTTCGACCACGCGGTCCGGCGGCAGGCCGCCTTTGGACTGGCCGACGCTCATCGCGCCGCGTGCGCCGTGGAAGCGCATGCCGATTTCCTGGGCGGCTTCGATGCTGTCGTCGAGGCGGGTCTTGTTTGGATAAATATAGAGGTGGTCGCTGCTGGTGGTGCAGCCGGAGAGGATCAGTTCGGCCATCGCGGTGAGCGTGGAGACCTTGATCATTTCCGGCGTCAGGCCGGCCCAGATCGGATAGAGGTTGGTGAGCCAGTTGAACAGTTCGCCGTCTTGCGCGGCGGGGATCACGCGCGTGAGGCTTTGGTACATGTGGTGGTGGGTGTTGATCAGGCCGGGCAGTACCACGTGGTTGCTTGCGTCGATGATTTCGTCGGCGGTTTGGGGGAGGTCTGCGGTTTGGCCTACTTGTTCGATGATGTTGTTGCGGATGAAGAGGGCGCCGTTTTTGATTTCTTCTCTGGTGTCGTTCATTGTTACGACGACGGTGGCGTTTTTGACTAATAGGGTTTTGGTCATTTGGGACTCGCTGGGTGTTGGTTTCTGCTTGGTTGTTGGTGCGGCGCCGGTGATAGTGGAGTCCCTTTTAAACCCTATTAACGCTTTGCCTGGCTTTGTTGATTGTTTCTTTTTTGTTGCGTGTGTCGGTAGCTGATTCTGTTTTTTCTTCGATCAACCTTGCCGGGGGTAGCCCGGCGGCTACTCACTTTCTTTGCTTCGCCAAAGAAAGTAAGCAAAGAAAGGGTTGGAGCACTGCTCCAACGCAACGATTCGCCGCCCCTTCGGGGTTCCCGTTGGTGCCGCGCTCAAATCGGGAAGGGAAACAAACTCGCTGCGCTCAGACAAGTTTCCCTTCTTTATCCGATTTGAGCACGTCACCAACGGCGACTCATAAGCGGAATTCTTCTTCGGCTCGCTTCGCATTGCCTTGGGTGGCTCGCCTTCGGCATCGTGCTGCTGGGCTGCTTGCTTTTAAACCTTCGCCTTAAAATTCCGTAAGAAATCCAACAAAATCTGCGCTGACACTTCCGCATCATCCGCCGTCATCGTCTCCAACGGATTGTGGCTGATGCCGCCGTTGCCGCAGCGTGTGAACAGCATGGCGACGTCAGTCATTTTGGCGATGGTCATGGCGTCGTGGCCTGCGCCGGAGGCCAGTTCAAACGGTTTGACGCCGGCGCGTTCAGTTGCGGCGGCGAGTTGGTTCATGAGCCAGTGCGCGCAGGGCGCTGCGGGTGCGGAGACGGTCTTTTCGATGGTGACGTCGACGCTGCGGCGTTGGCAGATTTCTTCTATCTTTTTCAAGACGTCGGCGACTGCAGCATCGCGGATGTCGTCGGCGGCGGCGCGGATGTCGAGCGATAGCACGCAGGCGCCGGGGATGACGTTGGTGGAACCGTTGGGGACTTGCAACTGGCCGACGGTGCCGACCAGTGAAGCATGCTGGTCCTGGCCGCAACGCTGCTCGACGTAGAGGATGATTTCTGCTGCTGCAGCAGCAGCGTCCTTGCGCATGTTCATCGGTGTGGTGCCGGCGTGGCTGGCGACGCCTTTGAGATTGACCAGGTAGCGCGAGCTGCCGGCGATCGAGGTGACGATGCCGACCGGGAGGTCGCGGTTGAGCAGGACCGGGCCTTGTTCGATGTGGACTTCGACGTAGCCGAGCAGGTCCGACGGATCGCGTGCGATCTTCGGAATCGCGGTGACGTCGTGGCCGGCTTGCGTGAGTACGTCGCGCATGCTGATGCCGTCGCGATCGGTGAGGTTGAGCAGGTTGAGGTCGAACTGGCCGATGATGGCGTTGCTGCCCAGGAAGGTGCTCTTGAAGCGCACGCCTTCTTCTTCCGAGAAAGCGACGATTTCAAAATGGAAGGGCAGGGTTTCGCCTTTTTCATGCAGGTGCTTGACGATGGCGATCGGCAGCAGGATGCCTTCGCGGCCGTCGTACTTGCCGCCGTTGCGCACCGTGTCGTAGTGCGAGCCGGTCATCAGGGTCTTGGCTTGCGGGTCGGTCGAGAGGTAGCGGCCGACCACATTGCCGACCGCATCGATGTGGGCGTGCATGCCGGCTTCGCGCATCCAGTGGGCGATCTGGTCGGCGGTGCGGCGGTGCGCGTCGGTCATGTAGGTGCAGGTCAGCGCGCCTTCGTCTTCGCTCCAGGCGCCGATTTCTTCGGCCCATTCCATGATGGTGGCGCCGATGGCCGGGGTGTAGCCGAGCAGGTCGTTGATGCGCATTTCGGCAATGCGGCCGATCTGACGCAGCGCTTCGCGCAGTTCGTCTTCGGGCTGGTTGCGCAGGCGGCGGGTGAAGGTGGTGATGATCTGCTGGCGCGTCAGGCCCTTGCCGGTGGCGCCCTTGACCGCGAGGATGAAGGGGAAGCCGAACTTGGCGTTGTAGTCGCCGTTGAGTTTTTGCAGCGTGGCGAATTCTTCCGGCGTGCACAGGTTGAGGCCGGCCTTGGCTTGCTCGCCGGTGGACTCCGCCGTCAGTTCGCCGGCGATGGCGGCTTTGCCTGCCAGCTCCGGGTGGGCGCGGATCAGGCCCAGTTGTTCTGCGCGATCGGCGCCGGTGACCACGCCTTGCAGCGCCTGCTTCAGGGCCGTGATGTTGGCAAAGGGGCCGAGCTTGGCTGCCCGTTCCGGAATCCACGGTGAGTGCTCGTAGATCCCGTGCAGGGTGTTGACGAAAGCCGGTATGTCGCGCGCGGCGCTGCCGTTCAATTGTTCTAGTGTGGTCATCGTGATACCTGTTGCCAATAAATACGGATGGTTGCTTGTGTTTGCTGCGGTTGCTGCTGGTTGCCGCTGTTTGCTTATGTTGCTGCGACAGGACGGTATGCCGTCCTGTCGTATTTCAATTGTCAGTGATCGGAGCTCTGTGCTGCCGCCAACGCATAGTTGGCGACTTCTTCATCGCTGCCGCGGCCGTTGAAGAACACATTCAACACAACCGCCATGGTGGATGCAAGCAATATGCCACTATGGAAGATAGTGGACAAGAAGCCCGGCATCTTGTCAAAGAAGGTCGGCGCGACGATCGGGATCATGCCCACGCCGATGCTGATGGCGACGATGAACAGGTTGTTGCGGTTGGTGTTGAAATCGACCTTGGCCAGGATCTTGATCCCGGTCGCGGCCACCATGCCGAACATCACGATGCCGGCGCCGCCCAGCACGAATTGCGGGATCGATGCGGCCACGTGCGCCATTTTGGGGAACAGGCCGAACGCCGCCAGGATCACGCCGGCGGCCACGCAGACATAGCGGCTGCGGATGCCGGTGACGCCGACCAGACCGACGTTTTGTGAGAACGAGGTGTACGGGAAGGTATTGAAGACACCGCCGATCACCGTGCCCAGGCCGTCCACGCGCAGGCCGCGCGCCAGCGTCTTGTCGTCGACCTTCTTTTCGACGATATCGCCCAGCGCCATGAACATGCCGGTCGATTCGATCATGGTGACGATCATGACCAGGCACATGCTGATGATGGAGCCGACGTCGAACTGCGGCCAGCCGTAGTGGAACGGTTTGATCACGGCGAACCATTCCGTTGCGCCGAGCCCGTCAAAGTTGATCTTGCCCAGCGACAAGGCGATGGCGAAGCCGACCACCATGCCCATCAGCACCGAGATGTTGGCAATGAAGCCCTTGACGTATTTGGTGATGAGCAGGATCGAGACGAGGACCACGGCGGCAATCGCCAGGCTCAGCGGGGAGCCGTAGTCGGGATTCGGGATTTTCACGAACACGCCGTCGACCAGTTTGCCGATGATGGGTTGGCCGCCGGCCGCCCAGTTAATGCCGACGCCCATCAGCGATACGCCGATCACCGTGATGACGGTGCCGGTGACCACCGGCGGGAAGTAGCGCATGAGCTTGCTCATGTAGGGCGAGGCCAGCATGCAGAATATCCCTGACGCGATGACGGCCCCGTAGATATGCAGGATGCTCAGCGAAGGATTGTTGGCCATGGCGACCATCGGCCCGACGGCGGCGAAGGTGACGCCCATCATCACCGGCATGCGGATGCCGAACTTCCAGATGCCGAGGCTCTGGATGATCGTGACCAGGCCGCAGCAGAACAGGTCGGCGCTGATCAGGTAAGCGATTTCGGATTTTGGCAGGTTTAGGGCACCGCCGACGATGAGCGGTACTGCGATGGCGCCGGCATACATCACGAGTACGTGTTGCATGCCCAGCGCGGCGAGTTTGAGTATCGGCAGTCTTTCGTCCACCGGATGTGTTTGGGTTGTCATGGCTGTCTCCAGGTTTTTATATGGAGGCCGTCGCAAGTTGAATGCTGGGTGCGGCTTGCTGCGGCCTCTCGTCAAGTCCTTGCAGAAGGGTGCAGATTCTGAGCAGGATCCTCCGTACAGGCTTGTGGGCCGATACTAAAGTAAATCACTCAGTCCAATATATAGGTCAGCGAATACTCGTTTTCTGAATGTGGATATAAGCAGCGTGATGCTGATGTTGCCTGGAAGCCTTAGTTGACAAGCATCTTGGCGGCGGCGCTGACCTGCGCGCGCAGCCATTTGTGCTCGGTCGCCTGATGCACGCGCTCATGCCACAGCTGGTAAAAACGCAGCGGCGGAAACTTGATCGGCACGCTGTAACTCTTCAGCGACAAGGTCTTTTCATAGAAGCTGGCAAACTGCTGGCCGGCGCTCAGCACCAGGTCGGTTTGCGCCACCATGTAAGGCAGCATGCGGAAGTGCGCCGACTCGACCACGACGTTGCGATGCAGGTTCTGCTTTTCGAGGAAGGTGTCGATGGTGCCGTGGTAGCCGGGCAGGATCTGCGACGGCGCCGCGTGCGGCAGGGTCAGGTAGTCCTCGATGGTCATGGCGTCCTTGGCCGTGCGCTTGGCATAGGCGCAGTCGGAACGCATCAGGCAGACGATGGGATCGTCGAACAGCTTGGACAGGTGCAGGTGCGGCGGCGGCTCGTCCCAGTTGGCGATGACGAGGTCGAGTTCGCCGTCCGACAGCAAGCGCACGTAGTCGGTCTCGGGTCCGAGCGCATGGATCACGATATGGCTCTTGGGCGATTCGCGGCGCAGGCGCGCGATGACCTCGGTGAAGAAGGGCGTGTTCATGTAATCCGGTGCGGCGATGTGGAAGGTGCGTGCTTCTTCCTGCGGCACGAAGGCGGTCTTGGGCACGAACAGGCGCTCGGTTTCATCAAGGATGCGCTTGGCCGGCTTGAGCAGGCTCTCGCCGTGCTGGGTCGGCACCATGCCGCGTGCACCGCGCACCAGCAGCGGATCGCCGGTGAGTTCGCGCAGCTTGCGTAGCGAGGCCGAGATCGACGGCTGCGGCTGGTTGAGCTTGAGGGCGACGCGCGAGACGTTCTTTTCGCACAGCAACAGATAGAGAATGCGGATCAGGTGGATATCGAGATGGTCTGGCAGCCTGGACATGGGTAGTCTCCGGGTAACTGGCAAAGCGAGGCGGGCGTCTGCGCGGGGCGCGCTGGACTGCCTTCTTACCCGTGGAGGGTGGCCGCACGTGTTGATGTTATGGAAAGTCTCTGGTTATATTTTTTTGCGTATAGAGCTTCCCACATAACCTGATCATTGTTGTATATGAATATGCGTATGTCAAATATAAGCTGTGGGCAATGTTTTAAAGAGCCGACACGTTTATCGTTCCAGCATCCCGGTCGCACGCTCTGTGCGCAGGTGGCGGCCGAGAAAATAATCATTGTTGAAAAAAAAAGGGTGGCACTCGCCACCGAGGTCGTCGCGGCAGCAGGTAACGAGGATTTACGCAGAGGCAGGAGACGCTCTGCGCAAGTCTTCTTATTTATCCGGAGCATGGGTTTTTATATTGCGCCGGATCGACCGTTTTGTGATTTGAGGCCCGGCCTCGCTCACCTGAAGCGCCCGCAGTGGCAGGTGAGGAACAAACGTGGGGAAGACATGGAAGCATTGTTCGTATCGTATGGCGTCGAGTGGCTCAATCTGCTGGTGCGCTGGTTGCATCTGATCACCGGGATTGCGTGGATCGGCGCCTCGTTCTATTTCGTCTGGCTGGACAACTCCATCCGTCCGCCGAAACCAGGGAGCGATTTGGCGAAGAAGGGCGTGTCCGGTGAGTTGTGGGCCGTGCACGGCGGCGGCTTCTACAACCCGCAGAAGTACCTGGTCGCGCCGTCCGAACTGCCGGAAGAACTGCACTGGTTCAAGTGGGAAGCCTACGCCACCTGGATCAGCGGCTTCGCGATGCTATTCATCGTCTATTACTTCAACGCCTCGGCCATGATGGTCGACAAGTCGGTTGCCGATCTCTCCGGCCTGCAATCGGTCGGCGTGGGCCTCGGCACGCTGGTGCTCGGCTGGATCGTCTACGACCTGCTGTGCAAATCGCCGCTGGGCAAACGCGAAGGCCTGCTCGGCGCGGTCATGTTCATCTTCATCGTCGCGGTGGCGTATGTGCTGACGCACCTGCTGAGCGGCCGCGCCGCCTACATCCACGTCGGCGCGATGATCGGCACCATCATGGTCGGCAACGTGCTGATGGTGATCATTCCGGGTCAACGCAAGCTGGTGGAAGCCATGAAGGAAGGCAAGTCGCCTGATCCTATCTACGGCAAGAAGGGCAAGCAGCGCAGCGTGCACAACAACTACTTCACGCTGCCGATTTTGTTCATCATGATCAGCAACCACTATGCGATGACCTATACCCACGCGTACAGCTGGCTGGTGCTGGCCGCGATCATGGCTGCCGGCGTGCTGATTCGCCACTTCTTCAACCTGCGTCATGCCGGCAAGGTCTCGATCGGTTTCCCGATTGCCGGTTGCGTGTTGTTGCTGGGCGTGGCGATTGCGATTGCGCCGAAGCCGCTGCCGAAGGTCGCCGCTGTACCGGCAGTTTCACCGGCCGCTAGTGCCGGGACCACGGCCGATACTGCGGCAACTGTACCTGTCGCCGCAGCGCCAAGCGGCGTAGACTTTGCCCGCGTGCAGGAAGTGATCACCCAGCGCTGCGCCAGCTGCCACTCGGCGCAGCCGACGCAGGCAGGTTTTGCAACGGCGCCGGCCGGCATGATGCTGCAAACGCCGGAACTGATCCGCCAGCACGCCGCCAAGGTGTACCAGCGCGCGGTCCAGACCAAGGACATGCCGCTGGCCAATATGACGCACATGACCGACGAAGAGCGCGCGCTGATCGGCGCCTGGTTCGAAGCGGGCGCGAAGTAATCCGACCGACAGAGAAATCGACAAAGAAATACAAGGAATATTCATGACCACCATCACCATCGACGGTTTCAATCTCAACGCTGCGCAAGTCGTCAGCGTCTCACGCGGTGCCAACGGCGCCTACGCCAAAGTCGCGCTCGCCGACTCCTCGCGCGCCGCCCTGAAGCAAAGCCGCGACTTCATCGAATCGACCTGGATGCATGACGAAGCGCCCATGATGTACAGCTTCAACACCGGCGTCGGCCTGCTGAAGGACACCCGCATCAAGGTCGAACACATCGAACTGTTCCAGACGCAATTAATTAAAGCCCACAGCGGCGGCATCGGCG
>Ga0308165_1000650_pt1 | contig 58882 bp, 62 predicted proteins | sample PhyWR2_FD_201032 | JGI IMG/M metagenome (GOLD analysis project Ga0308165, IMG submission 201032) | Phyllosphere microbial communities from UC Gill Tract Community Farm, Albany, California, United States - DLSLW.R2 | ecosystem: Host-associated > Plants > Phyllosphere > Unclassified | place: USA... | reverse complement strand
TTGCGCAGGGCGGCGTAGTCGTCCATGTATTTCTTGGCGCGCTCGGGCGAGCTTGTCAGCAGCAGGTTGCTGAGGATGGCGTTGCCTTTGTTGCCGTTGTTCTTGATCTGGTTGCTGATGGAAATCAACGAATAACGCTCGCCGACGATGCGGTCCATTTTTTCATTGTTGGCGTCAAGATGCCGGATGCCGACGAGGGCGGTACCGATCAGCAACGCAACGACCAGCGCGAACGCCAAACTGAGACGGACTCCTATGTTGAGATTGGAGATTTTCATTTTTGCTACTCCTCTATGGCGGGTTTCAATCATTACGCGCTTGCGCTGTTATGGGCGCTCGGACAAGCGGGCTTGGTGATGCAGGGGATCCAAAGTGCCGCACCATGAACAGTGGCTGCGGGCAATGAATGGAAGAAATATAGGGAGGAAACCACGGCGACTCTATAGGGATATTTCTGATGTTTTTCTGTCCATTGACAGTCTGAATAGGCAGTAAGACACCTTATGGTTAGTAGGTTGTTCGTGCGCGTTTTCGCAAGCGCAAAAAAAAAGCGCCGGAGCGGATGCTCCGGCGCTGAAACTGCCGTTGCCGGCAGCTGTGGATACCTGTTGAGGTAAGGATGGGTTCGTCGTCTGCCGGCTTTATGCAGCGGTGTACGACGTCTTCACGGTGGTGTAGAACTCGGCGGCATACGCGCCTTGTTCACGCGGGCCGTAGCTCGACGCCTTGCGACCGCCGAACGGCACGTGATAGTCGACACCGGCAGTGGCCGTGTTGACCATCACCATGCCGGCTTGCGCATGGCGCTTGAAGTGGCTGGCGTGTTTCAGCGAGGTGGTGCAGATACCCGACGACAGGCCGAACTCGGTGTCATTGGCCAGCTGCAGCGCGTGCTCGTAGTTGTCGGCAGGGATTACCGAGGCCACCGGTCCGAAGATTTCTTCGCGCGAAATACGCATGTTGTTGTTGCAATCGGCGAACAACGCAGGCGTCATGTAGAAGCCGTCGGTGTCGCGCTTGACGCGCTCGCCGCCGCATACCAGGTTGGCGCCTTCCTGCTTGCCGATTTCAATGTACGACAGATTCTGGTCCAGCTGCGACTGATCCACCACCGGGCCGATGTTGGTGTCTGCCGTCAGCGCATGGCCGATCTTCAGGCCGGCCAGTTGGGCGCGTGCGGCTTCGATGAAGCGCGGATAGATATCCTTTTCGACGATGATGCGGCTCGACGCGGTGCAGCGTTGGCCGGTCGAGAAGAAGGCGCCTTGCACGGCGGCAGTGACGGCGACGTTGAGGTCGGCATCGTTGAGGACGACCAGCGGATTCTTGCCGCCCATCTCCAGTTGGAACTTCGCCATGCGCGCGATACAGCCTTGCGCCACGCGGTTGCCGGTGGAGACCGAGCCGGTGAAGGTGAGGGCAGTGACGCGGCGGTCGTCGATGAAGCGCTGGCCGACTACCGAGCCGCGGCCCATGACCAGGTTGAATACGCCAGCCGGGATACCGGAGCGGCTGATGATGTCGGCGATCGCCCAGGCGCTGCCCGGCACCAGTTCAGCCGGTTTGAAGACGACGGTGTTGCCGTAGGCCAGCGCCGGTGCGATTTTCCATGCCGGGATCGCCATCGGGAAATTCCATGGCGCGATGATGCCGACCACGCCGACCGGTTCGCGCGTGATTTCGATGTCCATGCCGGGGCGCACCGATGCCAGTTTCTGGCCTTGGATGCGCAACACTTCAGCGGCGAAGAACTTGAAGATGTTGCCGGCGCGGCCGGCTTCGCCGATGCCTTCAGCCAGCGTCTTGCCTTCTTCGCGCGAGAGCAGGCGGCCGAGTTCTTCCTTGCGCGCCAGGATTTCCGAACCGATCTTGTCAAGCGCATCCGAACGCGCCTGGATGTTGCCGGTGCTCCAGGCCGGGAAAGCGGCGTGGGCGGCAGCAATGGCGATGTCGGCTTGCGCTGCGTCGGCTTGCGCATATTCGCCGATGACGTCGGACAGGTCGGACGGATTGATGTTCTTGTTGACGCTGGCGCCTTGCAGCCATTCGCCGTTGATGTAGTTCGCAAACTGGGACATGGTGTTCTCCTGAAGTGGAAGCATGGAAGCCAAAACTGACCGCGGGAATGCTCCGGCGGTCAGTCTGGGCTTGATTACTTCTGGCATATGAAAAAACTGCTGTGCATTCCGTGCAATTTATTGCGGGCCGAGGCTCTTGATCAGTGCGGCCAGTTCTTCGTGTTCCGCTTCCGTGCAGGCGGTCAGCGGGGTGCGGACCGGACCGGCATCGTGTCCGACGACACGCGCGCCGGCCTTGACGATACTGACTGCATAACCTGCCTTGCGGTTCCGGATGGCCAGGTAAGGCAGGAAGAAATCGTCGATCAGCTTGCCGACCGTGGCGTGGTCTTCCCGGGCGATCGCATGGTAGAAGTCCATTGCGGTCTTGGGGATGAAGTTGAACACGGCCGAGGAGTAGACCGGCACGCCCAACGCCTTGTAAGCGGCTGCGTAGACTTCTGCAGTCGGCAAGCCGCCGAGGTAAGTGAAGCGGTCGCCGAGCCGACGGCGGATGGTGACCATGGATTCGATTTCACCGACGCCGTCCTTGAAACCGATCAGGTTCGGGCAACGGTCGGCCAGGCGTTCCAGCATGTCGGCGTTCAGTTTGCAGACGCCGCGGTTGTAGATGATGACGCCGAACTTGACCGATTTGCAGACGGCTTCGACGTGTTCGGCGATACCTTCCTGGCTGGCTTCGGTCAGGTAATGCGGCATCAGCAGGATGCCGTGCGCGCCGAGGCGTTCTGCTTCCTGGGCGTAGCCGATGGCGGCGCGGGTGGCGCCGCCGGCGCCGGCGATGATCGGCACCTTGCCTTTGCAGGTGTCCACGGCGGTGCGGATGATGTCCGAATATTCGCCCGGCACCAGCGAGAAGAACTCACCCGTGCCGCCTGCCGCGAACAGCGCGCTGGCGCCGTAGGGAGCCAGCCATTCCAGGCGCTCGATATAGCTCTTCGGACGGAAGTCGCCTTGCTCGTCGAAGTCGGTCAGCGGGAAGGAGAGCAGGCCGGCGGAGAGGATTTGTTTCAGGTCTTGTGGTGTGTACATGTCGGTGTCGTGGATGCCAGTGATGAGAGAAAAATATCGTCGCGCTTCAGTATCTGTCGAACGTCTTCCGGGTCTAAAGAAATCCGGCGCACGGCTGAGGTCGCTGTCCTTTGAATCCGGATCAAATTAAGATATCAGTCATCGTACAACATAGATTAAAAGAAAGCCAGCAGTTTTTGCTGCTGGCCGGGTCGGGTCTCGCGGCTTCGTTGCGGCGTGCTGGCTGCCGTCTTGCGGCATTGTTAATGCATCAACTTCCGGGAGTTTTTTCTTGTTGCGCGCCGGCGGCCGATTCGGCAGCTTCCTGCGCACGGCGCAGGCGTTCGCGGCTGTTGGTGAGGTGGTTGCGCATCGCGGCGCGCGCGGCTTCGGTATCGCGGCGGGCGATGGCCTCGTAAATATCTTCGTGCTCGCGTTGCACGCGGTCGAGGTAACTGGCTTGCGGATCGCGTGCCAGCTCGGCCGTGTTGAGGCGTTTGCGCGGGATCACGCCGGCGCCGAGATGGCTCAGGATTTCGATGAAATAGCGGTTGCCGGTGGCGTTGGCGATCTGGAAATGAAAGCGGAAGTCAGGACCGACGGTATCCAGGCCTTTTTTCAGGTTCTCGTGGAAGACATCGAGCGCCTGGCGGATTTCCAGCAATTGTGCGTCGCTGCGGCGGGCGGCGGCCAGGCCGGCGGTTTCGGTTTCCAGGCTGATGCGCAGTTCCAGCAGCGCCAGCAGGTCCTTCATCGTAGTGATGGTGGCCGGGTCGATATTGATGTTGCCGGCTTTTTGCGCTTCCAGCACGAAGGTGCCGATACCGTGCCGGGTCTCTACCAATCCTGCCGCCTGCAGGCGGGAGATTGCTTCGCGCACCACGGTGCGGCTGACGCCTTGGGTCAGCATGATCTCGGACTCGGTGGGCAGCTTTTCGCCCGGCTTGATCGCACCGTTGGAAATCATTTCGGAAATCGCACCGACCACTTCCTGCGACAGGCTTTGGGTCTTTTTGCGAGGACGCATCAGCGGGCTGGGGGTCTCGGTAACTTCCATTTTTTATAGGTCAGTACGTGAAGGTGGCGTGGAGTGTGGATCTGGGCATATCGGACGACGGAAGGTTATGCGACATCTTACCAGAGGATGACTTGTTTTCGTAGCGTGAAGTGGTCGCTTAAGGCCGTTTTCCACCATGCGTCCAATCTTCAGTGTACCGGTCGCGATGGGAAAACTGCGTTTAAGAGTTTTCCTATATCGCCGGGCCCGTCAAAAAATCACAATGCAAGGCATTCCACCATTTGCCGAAAGTTCACCATGAACAGCCTTCTCTGGATCTTCGTCGCCTTCTGCGCGGCGGGCTATGTGTTCCTCCGCTTTGCCGCCGCCGACCGCGTTGCCGCCACGCCTGAACAGCGTCGCCAGGATTTCATCGTCGACGTCTGCGACGGCGATCGCGCCAAGGCCGAACGCCTGGTCGCGGAAAAGCATGTGCTGTACCCGCATCTGGACGGCGTGCAGGCGCAACAGCTGGTCTACCAGGACATGTTGGACATCACGGCGGAAGAGCGCGCTGCGGCGCATGTGGCTGTCCGGCGTCCGTCCGGCGCCATTCCTGAAGAAACGGCTGCATGATTTCCATGCGGCATCGTCAAGCCGGCTGAGCCGGCCTTTTTTACGACTGTAAAAAACATGTGCAAAAGACATGTTGATGCCTTGGCATCCCTTGCTGGTGGCCGCGTTCAGCCTTTCACACCGGAACGGAGTTTGTGCTAGTATCGGTTTCATTGCCGTGAGGAAATCATGAATACTATCGAGCTGGATACCGAATACACGCTAGAAGATCGCGCCGAGAAAATCAGCGAGCGCAGCATCGCCAAGAAACCGGTACGCGCCGTCGCTGAACCAGTCGACCCCAACGTCGAACTGACCGGCGAAGAACTGCGCTGGATGTACAGCGTGTTCAAGGGCGACTTCCGCATCATTCCGCGCCGCGTGGTGCAAAGCGTGATCAGCAAGGGCTTGGGTATTCCCAACCTGGGCGGCGCCTTCAACCTGACCAATGCCGGTCGCAATGTCTTCCGCCGTACCTCGCCGGCAGCCAATGATGAATTGCACATCATCAAATCGCGCTCCCGGCACCGTTCCAACTGGCGTCTGGGCTAAACCGGCGGTGTGTTGCCGTGCTTGACGGCAGGCGGTGACGGAAGGGGAATGCGGTAGGGAAAGCAGTGTTCGACATCACGTCGGATGCTGCTTTTTTCATGGGAGGATGGTTTGGCGGCGGCATAAAAAAACCCGGTGCCAGGAGACCCGGCACCGGGAAAGCTCGTCACTCCCCCGAAAACCTGACGACCGGAGATGGTCTCCGGACTTGCGACGGCGCCTGAAGAGGAGTGGCTTCAGGTGCAGGGACGGATAGGGATGCGAGTGACGTGACTGCATTCTTGCAAATTCGCAGGGGGATTCATATCGAATAAATTCGAGATTTTATGGATAGTTATTGTCATCAAATTCCATGCTTGTGCGATTGTCCTGGCAAATAACTTCATTTTTTGTTTTGTAAATATTTTGCTCTTTAGTTTGTCGATGGCTGAATGCGGAATAGCTGCGTTTGGCTTGAAAACGAATCGCAGGAGCGCGGACATGGCACGTGCCAGGAAGGCGCGGCGAGGCTTCCAGCGTGGCCGACATGAGACGAAATGGGTACATAGGGCGCGCCAGCGGCATTTCCGGCCCGATGCTAGACTCATTTTCTTTCTCTCTTCCTAAGGAATCGTCATGTCGAGCCGCTCCAGATTGTTGTCCTTGTTCGCCATTGCAACGTTGGCGTTGCCTGTGTTGGTGCAGGCGCAGAATGCGGCGCCCAGCAGGATCCGCGGCACTGTCGCCGCAGTCGGCGGCAATAGCGTCGAGGTACTGACGCGCGAAGGGAAGACACTGACGCTGCAACTGAACGACGCCACCCGTTACTCCTCGGTCAAGGCGCTGGAACTGGGGGCGATCAAGCAGGGCAGCTTCATCGGCACGGCGGGCAAGCCCACCGCCAATGGCGGCATCGAGGCGCTGGAAGTGGTGGTGTTTCCTGAAGAAGCGCGCGGCTCCGGTGAAGGACACTATGACTGGGACTTGCTGCCGGGCAGCAGCATGACCAACGCCACCGTCTCTGCAGTGGTGTCGGGCAATGCTGGTCGTGATCTCGAACTGACTTACCAGGGCAAGAACATCAAGATCCAGGTGCCGAAGGATGTGCCCGTCGTGACCTTCGTGCCGGCTACCGCGCAGGAGCTGAAGCCGGGCCTGGCGGTATTTGCAGTGGCGTCGCGCAGCGGCGAAGACTGGAAGGCCGGGCGCATCCTGATCGAGAAGGATGGCGTCAAGCCGCCGATGTAATCCGACAGTCGGACCGGAAGCGGGAGGCAGCTGTTATGCCGGCACGGCATAAGCGAATGCGATATTGATCGTTTCCATGCACATGTTTTCGCTTTAAAGTGCTTGCGTCTCCTCAATAACCTCCTGGAAAGAAGCTGTTGAGATTGAACCCGCCCGGCCCGCGCCCGGCGGGTTTTTTTTCGCCGGTCTTGGAAGTGCCGCCCAATAAATAATCAATCTGTCGCCGGGGCAGTTGCCGCAAGGGATTGCGCCGATATCCCACAGCTTGTCCACAGGCTGTTCACAGGGACTGTGGGTAAGTCAGCCGTCAAGTCTGTGCAGAACGCCTTTTCGCGCGTACCATGACGGCCGTGGCATCCGGTCGGATGTCCTCATACGGCAAGCCCCAACCGGAGAACGCAGCAATGAGCAATGATTTGACCAAAGATGAATTTGACGCCCTCGGTCAGATCAGCCGCAAGGAACATCGCGGCCGCCCGAGCGCCTGCGTGGCGCGCAATACCAAGCGCCTGACCGGCATCAAGATGCTCGAGTACACGCGTGAAGGCAACCTGGCCTTGACCGAAAAGGGCAAGCAGACGCTGTTCATCTATCGCTGCATCGAAGCCTTGCGCGGCCTGAATGCGGATGCCGATGCGGTGGTCGAGGACGACGTCGCGATCTTCCTCGTTCGCAAAGGACACATCGTCGCCAAGGACGGCAGCAAGCAGTTCGAGATCACCCCGCGTGGCCGCGAATCGCTGGCCGATATCGACGCACAATCGAACTGATGCGCTGAGGCCCCGGTTGCGGGGCGCTGCAGCTGTGTTTCCTGCCTCCGGGAACATTCGTTTCCCGACCGATTTTTCCTTCCGCTTCCTTCCGTTTTCTTTCGTTTTTCTCTCGTGTAGCCGACTGTCCACAATGCCCTGTGGACATAGGGAATTCCCCGATAGATTGGCCGCGCCTGCGTGTCTATGATGCACTCCATGGACAGACGGTTTGCAACACGGCGACAGCCTGCGACAAAGACCTTCTGCGTAATCAAGCCAATGGAGGTCATATGCAATTCATCGTCGAAGCAGTGCCGAATGACATCGCCCTGATGTTCGTCACTTACCTGGGCTTCTGCATGTTGCTGATGTACTTGTTCATCCGTGCCGATTGCGAATGGAACAAGCGCGAAATGAAGATGTCCCGCGAGCGCCTGCTCGCACTTTCGGCCGACCACGAAAAGTCGGATCGCCTGCGTGAGCTGACCGCCTGCTCGGTGCACCACGACGTCAATTGCGCATGCTTCCTGCACAGCAACGATGCCGATGCGACGAGCAAGAACGCAGCCTGAACGCAGTTGATCCGGCTGGACCGCCATGCGGTATGAGAAAATACGCGGATGAAATCATCCAACATTCGCCCCCTCATCCCGCTTGCGGATTACCAACGTATTTTTCGCGTCATTCATTCGGTGCTCGATAGTGTCGACGCCAATATTCCTGCCGCAAGTTTTTTCTTCAGCGTCACCGCGGCGCAGATATTGAAAAAGTTTTACAAGAAGAATGCCTTTCCGGTCGCCGGTGCGGCGTTCTTCCTGATCAGCAAAGATGGCAGCGGCGCCTTGTCATTCGGTACGCTGGATGGCGACAAGGTCGACAGCAACAGCGACGCGTTCCACTGTTGGGTGCAATGCGACGGTTATGCGCTGGACTTCATGGCGCCGGTGTTCGAGGAATTGCTGGAAGACGCCGGCCACCCGATGGCGGTGCCGCGACAGATGTTCCAGAAGGACCTCGCGCGCATGTCGGCGTCGCCGACTGAGTTGAAGGCGCCGGGGGATTTCCGGCTGGAGCCGAACCTGGCGCTGACACGCGATTTGCTGCAGCAGTTCATGAACAAGCCGGCGCTGAGCAACCTGTCGCAGGTGTGCATGGACTGGTACCAGAAGCCGCCGAAGGATCTGGGCAGCGGACTGGTCATGCAGGCCGCCGAAGGCGAAGGCACCAGGATGACGCTGAGCCGCTTGCAGATGACCGGCGCCTGGTGACGACAGTCAGGCAGACGAATTTTGGAATGTTGGGGTGGAGGGGGAGCAGCAGTAGCAGAAGTACGTACAGCACTTGGGGAAGTGAACTGTAGCGGTTGTCTTGAGGGAAGCAGGAGCAGAGGAGAAGGGCGGGAGTGGTGCACCGGACGATTGGTCCGGCACACCGTGCAATCATGCATATCGGTTGCATGTATCGCGAAAGAGTACACAGGATAAGCCGGCTTTGTGACGTGTTGATGACAGCGGCAACCATTCCAATGATGGTTGCGGCGAGATTCAGGGAGGCGCGAAACCGTTTTCAAGGTGTCACGAAGCCGTCATACGTTGTGGATAGAATCTCGTTCGTCTCCTCTAAACTTGCTTTAGATTCACCTGCGATACAGACGTATCGCAGGTTTTTTTTCGAGAGCGCATTCATATCAGATCGTGAATACGTCCTGAGAACCATTTTGGCTGCTGCACGTGCTGCGGCAGCGTCTGTTGAGCAGCCCATGCCGGCTAGTGGCTTCGTAACCCGGCTGCACGCACACGTGGTGGAAGCCGCCAATCTCCCTGCTGGTGATCCAGCGCGGTGGCGCGGGGTGCGTTCTTGCCTTCAGCTTGCTCAGGAATAACCAGGAATGGAATTTCCCTTGTTATCAATGACTTAAGCAAGTTCTCCAGTGCTTATCCACAGGCTTGCTACCAAAATGTGGGGATAACTTCCCGACAAATCCACAGCAATTTCTCTGTGTTCCAACCGGACTCAGCCGCCCTGTGGCGCACTATCCGTGTACGGCTCCACCTTGACCGAGGTCATGCTGTAGCCGGCGCTGCCCATCATCGTGTCGGAACGTTCGATCTTCAGCACGCCGCTGATCCAGACCGCATCCATGGTGCGGGTATTCTTGACCGCTTTGCTGCTGTGCACGTGGATGATCTGGTTGGCCGGTGGCGGCGGCACGTGGATGCAGGCGCCGAAATACGGTACCAGCAGGAACTCCTTCAAGGCCTCGCCTTCGCGCTCCAGGGACACGACGAAGCCGGGGATGCGGATCGCCGCGCCGTTCATGGACGGATCGACGGGCGCGTTCTTCCAATACTTCTTGGCTTTCCACAACGCTTCCATGGCGCGCGGGTCACCGTCTTCCATCTTGTCCAGCTTCAGACCCTTGAACGGCACCATGGCGTCCCAGTCTTTCGGCATGAGCGATTCCCAGGCGATCTCGCGAAAGCCGCCATCGGTCTTGCCGGAGGGCTTGTAAGGCGTCTTTTGCAGGTCGGGCGCCTGTTGCAGATGCTCGCCGACCTTGTATTGGGCGTTGTCGGCATAGGGAGCGGCGGCGGGCGGAGCAGCCGCGGCCGCAGCGGCGACCGGCGCGGCCTTTGGCGCCTTCGGCGTCGCCGCCAGATGCACCGAGTAACCGACCAATAATCCGGCGGCCACGATGCCGCCTATCCAGGTAATGCTTTTCATGATGTTGCTTCGTCAACGTTGCGATATGCAGATCGCGAATTAATCGGGGATTAAAGCCGCGGAGTGAGGCCGTCTGCGAGGCTTAGCCGGTAGGCGCGCAGGCCCGGCAGCAGGCTGGCGGCGAAGCCGGCGAGGACGGTCCAGCCCAGCAGCTGCAGCTCGCCGGCGGCCGGCAGGGCAGGGTGCAATGTTACGCCAAATTGCGCGCTCAGTAAGGGCCCCAGCGCGAACAGCGCCAGCGTCAGCAAGACCACCCCCAGCACCACGCCGGCCAGCATCACCGCCAGTCCTTCCAGCGCCAGCAGCAGGAACACGTCGCCCGGTCGCGCGCCCACCGAGCGCAGCACCGCCAGCTCGCGCCGTCGTTCGCCGAGGCTCGCAAGAATCGCCGACACCAGCCCGGCCAGGCCGACGATGACAACCATGCCCGACACCACCAGCAAGGCGTTTTCGCCGATCCCGACTACTTGCCACAATTCATCCAGCGCCACGCCCGGCAGCACCGCCATCAGCGGTTCGCTGTTGTCGTCGGCGATGTCGCGCTGCACGCCGAAGACTGCGGCGCGGCTTTTCAGTCCGACCAGTACGGCGGTGACGGTCTTCGGCGTCAGGTCGAATTTTTTCACCAGCGCCGGCGCAATCGACAGGCCCGGCATGGGCGCGCCGCCCTCCCAGTCGAGATGAATCGCTTCCATCGCGTCAAGGCCGATATGCACGGTGCGGTCGACCGGCGTGCCGGTGCGCGCCAGGATGCCGGTGACCGTAAACGGCTTGTCGGCATGGTCGGTCAGGTGCAGGCTGCCCATGCCGTGGCTCAGCACGATGCGGTCGCCCAGCTTGTAATGCAGGCGCTGCGCCACCTCCGCGCCGAGCACGGTGTCAAAGACGCTGCCGAAGACGCGGCCTTCGGCCAGTTGCAGCGGCTGACCGTCGCCGTAGTGGAAATGCTTGAAATAGTCGCCGTTGGTCGCCAGCACCGGGAAGCCGCGATGCGAGTCCCCCAGCGACAACGGGATGGTCCAGACGACGGCGGGATTCTTCGCCAGCTTTTGCGCGCTGTCCCAGCCCATGTTGTTGGTGGCGCCGCCGATGCGGAAAATCGCATACAGCATCAGCTGGACTGGACTGGTGCGGGCGCCGACTACCAGGTCCGTGCCCGACACCGACTGCGAAAAACTGTCGCGCACTTCGTGGCGCACGCGCTCGATGCCGAGCAGCATGGCGCTCGACAGCGCGATCGCCAGCAGCATCAGGCCCAGCGTATAGCGGCGATTCCAGGCGCTGCGCGCGGCCAGGCGGAACAGGAAGCTCATGCCGGTTCCTCCGCCTGTGCGCAACGATTGATGTCGTTCAGCGCGATGCGACGGTCGAAGCGCTCGGCCAGGCGCTGGTCGTGGCTGACGAACACCAGGCTGGCGCCGGCTTGTTCGCACTCCTGCCGGATCAGGTTCAGGAAAGCCTGCTGGCGGTCGCTGTCGAGCGCCGAGGTCGGCTCGTCGGCGACCACGATTTCCGGTCTCCCGATCAGCGCCCGTGCCGCAGCGACGCGCTGTTGCTGGCCGATCGACAGCTGGGTCGCCGCCCGCGTCCATAAATCCGGCGCCAGGTCGAGGCTGCGCAGCAGCGATTCGGCCGCCGCGCGCAAATCGCTGCCTTGCGCCAGCGCCCGTTCGCGGCGCACGGCCGAGAAGCGGCAGGGCAGCAGCACGTTGTCGAGGATGGAGAGATAAGGAATCAGATTGAATTGCTGGAAGATGAAGCCGATATGGTCGACGCGAAAGCGATCGCGCCGTGACGCCGGCAATGCCTCCAATGGCTGGCCGAGAATGGCGACGCTGCCAGCCTGGGCGCTGCTGATGCCGCCGATCAGGGCCAGCAGCGTGCTCTTGCCGCTGCCGCTGGGGCCGCTGACGAACACTTGCTCGCGCGCCTGCACCTCGAACCGGTCCAGCGCCAGCGTCGGCGTCTTCTGGCCGGGCCAGGTGAAGGTGATGTCGCGCAAGGCGATGGCGGCGTCGCTCATATCGTGATGTTCGCTTGCTGAAAATTATGGGACGGCAATGCTGTTGGCCGCCGGCGTCAGTTTGGCCGCACCCTGGCGCTTGCCTGTGACCAGTTGCACGTCAATGCTGTTGAAGCCCTTGAACGTGTCGAACAGACGGACCTCAATCTTCTGCAGCCGTTCCGGATGGGCGCAGCGGAAGGTGAAGTCGGCATCGAGATCGGCGTGACCGTCATGGTCGGCTTGCGCCGCCGGTTTGGTTGCGGCTGGTTCACCCAGCAACGTCGGATCAAGTGCGGCGGATTCCAATTTGACTCCACTGAACTTGCATTCCGCTGACGGGCTCGTGACGAACACGGCGCCGGCGTTGCGCAGGTTTTTGGTCATGGCCTGGACGGCGGCCTTGTCCTTGGCGCTATTGGCGGCATGTTCGAAGCCGACCAGGTTGACCAGCGGCGAATCGAGGTGCAGCGACAGCGCCTGGCCGTCGAGCGCGACGTCGAGCTTGCCGACGCCGTGGACGTGCGCTTCATGGGCATGGGCCAGCGGGGCGGACAACAGCAGGGTGGCGGCGAGGACTGCGACGGGGCGGAAATGGAGGGGCATGGGCGCGATCTTTCTTCAGGTGAGCTGCGTGGGACGATCCGCAAAGCGGAAAGCAGTCCCGGGCTGCATTTTGACTGGGATGAAGGATTTCTAGGGTTTTTGTCACATCTTGCAACAATGTTGCATTATAATTCCGATCTTTCATCATTTTGCAACTGGGTTGCAGATTGATTGACTCTCCCGATTGACCAATAAAAATATCTCCGCCCATGTTCTCCCGTCTCTTTCAACAAACCAGCGTACTCGCGCTGCCGTGGTGGCAGCGCGTGCTACTGGTCGCGCCCGTGTGCCTGCTGCTGTGGCTGGGCGTGCTGTGGGCCTTGGGAGGGGATTGAACATGTCCGTCGCCATCTCGCTGGAAAACCTCACCGTCACCTACCGCCGCCATCCTGCCTTGCATCACGTCAGCGGGGAGTTCAAGCGCGGTTCGCTGACCGCCATCGTCGGCCCCAACGGCGCCGGCAAGAGCACGCTGCTGAAAACCATCATGGGCCAGGTCCGCTGCAACAGCGGGCGCGTGGTTACGCACCTGGCGGCTGATCGCATCGCCTACCTGCCGCAGCAGGCCGAGATCGATCGCAGCTTTCCGATCTCGGTGCTCGATTGCGTGTTGCTGGGGTACTGGTCGCGCGCCGGGCTGTTCCGCCGCATGAGCCGCGACATGCTGCAGCGCGCGGAAGAGGCGCTGGCCGCGGTCGGACTCGACGGCTTCGCGCAGCGCGCCATCGCCAGCCTGTCGGTGGGACAGTTCCAGCGCGTGCTGTTCGCGCGCATCCTGTTGCAAGATGCCGAGCTGATCCTGCTGGATGAACCGTTCAACGCCATCGACAGCCGGACCACCAGCGACTTGTTGCGCATCATCCGGTCCTGGCACGCCGAGCAGCGCACCGTGATCGCCGTGCTGCACGACTACGACCAGGTGCGCAAGGCGTTCCCGCAATCGCTGCTGCTGGCGCGCAACGTGGTCGCCTGGGGTGAGACCGAAGGCGTGCTGTGCCACGACAACCTGCACCGCGCACGCTCCATGGCCGAAGCGGTCGATGAACATGCACCGCTGTGTGCAGTCGACGTCGTCGATGCAGGCGATGAAGGAAGGGCAACGCGATGATGCTGCTTCACGATTTTTACCAATTCGCGATCGCGCCGTTCCAGGAATTCGCCTTCATGCGCCGCGCGCTGGTGGCGACACTGGCGCTGGCGTTGTCGAGTGCGCCGCTGGGCGTGATGCTGACGCTGCGCCGCATGAGCCTGTTCGGCGAAGCGCTGAGCCACGCCGTGTTGCCGGGCGTGGCCGCCGGTTTCATTTTCTTCGGCCTGTCGCTGCCGGCGCTGAGCATCGGCGGCTTCCTCGCGGGCGTCATCGTGGTGGCGCTGGCGGGCTGGATCAGTCGTCACACCGAACTCAAGGAAGACGCCAGCCTGGCTGCGGTCTACGTGGTCGCGCTGGCGCTCGGCGTGATCATGATTTCCGGACACGGCACCCAGCTCGACCTGTTGCACATCCTGTTCGGCAACGTGCTCGGCGTCGACACTGAAGGTCTGCTGCTGGTGGCCGGCGTGTCCAGCCTGAGCGTGTTGCTGATGGCGGGTTTGTATCGCGGCCTGCTGCTGGAAAGTTTCGACCCGTCCTACCTGGCTGCCAGCGGCGGACGCAATACGGTGTATCAGCAATTGTTCCTGATGCTGGTGGTGCTGAACCTGGTGGCTTCGTTCCAGACGCTGGGCACGCTGATGGCGGTCGGCCTGATGATGCTGCCGGCGGTATCGGCACGGCTGTGGCACGACACCTTGCCGGCACAACTCGTCAACAGCGCCGTGCAGGCCGCACTGGCCGGCTATGCCGGGCTGATGTTGTCGTATTACGCCTCGGTGCCGTCCGGACCGGTGATCATCGTGTGCGCCGGCGGCTTCTATTTCCTGTCCCTGATCTTTGCACCGCGCGGCTGGTTGCCGCGCATCCTGCGCCGGCCGCATCTGCGCGCTTAATTCCTTTTTGGGAGTCATCGTGAAATTGTTTCGCCAGGTCTTGTTCTCTATCGCCGCCATGCTGACTGTCCACGTCGCATCTGCCGGAGATGCTCGGTTACCGGTAGTGGCCAGCTTCAGTATCCTCGGCGACATCGTCGCCAACGTCGGCGGCGACCGCATTGCCGTCACCACGCTGGTCGGTCCCGACCAGGACGCCCACGTATTCCAGCCCGCGCCCGACCACATCAAGTCGGTGGCGCGCGCCAAATTGGTGGTCGTCAACGGCCTCGGCTTTGAAGGCTGGATGGAGCGCGTGGCGCAGTCGGCCAATTATCGCGGCGACATCGTGGTGGCGTCGAAGGGCATCGCGGTGCGCGACCGCATTGAAGAAGAACATGATCACGACGGACACGAAGGACACGAAGGACACGAGCATCAGCACGGCAAGAATGATCCGCACGCCTGGCAGAATCCCGCCAATATCGTGATCTACACACAAAACATCGTGGCCGCTTTGAGCAAGCTCGATCCGGCCGGCGCCGCGCTATATCGCAAGAACGGCGACGCCTACATCGCCGCATTGAATGAACTGGATCGCTGGGCCCTGCAGCAATTCGCGCAATTCCCGCCGGCCAAGCGCAAGGTGATCACCTCGCATGACGCCTTCGAATATTTCGGTGCGCACTACCAAGTGCGCTTCCTGGCGCCGCAGGGCGTGTCGACCGACAGCGAGCCGAGCGCGAAGGAAGTCGCCAACCTGATCCGCCAGATCCGCAAGGAAAAAATCCGTGCGGTTTTCATCGAAAACATGAGTAGTCCCAAGCTGCTGCAACAGATCAGCAAGGAAGCCGGCGTCACGCTGGGCGGCAAGCTGTATGCGGATGCGCTGTCGCAGGCCGACGGCCCGGCGCCGACCTATCTGAAGCTGATGCGCTACAACATCGAGCAGTTGTTGGCGCAGATGAAACTGAACTGATCCGCAGTTGGCCCGGGCGTCGTCACGCTTCGGCAACTTCGCGTATGCTTGTCGATTTCCCTCACAACAACAGGAGATGACAACATGGTCCACGTAGTCGCAATCATTACCGCCAAGCCCGGCAAGCGCGAAGAACTGCTGAAGCTGGTGCGCGCCAATCTGCCCGCCGTCCGCGCCGAACAGGGCTGCATCGATTACGGTCCGGTCATCGACGTGCCCGGCTTTGGCGGCGCCCAGGCCGAACTTGGTCCCGACACTTTCGCTTTCATCGAAAAGTGGGAAAGCGCCGACGCGCTCAAGGTCCACTTCACCCAACCGCACATGCTCGACTACCGCGAAAAGTCAAAAGACCTGATCGCCGATCGCGCCGTTCACATCGTCGAGTCGGCCGAGTAACGCTTGTCAGGATCGTAGGCTGATGCAGCGCCCATCTGCATCAGCCACGTAATGAAGGTCTTCAGGGCATTGCCATTGGTGTCGCCGGTACGGTGCAACATGTGGAAGCCCTGGCCGTGCAATACCACTTCCGGAAACAGCTGACGCAGGCGACCGTGAGACAAGTCGTCGTCCACCAGCGCCAGCGATCCCATCGCAATCCCCAGGTCAGTCGACGCCGCCTGCAAGCTCAGGAAAAAATGCTCGTAACTGGTCCCCGGCAATTTCTTCTTCACCGGCACGCCGGCCTTGATCAGCCATTGTTGCCAGGCTTCCGCGCGCACGCTCAGGTGGATCAACGATGCCTGCAGCAGGTCCGCCGGCTTGTTGATCGGGTGCAGCTCAAGGTAATGCGGCGAAGCCAGCGGCGCCGACACGTCGTCAAGGAAGCGCACGCATTCGAAGCCGCTGCGCTCCAGCGGGCTGCGCCACAGCACCACGTCGAAGGGATCCTTGAGGTCTTCGAAATGCTCGGAGACGGTGGTCGTCACGCGCACTTCGATGCGCGGGTTGTCGATCTGGAACTGCGACAACCGTGGAATCAGCCAGCGCATCGCCACCGATGGCGCGGTGATCACGCGCACGATGCGGTTCTTGCCGGTCAGCGTCAATTGTTCCGCCGCCATGGCGATGCGATCGAGCGCGGCGCGCACTTCCGTATAAAAGGTCTGGGCCGCTTCCGTTGCTTCCACGCCACGTGGCAGGCGAATAAACAAGGGCTGGCCGAAATGTTCTTCCAGCAATTTTATTTGCTGGCTGACCGCGCTGTGCGTGATGTGCAACTCATGCGCTGCGATCGTCAGGCTGCGCGTGCGGGCGGCTGCTTCGAATACTTTAAGCGCCTTCAAGGGCGGCAGGGAAAGGGACATGGTGTAAGTTTTTCTAATGCAGGTGTCGGAAAATATTGCTTTTTAAAGTGAAGGGTAGCCCCTATTCTCACTATCACTGCAACGTTATTCATGTGAAAGAAGAAAATGTCTACCTATCAATCCGCCGGTTTTTCTAATAATTTACAGAGTTTGCTGGAAGCTTTCCAGTTCTTTGTCGAGCGCGCATTCAGCACGCCTGCGAAGACTGTTGACGGCGCGCTGTTCGACCTCAACGATGCTCCTTATCTGGAGGGTGTCACGACCCACGCCGAGATGGAACGCCGTTTGCGCGAACTTGATCGCAGCCATTTGCGCGCACTGTCGCAATTGCAAGCACAGTTCTGATTTGTTGTTGCGGTCGTAACGGCCAAAACAAGCTGTAATTCAGCTGAAATTCACCTGCAATGTTGGCGTGAAGCCAGAGATGTAAATGATGGGCGCCGGTTTCGACCCTGAAACCTGAAATGCGCCACCCTGGAGACCGAGCCGGAACGAACTGCTTCCCGGCTCGCGGCAATCAAGAAGTCGCCCCGCATGTACGGGATACGACGACACCGCAGCAGATGTAACGCTGCCCTCTGACTCGACACCGCAAGTTTTCGCCTGCGCAGAATCTGCTGCAGGCGGCGCGAATTCGCCTTATGTTTTTCCATGCCCGCGATCGGCAGGCGGGCTGCCGTCCCGATGCGGGCGAATGCGATAAGCTACGTATTTGCCCAACACGGAACGGAACATGAACGCATTGCACCCATTTCACCTGGCTTTCTTTGTACGCGATCTCGACGAGGCGCGCGGCTTTTACGGCGGCGTGCTGGGATTTTCCGAGGGGCGTAGCACTGAGCGCTGGGTTGATTTCGACTGCATGGGACACCAGCTGTCGCTGCACCTGAAAAAAGATCTGGTGGTGCCGGGTGGCGCCGGCAATGTGGATGGGGACAATGTGCCGATCCCGCACTTCGGCATCATCCTCGACCAGGTGTCGTGGGATGCATTGGCTGCGCGCATTGCCGCGGCCGGCGTCAAGTTCGTGGTCGAGCCGCATGCACGCTTCAAGGGCGAGCCGGGCGAACAGTCGACCATGTTCTTCAAGGATCCGTCGGGCAATTCATTGGAGTTCAAGGGTTTCGCCTCGATGAACCAGATTTTTGCGAAGTAGTTGAGATAAAAAAAGCCGGCCCCGGGGACAGTCCCGGGCCGGCTTTTTTTTGCGTACCGGCAGACTGCTCAGGTGCGCTTCTTCAGCAGATGCATGGGGGCAAACAGTTCCTGCATGCCGCTGTGGGCGATGAAACTCAGATTGTAAGGATGCTCCGCCACCGCGCGTGGGAAGCGTTCCACTACCGCCAAGCCGTGCAGCTCCTCGGCGATCTTTCCCCACAGGACCAGCGTCGGCAGTGTTTGTTTGTTTTCCTCGGCGTACTGCGCCAATCCCTTCAATACGGTTTCAAAGAACGGCTTCCAGGCTTTGGCGTCCTTGACCGGCTTCACGTGGGGGCGGAAGACCAGGCTGGCATTGAGTAGCAGGAAGCCTTGTGCGGTCAGGTTGTCCTGCAGGTCGGCCAGCGTCTGGATGGTGCCGGCGCTGTCGGCCTGCGCCTTGGCGGCGATGTCGAGCAGGGCGTCGCCGCTGGTCTTGTCGACCGGCACGCGACCGTCGGCGACCAGCAGCATCTTCATGAAGTTGCGCAGCGACGTCGCGCGATTGACTTGCTTGGACAAGCCCTTGTCCGACCACAGCGAGCCGACCGCGCCATCCATGAAGCAGACGCCGGTGGCGCTGGCGGCGCGCGGGTAGGGGCCTTCGCCGACCAGGACGTAGCGCACCTTGCCGAGCGGCTGTTTGAAGGCGGCGAAGATGCGGCCGTCGGTCGGCAGGTAGGAGGTGTCTTGCACCAGTGCCGGCAAATAAGCGGGATCGAGGTCGGCGATGGCTTGCAAGCCGGTTTTCAGGATGGCGCGCCAGGACGGGTCGGCAGTGGTGCAGAGATCGAGCAGGGCGGAAGGAACGGTAGCCGGCATGAGTGAACGATTGCTGAAGGTTGATCGGAAAGAAAAGCTGCCCGCAGCATAAACCGATGCGGACAGCCGGGATGCTGCAGGATGGAGGCGGTTACGCCACGGCGACCGTATCGTCGCCCGCCGCGCCGAACAATTGCTGCTTGAGCTGATGCAGCTGGTCGCGCACCTTGGCGGCTTTTTCGAACTCCAGGTTCTTGGCATGATCCTGCATGAGTTTTTCCAGGCGCTTGATTTCCTTGCTGACCTGTTTCTCGCTCATGGCTTCGTAGTTGGCCTGTTCCTGCGCCACCATCAGTTCCACGCGCGCTTCCTGCGGGCTGTAGACGCCGTCGATCAGTTCACGGATTTCCTTCTTGATTCCCATCGGCGTGATGCCGTTGGCTTCGTTGAAGGCAACCTGCTTGGCCCGCCGACGTTCGGTTTCGCCGATCGCCTTGTGCATCGAATCAGTGACCTTGTCGCCGTACAAAATCGCCATGCCGTTGAGGTTGCGCGCGGCGCGGCCGATGGTCTGGATCAGGCTGCGCTCGGAACGCAGGAAGCCTTCCTTGTCGGCGTCAAGGATCGCCACCAGCGACACTTCGGGAATGTCCAGGCCTTCGCGCAGCAAATTGATGCCGACCAGCACGTCGAAGGTGCCGAGGCGCAGGTCGCGGATGATCTCGACGCGTTCGACGGTGTCAATGTCGCTGTGCAGGTAACGCACCTTGATGCCATTGTCGCTCAGGAATTCGGTCAATTGCTCCGCCATGCGCTTGGTCAGCGTGGTCACCAGCACGCGCTCGTTCTTTTTCACGCGGATGGTGATTTCCTGCATCAGGTCATCGACCTGCGTGGTGGCGGGGCGCACCTGGATGAGGGGATCGACCAGTCCGGTCGGACGCACCACCTGTTCGACCACCTGGTCGGCATGGGTGTTTTCATATTCCGCCGGCGTGGCCGAGACGAAAATGGTCTGGCGCATCTTGCCCTGGAACTCGTCGAACTTGAGCGGCCGGTTATCCAGCGCCGACGGCAGCCGAAAGCCATAGTCCACCAGATTGGTCTTGCGTGCGCGGTCGCCGTTGTACATGCCGTTCAACTGGCCGATCAGTACGTGCGACTCGTCGAGGAACATGATCGCGTCCGGCGGCAGGTAGTCCACCAGTGTCGGCGGCGGATCGCCGGCCTTGGCGCCGGACAGGTGGCGCGAATAGTTTTCGATGCCCTTGGTGAAGCCGATCTCGGTCATCATTTCAATATCGAACCGGGTGCGCTGTTCGAGACGTTGCTCTTCGATCAGTTTGTTTTCCTTGCGGAAAAATTCCAGTCGCTCGCGCAGTTCGTCCTTGATGGTTTCGATGGCGCGCAGCACGGTTGCACGCGGCGTCACGTAGTGCGAACCTGGATAGACGGTGAAGCGCGGAATCTTCTGGCGCACGCGGCCGGTCAGCGGGTCGAACAATTGCAGGCTGTCGATTTCGTCGTCGAACATTTCGATGCGCACCGCCAACTCGGCATGCTCGGCCGGGAACACGTCGATGGTGTCGCCGCGCACGCGGAAGGTGCCGCGGCCGAAATCGACCTCGTTGCGCGAATATTGCATCTGGATCAGGCGCGCGATGACGTCGCGCTGGCTGACCTTGTCCTTGGCGCGCAAGGTCAGGATCATCTGATGGTATTCGTTGGGGTTACCGATACCGTAGATCGCCGATACCGTTGCCACAATGACAACGTCGCGTCGTTCCATCAGCGACTTGGTGCACGACAGGCGCATTTGTTCGATGTGCTCATTGATCGAGGAATCTTTCTCGATGAACAGATCGCGCTGCGGGACGTAGGCTTCCGGCTGATAGTAATCGTAGTAGCTGACGAAATATTCCACCGCATTTTGCGGAAAGAACTCGCGAAATTCGCTATAAAGCTGCGCCGCCAGCGTTTTGTTCGGCGCGAAGATAATCGCCGGCCGGCCGAGGCGGGCGATGGTGTTGGCCATCGTATAAGTCTTGCCCGAGCCGGTGACGCCCAGCAAGGTCTGGAAGAACAGGCCGTCATGCACCCCTTCGACCAGCTTGTCGATGGCGGCCGGTTGGTCGCCGGCAGGCGGGAAGGGCTGGTACAGGCGGTAAGGGGAATCCGGGAACGTCAGGAACTTGCTCTCGTCGAGCGTAGAAGATGCTGCGGAAACGGGGGATAAATCAGCCATTGTCATTCGACCTTTGGTAAAATTACGTGTTGCAAAACGGTGCTCGGCTCGCGGCTTTGCCCTGCATCCATCCCGACTGCAATCTACGTTTGCAGCTAACTTTTTATGTTATCACGATGAACGCACCTCTCTCAGCCTCCTCCTCCCTTTTCACCGCCATCGAAATGGCGCCCCGCGACCCTATCCTCGGCATTACCGATGCCTACAATGCCGACAAGAATCCGGGCAAAACCAATCTCGGCGTCGGCGTCTATTACGACGATAACGGCAAGGTGCCGCTGCTGGAGTGCGTGAAAAAAGCGGAAGCTGAACTGGCCGCCAAACTGGCGCCGCGTACTTACTTGCCGATCGATGGTCTGGCAACGTACGACAAGGCGGTCCAAGAATTGGTATTTGGTGCCGACAGCGCGGTTGTTCAAGAGAAGCGTGCGATCACGGTCCAAGCCCTGGGTGGCACGGGCGCGCTGAAGCTCGGCGCCGACTTCATCAAACATTTCTCGCCGGCATCGACCCAGATCTGGATCAGCGACCCAAGCTGGGAAAACCATCGCGCGCTGTTCGAGATGGCCGGCTTCACCGTCAACAATTATCCGTACTATGACGCGGCCACCCGCGGCGTGAACTTCGCCGGCATGCTGGATGCGCTCAAGACCATGGCTTCCGGCTCGGTCGTGCTGCTGCATGCTTGCTGCCACAACCCGACCGGCGCCGACCTGACTGCCGATCAATGGACGCAAGTCATTGACGTGGTGACCTCGCGCGGCCTGATCCCGTTCCTCGACATGGCCTATCAAGGCTTCGGCGACGGCATCGAAGAAGACGGCAAGGTCGTGCGCCGCTTCGCCGAAGCCGGCGGTCCGCTGTTCGTGTCGAACTCCTTCTCGAAGTCGTTCTCGCTGTACGGCGAACGCGTCGGCGCGCTGAGCATTGTCGCTTCGACCAACGAAGAAGCCGCGCGCGTGCTGTCGCAACTCAAGCGCGTGGTGCGCACCAACTATTCCAACCCGCCGATTCACGGCGGTCAGGTTGTCGCGACTGCGCTGGCTTCGCCGGAACTGCGCGCCCTGTGGGAAAGCGAACTGGCCGAGATGCGCGTACGCATCCGCGAGATGCGCCAGCTGCTGGTGTCGAAGCTGAAAGAAAAGGCGCCTGCGCATGACTTCGACTTCGTCATCAAGCAACGCGGCATGTTCTCGTACTCGGGCCTGACCAAGGCGCAAGTCGAGCGCCTGCGCAATGAGTTCTCGATCTACGCCGTCGACACCGGCCGTATCTGCGTGGCCGCACTGAACACCAAGAACATCGATGCCGTCGTTGACGCCATCGCCAAGGTGCTCTGAATCGGGGAGCGCATCCCGGCCTGAAAATGGCCGGGATGCAAAAAGGTTTTGACAGTAATTAAAATTCCGGTCATAATCTTTTTCTCTGCTGTTCCCTGATAGCTCAGTTGGTAGAGCGACGGACTGTTAATCCGCAGGTCCCTGGTTCGAGTCCAGGTCGGGGAGCCAAAAAATTCGAAGAAGCCTCGCATCCGTGCGGGGCTTTTTCAATTCCGGAAGGTTGTTTATGTACCGCTGATGTGTTTGGTAGCGAGTACGCGTGACCTGTTGCGGAATCGTTTTTCCTTGTCGCGCATTGCCCGCACTGCGTGATGAAGAAGAGGGCGGCGCGTAGCGAATTATTTAGCAATTTTCTATCGTGGGAATATAGCCGCGAAGGAAAATTTAGTTCATAATCGCGCCCTCAGCTGTTCCCTGATAGCTCAGTCGGTAGAGCGACGGACTGTTAATCCGCAGGTCCCTGGTTCGAGTCCAGGTCGGGGAGCCAAAAAATTCGAAAGCCTCGCATCCGTGCGGGGCTTTTTCGTTGGCCGGCGCCAAACGCTCGCCTGCAGCCTGGAAATTTTGCAGGTATGCTGGCGCACTTCGACAGGAGATTGCGCATGGTAGAAATCGAAGCAACCGTTTTGTGGACGCGCGGCAGCGACGAGGCCTTCACCGACAATCGCTACAGTCGCGTGCATCGCTGGCGTTTCGACGGCGGCGTGGAAGTGCCGGCGTCGTCATCGCCGCATATCGTCCCTTTGCCGTATTCTTCAGCTGACAACGTCGATCCGGAAGAGGCTTACCTGGCGTCGCTGTCGAGTTGCCATATGCTGACTTTCCTGGCCATTGCCGCGAAGCAGGGCTTTGTCGTCGACAGCTACACCGACCGGGCAAGCGCGGTGATGGAAAAGAATGCCAAGGGCAAACTGATGGTCAGCAAGGCCACCTTGCAGCCGGCCATCGCGTACCGCGGCCGCGTGCCGACGCCGGATGAGGATGAGGCCCTGCATCATGCGGCCCACGAACAATGCTTCCTGGCCAATTCGGTGCTGACCGAGATTACGGTTGTGCCGACATCGACGGCCACGGAAACCTGATCAGGCTTGCAGTTTTTGCGGAGGCATAAGCATATTCGGACAAGTTGCTTGACTTCGCTATCTGTATCGAATATAAATACAGTATGAAGTCGAGTCGATTTGCCGTGGCGGCACATATATTGGTCAGCGTCGAGCACGCGACCCGGGGAGGAGAAGCATTTTTGTCCTCCGCCGCCATCGCGACCAGCGTCAACACCAATCCTGTGTTCGTACGCGAACTGCTGCGCAAGTTGTCGAAGGCGCATCTGGTCGTGACCAAGGAAGGCAAGGGCGGTGGCGCGCAGCTGGCGCGGCCGGCCTCGCAAATCAGCCTGGCCGAAATCTACCAGGCAGTGGAAGAAGAGCCGGTGCTCAAGCACAACACCCGGCCCAAGGATCTTTGTTGCCGCATCAGTTGCGGCATGGACATGGCGCTGGAGCCTGTTATTTCCGAAGTCGAAGGCGCGATGTTGAAAGTATTGAAAGGCAGGAAACTGTCCGAACTGGTCAGCACGATCTGCGATTAGCGGGCTGGCAGAATCCTGATGCAGTTCAAGATGAAATTCACGACAAGGCCGATGATTCGAATTCGGATTGACAGGCCTTGCACATAAGGCGAAAAGCCACATCCAGGGATGCTCGACAAAGGAGGATCGGTCAACGGTCCTCATTTTTATTTCATAACTGTCATTAAAAATAAGACAGTTTTAGCGGCGAGCATCGGCAAGACGGGCGACGAAACAGGCAGGACATGGCATTTCACTGCAGCCGGCATCATCGGTTGGCGGCGGCTGCATGCATTTACACACAATCGATCCAAGGCGCTGGGGCGGCGCAGGGTCAAACAGATTCAGGAGTTTTCAATGGAAAAGAATATTGCGGTGAATAACGCGCCGATCGAGGTCCCGCACGACCCGCTCAGCGCGGCGGAAAACGCGGCCTCTCCCTTGCGTTCGTGGTTGTCGGTGGTCGCCGTGGCGACCGGCGCATTTGCTTTCGTGACGACCGAGTTTTTGCCGGTCGGGCTATTGCCGCAGATCGCGCATGACCTCGGCGTGTCGCCTGGTACAGCCGGCCTGATGGTGACGACGCCTGGCGTGGTCGCGGCCATTTCGGCGCCGGGCCTGATGCTCGGAGCAGGGCGCATCAATCGCCGCTTCATCTTGCTGATGCTGTCGGTGCTGTTGCTGGCATCGAACCTGGTGTCGGCGTTTGCGCCGACCTTCGGCGTGATGCTGCTTGGCCGCGCACTGCTGGGCGCGGCGCTGGGCGGTTTCTGGACATTGGCGCTGGCGACTGCCGGCCGTCTGGTGCGCCACGAGCATGCAGCCAAGGCCACGGCGATGATCCTTAGCGGCGTGACGTTCGCGACCGTGATCGGCGTGCCGCTGGGTACCTTCATCAGCGGCTTGTCGTCGTGGCGCGCGTCGTTCATCGCGACCGGCATCCTGGCCGCGCTGGCGCTGGCGGCGCAGACCTTGCTGCTGCCGTCGCTGCCCTCCAAGGCGGCGATCCGCTTCCGCGACCTGACCACGCTGGTAAGCCGTCGTAACCCGCGCAAAAGCTTGTTGATGGTGGCCTTGGTGTTCGGCGCGCATTTTTCGTCGTACACCTATATCGCGCCATTCCTCGGCCAGAACGGTTTCAGCCTGACGTTGATTACCTCCGTGCTGCTGGCGTTCGGCTTCGTCGGCTTCGTCTCCAACCTGGTGATTTCGGCCTTCGTCACGCGTCACCTGCAGGCGTCGCTGTTCGGCATGGTGGCGTTGCTGATGCTGGCCTTGTTCGCCATGCCGCTGGTGCATGCATCGCAACTCGGCGTGACCGCAATGGTGATTGCCTGGGGCGTCGCCTTCGGTGCGATTCCGCTGTGCCTGAGCATCTGGCTGCAACTGTCGTCGCCGGATTTGCCTGAAGCCGGTTCGGCGCTGTTCGTCAGCATCGTGCAGGTCGCAATTGCCGTCGGTTCTTTCGTCGGCGGCGTCGTGGTGGATGCCTTGGGCATTCCCTCCACCCTGTGGCTGGGTAGCGCGCTGGGCCTGCTGGGCCTGATTGCGATTGCCAGCTTCGGCATGGGCAACAAGAAGCTTGATGAAATATTGAGCAAGTAATAAAGAAAGCCCGTGCGCTGAAACGTACGGGCTTTTTTCATTGGGGGAAGCTTCGCGCCGAACGCGGAACTAGTCTCGGCGGCATCTCTCACATCCTGATGATGCGCGATCATCGTGGTCGCGTTGTTGTTTCAACAAGGAGCGGTTCCATGAGCATACGATCTGTCAAGGTTCCCGGACCTGATCATCCCATCACCATCACGCACACCGCCGCCCGCGTGGTCGTCTCGCTGGCCGGTCGCACCATCGCCGACACGCGCGCGGCGCTGGCGCTGAAAGAGGCGAGTTATCCGCCGGTGTATTACATCCCGCGCGCAGACGTCGACTTCAGCCTGCTTGAGCGGACCGATCATCAGACCTACTGTCCGTACAAGGGCGAATGTTCCTATTACAGCATCCCGCTCGGCGCCGATCGTTCGGTCAACGCAGTCTGGAGTTACGAGGAGCCGTATGATGCGGTAGCGGCGATCAAGGGCCATGTCGCCTTCTACCCGGATCGCGTCGATGCGCTGGAGGTGCGCGACATTGCTTGATTGTTCGCGCGCTAAAGATGTTGCGACGGCGGCCGTTACCTGAGGATCACGATAATCGGCGGGAGCAAAGCATGTTGATCGGCGCAAATGGCAGTTTTCCGCAATCGGCGTATGCGGACGGCGCGGCGGAAATCAAAGCTGCCAGCACCGTGCCGCCCCCGGCGGCGGCCACTGCGCCCTCCGCGCCGCTCGACAAGATCACGCTTTCGGCTGCCGCGTTGAGGCTGATCGACGAAAACAACCAGCTCGCACAAGTTGCGGCGAACACCAGCGAAATTCCCGCGCCGCTAAGTCCTGACCGCAGGAAGGCGAAACAACGCCAGCCCAGCGCTTCGCCGATGCTGGACGTCGATGCCTTCCGCCTGATCCGCGACAAGCTGCGTGCCAAGAATCTGGAGATCAAGGCGCCCGGTCCGCAAAGCCAGAAAAACAAGGACGACAAGGACCAAGCCACGGCGGTGTCGCTATAAGCCGCGGCGCATCGTTAATCCGATGATGATGTTGGCAGAGACAAAACAAATTCCACTCTGCTATAATTGTCGGCTCGTCGGGGCGTAGCGCAGCCTGGTAGCGTACTTGCATGGGGTGCAAGGGGTCGAGTGTTCGAATCACTCCGTCCCGACCAATCGATCCAAACCTTGCGGAGCAATCCGTCAGGAAAAACAGCACTGAATCGGCATCGCCGGCTCAGTGCTGTTTTGCTTTGTGCGACCGATAAGCGCATGGATTTCAGAACGCGTACTGCGCCCGCATCGTGAAACTCTTCGCCGGGCGCCCGCCGTTCTTGCCGATCAGGTAGGCGCTTTCATACAGGATCTTGTGCGCGTTGGGCAGGTACCAGGTGCCGAACAGTGCTGGGCCGACGCGATGGGATTGGTCGGCTTTACTGTTCCAGTCGTCCCAGCGGCCGAGTTCGCCGAAACCTTGTACGCCGAAGTTGAGCAGCGGTTTCCAGTGTTGGCGTACCTGCCATTGATACACCAGTTGGGTGGCGTTGTTCTGGCTGGTGCGGTAGTCGCGTTGCAGGAAGATGTTGGCGTTGAGTTGCGTGCGCCGGATTTCGGTCTGGAACACCGGCCCCCATTCCAGGCCATAGCCATCGCGTCGCGTGTATTGCTCGATGTTGGTGTGGATGGCCAGGTCGAACCAGTATTGGCCCTGAGTCAGCAGGAAATCGTTTTGCCAGTTGAGGCTGTCAAAGCGCGTGCCGTCTGCCGCAGTCTGCGAGTAGACGCCGTAGACCTCGGTGTACCACTGCGAGCTGACACCATAGCCGATGCCGATCTCGGGCGAGCCGAAGGGCGCACTGTCATGCTTCTTGGCGTTCCAGTATTTGTAGTCGAGGGAAAGCTGGTTTTCGGCGCTGTAGACGGAGACGAGGTAGTAACCGGTGGCGGCATGTGCGCCGTTGCAGATGATCGCACTCGCGGCGAAGATCAGCGTTTTTAACTGCATCGGTTTTCCCCTTTTCCCGTTTTTTACCTCCGGCGTTGCACCGCAGACTGTCACCAGATTGTGTGCCTCCCCCTGGGATGTCTGATCGCGTTCGCCCGCCTATTGCCAGGGGGAGTATAGCGTGCCGACGCATTTGCCTGCACCGTTGGCGGAATATCTTTCCGCGGCGGAGCACGAAGCTTTTCATGCTAGCATTCTGCGACTTTATGGAGATCGACATGGATACACCTGATGCATGGAAACTGCGCGCCGATGAACTGCGGCTGCAGATTGAGGCGCTGCTGGAAGCGCAGCTTTGCGAGTACGAGTTGCTGAATGCGAAGCTTGAAGAATGGAAGAAAAGTCCAGGCGCCGAGTGGCTGACGATGGCCGACTATGAACCCTGGCAGGAGGCGCTCAAATCGCTGGAGCTTGCCCAGCGCGCGCTGGACGAGCACATCAGCGTTCGTCCCAAGTAATCATCCTGCATCATCCCGCCGCCCCGGCACGTCAGCGGGCGGCGACCTTTCCCTTCCCCCTTCCCCTCGGACGATCGCCTTTCATGCCTACCTGCGGGTATGGCGGCCGCGGTACACATTCCTCTCAGCGCTGTTGCGGGAGAATCCCCATCAAACGGTTCCGCATAAGTTACGCGTAAGTTATCCCTTGTAAGCTGGGCAAAAAATAGGAGAAGCCTGCGCGCCGATTTGCTCGAATCAGAACAATGGATGGCGGACGGCGCAGCGTTTCAGATTTCTTCCTGATAAAAGTTGTTCGGATGACATCCGTGCATGCCAATCAAGACCAAGACCAGGCATGACGGCAACTCGTGAGGAGACTGCTGTATGTTCGAGAGGAAAAGCAGGGTGCTGTCGCGCTCGCTGGACGTGCTGATTCAGGTCGTAGTCCCCATTGCTGTCGGCGCCGGCGTCTTCGCCGGTCTCGGCGCGTTGGCGCTGCCGGTACCGCTGTCACCCTTGTGGCTGGCGGTGATTGCAACGGCGGTGGCGGTGATCCTCTCGCGCCTGGCGCGACGCGGCGAATCCGACGACCAAGGCGGCGGCTTCGTCGACAAGATCGGCAGCGAGATCGACCACATCATGATCGGCGCCGCCGAGACTTCCTATTTCGTCGACTCCATCAAGAACAAGATCGCGCAGGATGTGCAGGCCGCCAACGGCATCGTCACCGGTTCGGAGCAGAACGCCAGCACCACCGAACAGATCGCCGCCAACGCCGAGCGCGCTTCCAAGGTAGCCGCCGACGTGCGCGCCGAAAGCGTGGCCGGCCGTGCCGAAGTGGACCTCGGGCTGGAGCAGATCGGCAAGGCGCGCACCGATGCGCAGAACGCATCGGCGATGATGTCGGCGCTGCAAGACAAATCCAGGCGCATCCACGGCATCACTGAAGTCATCAGCGAAATCGCTGCGCGCACCAACTTGCTGGCGCTCAACGCCGCCATCGAAGCGGCGCGTGCAGGCGAGCATGGTCGCGGGTTTGCAGTGGTGGCAGGCGAAGTACGGCAATTGGCCCAGCGCACCAAGGAAGCCACCGACGACATCGGTGCGATGGTCCGTTCGATCACCGAAGAAGCCGAGCGCGCTTCCGGCGGCATGCAGGCTTTGAGCGCCAAGGTGCTGGAAGCGTCGCAGAATGTCGAGCGGGTGCACGGCTTCCTCGGCAACATCGAACGTTCCGCCGGGATTTCGGAAGAGGAGATCCAGCAGATCGCACGTGCTTCCCGCGAGCACGTCGAGACCACGCACCTCATCGCCGAAGCCATCCTCAAAATTCGCGACGGCATGCTGGCGACCGATATCGAGTTGCCGCGCGTGGCGGCCTCCGCCATGGCCTTGTCGGAACGCGCCGAGCTGGTCTATGACGCCATCGCCGCCAGCAATGCCAAGACCCAGCATGACGACATCCAGAAAGTCGCAACGGCCGCCGCCAAACGCATCGGCAAGCTGTTCGAGGACGCCATCGGCGCCGGTCGGATCAGCGAGGCCGCTTTATTTGATCGTACCTATAAACCGCTGCCCAACACGAATCCGCCCAAGCACACCACGCAGTTCGACGCCTTCACCGATCGGGTATTGCCGGATGTGCAGGAAGCTATCCTCGATGCCATGCCGCAATTGGCGTATGCCGGTGCGGTGGACAACAACGGTTACTTTCCTACCCACAACAAGAAATTCTCCAAGCCGCTCACTGGCGATTACGATACCGACCTGGTCAACAACCGCACCAAGCGCATCTTCAGCGACCGCACCGGAAAGCGTTGCGGGGCGAATACAAAACCGTTCCTGCTGCAGACTTACAAACGCGATACCGGCGAGGTCATGCACGATCTTTCCGTGCCCATTTATGTGAACGGCAAACACTGGGGAGGCTTCCGCGTCGGCTATCGTTCCAGCCAGGCGCAGGAGGCAGCGCCGGTCCAGGCGGTCGCCGGGGCGTCGCCGGCGCCGGCAAAGCAGCTTAAGCAAACGGTCAAGACCGAGAACAGCAAGGGATTGGTGCGCCAGATCTCGGCTTGAACAGCTTGACCGGGCAGGGCAGGTTGATAGACTATTCGACAACGGGGGTAACCTATCGAGAATACTGAGAATGCGATAGGTCCGGATTAGAAAAGGAACATCAACTTGAAACCTGCTCCGCAGAATAAGCTCGATTCTGTCAAAGAGTTCGATTTTACCAATCGCGATTTTGACAGGGTGCGGGATCTTATCTATAAGCGCGCCGGCATAGCGTTGGCCGAAAGCAAGCAGGAAATGGTCTATAGCCGCCTGGCGCGGCGCCTGCGCGCGACCGGCATCGCTTCCTTCGTGCAATACCTGGACATGCTGGAACGCGGCGGCGACTCCGACGAGTGGGAGGCATTCACCAATGCGCTGACCACCAATCTGACGTCATTCTTCCGCGAGTCGCATCATTTCCCGATCCTGGCCGATTTCGTCAAGACGCTCAAAGAGCCGGCCACGGTATGGTGTTCGGCCGCCTCCACCGGTGAAGAACCCTACACCATCGCCATGACGTTGTGCGAAGCCTATGGCACGCTGACGCCACCGGCCCAGATCATCGCCACCGACATCGACACCAACGTGCTGGCCACGGGCGCCAATGGCGTCTATCCGATCGAACGCATCGACAAGCTGTCGCCCGAGCGCATCAAGAAATTCTTCCTGCGCGGCAAGGGCAACCAGGAAGGTTACGTCCGGGTGCGTCCCGAATTACGCAAGCTGGTGACCTTCAAGCAGTTGAATTTACTGGGCGACAACTGGCCCGTGACCGGGCAGTTCGACGTCATCTTTTGCCGCAACGTGATGATTTATTTCGACAAGCCCACGCAGAGCAAGATCCTGTCGCGCTTTGTGCCGCTCATGAAACCGCATGCGCTTCTGTTCGCCGGCCATTCCGAAAACTTCCTGTATGTCTCCGACGCCTTGAAACTCAAGGGAAAAACGGTCTACGAGCTCGGTGCAGCAACGCAACGCAAGGCGGGGAAATAAGCCATGAGTCAAGGCCAGGACCAATTCGCTTCCAACGTCTACTACGACCGCACCTTCGATTGCGACGCGGCCAAGATATTGCCGGGCGAATACTATTTCACGCACAAGGACATGATGATCGTCACGGTGCTGGGCTCGTGCGTGTCGGCCTGTATCCGCGATCGCGTCACCGGCATCGGCGGCATGAACCACTTCATGCTGCCCGACAGCGGCGACGGCGACAGTCCGATTTCGGCATCGATGCGCTATGGCACTTACGCCATGGAAATCCTGATCAATGACGTGCTCAAGGCCGGCGCCCGGCGCGAGAACCTGGAAGCCAAGGTGTTCGGCGGCGGCAACGTGCTGCGCGGCTTCATTGCCATCAACGTCGGCGAGCGCAACGCGCAGTTCGTGCGCGACTACCTGAAGGCGGAAAATATTCGCACGGTGGCGGAAGATCTCAACGATATCTGGCCGCGTAAGGTATATTTCTTCCCCCGCACCGGCAAGGTGCTGGTCAAGAAGCTCAAACAATTGCATAACAACACACTGGTGAATCGGGAACAGGATTACGCCAGCAAGCTGGTTGCCAAACCGGTGGGCGGCGCGGTCGATCTGTTTTAAGGTCGGCTGAGTCGACAGAGAAGGGTTTCGTCGGCCTGGTGCGGAAACCGCAAGGGCCAGTTTCAGGAAAGCATGCATCGTATGAAAATTAAAGTATTGATCGTCGACGACTCGGCATTGATCCGCAGCGTCATGAAGGAGATCATCGGCAGCCAGCCTGACATGGAAGTCGTGGGCGTGGCCCCCGATCCCATCATTGCGCGCGATCTGATCAAACAGACCAACCCGGACGTCCTCACGCTGGACGTCGAAATGCCGCGCATGGACGGCCTCGATTTCCTCGAGAAACTGATGCGCCTGCGGCCGATGCCGGTGGTGATGGTGTCGTCGCTGACCGAACGCGGCTCGGAAATCACCCTGCGCGCGCTGGAGTTGGGCGCAGTCGACTTCGTCACCAAGCCGAAGATCTCGATCCAGAGCGGCATGCAGGAATACACCGACATGATCGCCGACAAGATCCGCGCGGCGTCCAAGGCCAGTATCCGCCCACGTGCGATTCCGCATCCGGATGCGCCCAAGGCGAGCGGCGGCGAGCCGTTGCCGCAGATGCGCAATCCTTTGCTGTCGAGCGAAAAACTGATCATCATCGGCGCCTCCACCGGCGGCACTGAAGCAATCAAGGAGTTCCTGATCCGCATGCCGTCCGATTGTCCCGGCATCCTGATCACCCAGCACATGCCGGAAGGCTTCACGCGCTCGTTCGCCCAACGCCTCGACAACCTGTGCAAGATTTCGGTCAAGGAAGCCGCCGGCAATGAGCGCGTCCTGCCGGGCCACGCCTATATTGCACCGGGTCATTCGCACCTCAAGCTGGTGCGCAGCGGCGCCAATTACATGACCCAGCTTGACCAGGGGCCGCCGGTCAACCGCCATCGGCCGTCGGTCGACGTGCTGTTCAATTCGGCGGCAGCCTGCGCAGGCAAGAACGCGGTGGGCGTGATCCTGACTGGCATGGGGAAGGATGGCGCGCTGGGCATGCTCGAAATGCGCAATGCCGGCGCCTACAATTTTGCACAGGATGAAGCATCGTGCGTGGTCTTCGGCATGCCGCGTGAAGCGATTGCCGTGGGCGGGGCGCATGAAGTACTGGCGCTGCAGGCCATGCCGGGCCGGGTGTTGGGTTATCTGGCCGAGCACGGCAGTCGTGCATTGCGGGTGTAGTTCGAGTACCATTCAGCCATCCGGAAAATTTGACCGGTTGCTCGCTGTCGGGCCTTAAGTTTTGCCGAATTAGTGTCGTTATCGTCAACAATAGTTTCGAATCAATGGAGTAAAAATCATGGCAGGCCCAAATACCAAGTTTCTCGTTGTAGACGATTTCTCCACGATGCGCCGCATTGTCCGTAACCTGCTCAAAGAGCTTGGCTACACCAATGTGGACGAAGCCGAAGACGGCGTGCAAGGTTTGCAAAAACTGCGCAGCGACACGTTCGACTTCGTCGTGTCGGACTGGAACATGCCGAATATGGACGGCCTGACCATGCTGCAGGAAATCCGCAAGGATCCGGCGCTGTCGAAGTTGCCGGTGCTGATGGTGACTGCCGAAGCCAAGAAGGAAAACATCGTTGCCGCCGCGCAAGCCGGCGCCAATGGTTACGTGGTCAAGCCGTTCACCGCCGCGACCCTGGATGAAAAGCTCGGCAAGATCTTCGAAAAACTGGAGGCCGGAGGCTAACGTGGATACCGCATCCCAGGGAGCAGTGCCGGGCGCGCCGGTAGCTGAACAGCAGGACCAGTTCCTCGCGCGGATCGGCCACATGACGCGCAGCTTGCATGACAACCTGCGCGGGCTAGGCTTCGACCGTTTGCTGGAAAAAGCTGCCAGCGACATGCCGGACGCACGGGATCGTCTTGAATACGTGGCGATGATGACCGAGAAGGCCGCTCAGCGCGTGCTGAACGCGACGGAAACCGCCGGCCCGATGCAGGACGCCATTGGCGACGGGGCGGGTACGTTGGCTGCCGAGTGGAAGGCAGTCACCGATGCGCCGTTTTCGGAGAGCGATTACCGTGCTCTGGCGGAAAAGACGCAAGCTTACCTCGGCGCAACACGCGAAAACGTCAGCCTGACCAAGCAGCAATTGCTCGACATCATGATGGCGCAGGATTTTCAGGACTTGACCGGGCAGGTGATCAAGCGTGTTACCGAGGTGGCGCACGACATTGAAAGCCAACTGGTGCAATTGCTGGTCGATTATTCGCCGCCGGAAGCCAAGCGCGAAGACAGCGGCCTGCTGAACGGTCCGCAGATCAATCCGACCGGTCACAACGTGATCGCCAACCAGAGTCAGGTTGACGATTTGCTGGAAAGTCTTGGTTTTTAAGTTGTTTTAACGATAATTTGCATGCTGGCGGTGTTGTTGCAGGAGGTCTTTCACGACCTCCCGGCAGCACCGCAGACTGCCGTCCTGTCTGCTTCACCCTCTGAAGGCAGATATGGCGCGCTTCTCCTGCTCCGAAATACGGGGCGTTTCGCCCCTTATTCCCGTGATGATTCGAGGCCTCCCTCGCCAATAATTCTGCCTGATAGTCTCAAAATTCCGCCTTCATCAGCGGAAAGAAGCAATACAGGGGAACGGCAGTGGCCGAAGACAGCGATCAAGAACGGACCGAACAGCCCACGAGCAAACGCATTGAAAAAGCGCGTGAGCAAGGCGACGTGCCGCGCTCGCGCGAGATGGCGACCTGCGTCATGCTGCTGATCGGCGGCAGCACCCTGTGGATGTTCACCGGTCCGCTCGTGACTAGCCTCAACCGTTTCATGGTATCGACCATGACCTTCGAGCGCGAAATGGCCTTCGATCCCGCCTTGCTGTTCGAGCGCATGAGCGGCCACTTCATGGAAGTGGCGATCGCCTGCATCCCCATTGCCTTCCTGATGACGCTGGCTGCCGTGGCTTCGCCGCTGATCCTGGGCGGCTGGCTGTTCAACGGCAGCTCTCTGGAGCCCAAGTTCGACCGCCTCAATCCCATCAAGGGCATCATGAATCTGTTTTCGCTCAATTCGCTGGTCGAGTTGGGCAAGGGCATTCTGAAGACGGTGCTGGTCGGAACGATTGCCTGGTTCGCCATGCGCAGCCATATCGACGCCGTGCTCAACCTGAGCGTCGAACCGCTCAAGGTGGCCAGCAGCCATATGCCGAATTTGCTGTGGACCTGTTTCATCATGATGGTCTGCGCCTTGATCGGGATTGCCGCGATTGACGTGCCGTACCAGTTGTGGAATTACACCCGCAAACTCAAGATGACGCGCCAGGAAGTCAAGCAGGAACACAAGGAATCCGACGGCGATCCGTTGATCAAGGGCAAGATCCGCGCCTTGCAACGCGCCGCTGCACGCCGCCGCATGATGTCGGCAGTGCCGACCGCGGACGTGGTGGTGACCAACCCGACCCATTTTGCCGTGGCGCTGAAGTACAGCGAAGGCGGCATGTCGGCGCCGCAGGTTGTGGCCAAGGGCACCGAAGCGGTGGCGGCCAACATCCGCAAGATCGCCGCCGAAAACAACGTACCGATCCTCGAAGCGCCGCCGCTGGCGCGTGCCTTGCACTACCACACCGAAATCGGCGACGAGATTCCGGAATCGCTCTACACCGCGGTTGCCGAAGTCCTCGCCTATATCTTCCAGCTGCGCACCTACAACAGCAATGGCGGCGTCCGTCCGGATGAGCCGAGCGACCTTGAGGTGCCGAAAGAGCTGGACGATCCACTGTACAAACGCAAGGCCGCCATGGCTGCCGCACAAGCTAGGGCTGCACAATGAACATCAACAGCATGAAACTGCCGGCCTGGGTGCCGGTCAAGCATACCAAGGCGCTCGCCGCGCCGGTCCTGATCGTCATGATGCTGGCGATGATGGTGCTGCCGCTGCCGGCGTTTGCGCTCGATATCCTGTTCAGCTTCAATATTTCGCTGTCGGTGATCGTGCTGCTGACCGCCTTGTACACCGTCAAGCCGCTCGACTTCGTGGCGTTCCCTGCGGTGCTGCTGGTGAGCACCATGCTGCGCCTGTCACTCAACGTCGCCTCTACCCGCGTAGTGCTGACCGAAGGCCACACCGGCCCTGATGCCGCGGGTAAAGTGATTGAGGCCTTCGGCCACTTCCTGATCGGCGGCAACTACACGGTCGGTATCGTCGTCTTCATTATTTTGACAATCATCAACTTCACCGTCGTCACCAAGGGCGCCGGCCGTATCGCCGAAGTGGGCGCGCGCTTCACCCTGGATGCGATGCCCGGCAAGCAGATGGCGATCGACGCCGACCTCAACGCCGGCATGATCGGCGAGCCGGAGGCGCGCGCGCGCCGCAAGGAAGTGGCGCAGGAAGCCGAATTCTATGGCGCCATGGACGGTGCCAGCAAATATGTGCGCGGCGACGCTGTGGCCGGCATCATCGTCACGGTGGTCAACATCGTCGGCGGTCTCGTGGTGGGGATGGTCCAGCATGACCTGGCCTTCGACATGGCGTTGAAGAACTACACGCTGCTGGCCATCGGTGACGGCCTGGTCGCGCAGATCCCTTCGCTGATCATCTCGACCGCAGCCGGTGTGGTGGTTTCGCGCGTGGCCAATGACCAGGACGTCGGCGGCCAGCTGATCAACCAGTTGTTCGCGAAACCGGAAGTCCTGTACCTGACCGCCATCATCATCGGCGGCATGGGCATGATCCCGGGCATGCCGCACGTCGCCTTCATCATCATCGCCGCCATGCTGGCGGGCGCGGGTTACTCCGTGAACAAGCGCAAGCAGCAGGCCGGTGCAATCGTCGAATTGCCGGCCCCGGTAACGACCCCGCAGGAAATCGAAGAAGCCACCTGGCAGGACATCCTGCCGGTCGACACACTTGGGCTGGAAGTCGGCTACCGCCTGATCCCGCTGGTGGACAAAGGGCAGGGCGGAGAACTGCTGCGCCGGATCAAGGGCATTCGCAAGAAATTCGCGCAGGAAGTCGGTTTCCTGTCGCCGCCGGTCCATATCCGCGACAACCTCGAACTCAAGCCGTCCGCCTATCGCATCGCCTTGAAAGGCGTGGAAATCGGCAAGGGCGAGGCCACTTTCGGCCAGTTCCTGGCGATCAATCCGGGTATGGTCACCGGTCCGCTGCCGGGCCTGATGACCACCGACCCTGCGTTCGGGCTGCCGGCGGTCTGGATCGAAAGCAACATGCGCGAAATGGCGCAAACCATGGGCTACACCGTGGTCGATACCGGCACCGTCATCGCCACTCACCTGAACCATTTGATCACCGTCCACGCAGCGGAATTGCTGGGCCGCCAGGAAGTGCAGCAATTGCTCGATCACATCGGCAAGGATGCGCCGAAGCTGATCGAGGATCTGGTGCCGAAGGCGTTGCCGTTGGGCACGGTCCAGAAAGTGTTGCAAAACCTGCTCATCGAAGGTGTGCATATCCGTGATATGCGGACTATTATCGAAACCCTGGCCGAGCATGCGCCACGCGTGCAGGAGCCGAACGAACTGACCGCCATCGTGCGCATTGCGCTGGGTCGCGCGATCGTGCAGCAGATTTTCCCGACCGAGAGCGAGTTGTCGGTCATGACGCTGGACAACAAGCTGGAACGTCTGCTGATGCAGGCGATGCAGGCCAGCGGACCGGAAGGCGGCGGTATCGAGCCCGGCCTGGCCGACACGCTGATTACGCAAACAGAAAATGCAGCACGTCATCAAGAGCAGTTGGGTTTAACCCCGGTATTGTTGGTCCCGGGTCCTTTGCGAGCATTGCTGGCGCGCTTCTTGCGACGCGCAATGCCGCAACTCCGGGTGCTTTCACACGCTGAAGTTCCTGATTCGAAAACGATTAAAGTTACCAGCCTAGTTGGAGGGCAAGCATGAACGTCAAAAAATTTATTGCAGGGTCGTCGCGAGATGCATGGCGCCAGGTGCGCGAAGCGCTGGGTCCTGACGCCGTCATTCTCTCCAACCGGAATATCGACGACGGTGTCGAGATTCTGGCCATGGCCAACGAAGACATGTCGTCGCTGGTGGTGCCGGCCATGTCCAAGGACGCCATGCCGCGTCCGGCCGTACGCCGACCGCCAGCCCAGCCTGCGCCGTCGCAGACGTTGCAGGCCGCCGTGCCGCGCACACGCGCCGAACAGCAACCGCCGGGGCCTGGTTCATCCACGCCGGTCGAACACAATACCGCGCAAGCCGACGCCCGCGTCTGGCGTACCCGCAATGCCGCGCGCGCCAGCGCCAAGGAGCAGCAGGCGCAAGCGCTGACGCCGGCGCAAGTCGCTGCCGGCCCGAAGGCAGCTGCGGCCGCCGCAGTTGCAGCGCGTCCGCAGCAGGCCGGCGTCATGGCTGAATTCGACGGCAAGGACTACGACGAAATCCTGTCCGACGTCATGAGCGAAATCCGCTCCATGCGCGGCGTACTGGAAACCCAACTGGCGGAAATCTCCTGGGGCGGCACGCAAAAGCGCGAGCCGGCCAAGGCCGCGATCATGCGTGAAATGCTGGCCGCCGGTTTCAGCGCCAGCCTGTCGCGCCTGATCACCGAGAACCTGCCGCAAAGCCCGAAATCGCAAGACGCCATGTTCTGGGTCAAGTCGGTGCTGGCCAAGAATCTGATGACCATGGCCAATGAAAACGAATTGCTGGAAGAAGGCGGCGTCTACGCGCTGGTCGGTCCGACCGGCGTTGGCAAAACGACCACGACCGCGAAACTGGCGGCGCGTTGCGTGATGCGCCACGGTCCGGGCAAGCTGGCGTTGATCACTACTGACGGCTACCGTATCGGCGGTTACGAGCAACTGCGCATCTACGGCAAGATTCTCGGCGTGATGGTGCACTCGGTCAAAGATGAGTCCGATTTGCGTATCGCACTCGACGAACTGCGCGGCAAACATACTGTCCTGATCGATACCGCCGGCATGGGCCAGCGCGACCAGATGGTAGCCGAACAAGCCGCTATGCTCTCGGGAGCAGGCACCGACATCAAGCGACTGTTGTGCCTCAATGCAACGGCGACCGGCGGCACGCTCAATGAAGTGGTAAGCGCCTATTCCGGCGATGGCCTGGCAGGTTGCATCATCACCAAGCTCGACGAAGCGGCAACCATCGGCAACGTGCTCGATGTTGTCATCCGTCAAAAGCTGAATCTGTATTACGTCGCCAACGGGCAGCGCGTGCCGGAAGATTTGCATGTTGCCAACAGGTTGTATCTGGCCGACCGCGCCTTTAAACTGAAGCGTGAAACTGCACCGTTCGAGTTCCAGGATGCCGAGTTGCCGGTTGTGGTCGGACCGACGGCCACGGCCATGAATGACAAAAGCCTGCGGGAGGTGATCCTTGGCTAGCTACGACGTTGATCAAGCGGAAGGACTGCGCCGGATGCTGGAGCGTCCGGCGCCGCGCGTGTTCACTTTCTTCTCGGTTCTTCCCGACGATGAAAAAGGCGCGATGCTGATCAATCTGGCTGCCTCTCTTGCCGCCGCCGATCACAATGCATTACTGGTCGACGCTTGCATGACGCCCTCGGTGATCTTGTCGCGTTTCGGCGGTATTGCCGTGGCGACGCTGCTCGATGTTGCGCGTCAGGAGCGGCATCTGGACGAAGCGGTGCGCATGGTGCCGGAAGGTTTCGCACTGGCGCGCCTGTCGCGCAAGAACGTATCGGCATCCACCCATCCGCAAGCCTCGCGACTGGCGCAAATCTTCGACGGCCTGACGGAAGAGTCCGACATCACGCTCATCAATGGCGAACTGAACGACGACGAACTGCTGCCGGTGCCGGCCATGGAGATGGGCGAAATCGTGGTGCACATGTCGACCAGTCCGACCTCGATCAAGGCGGCGTATGTCTTGCTCAAGGGCCTCAGCGACAAGCTCGGCCGCCGTCCTTTCAATCTGCTCGTCAGCGGCGGTTCTGATGCGGAGGCGCAGATGGTGTATGCCAACATGGCGCAGGCCGCCAATCGTTACCTGGCGGCGCAATTGCATTTCATGGGCTCAATCCCGGCCGATGAACATATCCGTCGTGCATCGGGGCAGGGCCGCACCGTACTGGAAGCATTTCCATTGGCCGGCGCGACGCTCGCGTTCAAGCGCCTGGCCGATCAGTTTTCGTTATCCAATCTCACCAAGGGCACGTACGGTATGGCGACCGATGGCGCAAGTCTCGGCGTATGACGCGCCTGGCGCTGCATGAGTGTTCGCACTCACCATTATTGACGAGATGAGTTCTATGTATAACGTCAAAGGAAAGACGACCAAGAACGATTTGCTCGAACTGCATGCGGCGCTTGTAAAAAAGTTGGCGCATCAGATGAAGGCAAAGCTTCCACCCAGTGTGGAAGTGGACGACTTGATTCAGGCAGGCATGATCGGTCTGCTTGATGCCGTCAATCGCTATGAAGAAACGCACGGCGCGCAGTTCGAAACCTACGCCGTGCAGCGCATCCGCGGCGCCATGCTGGACGAGCTGCGCAGCAGCGACTGGCTGCCGCGCAGCATCCGCCAGAACACCCGCAAGATCGAGGAAGCAATCCACGTCTTGCTGCAGCAGCTCGGCCGTCCGCCGCAAGAGGCCGAAGTAGCCACGCAACTCAAGCTGAGCCTGCCGGAATACCAGGACATGCTGACCGAATGCGGCGGTCATCAACTGATCTACTATGAAGATTTCCATGATGCCGACGGCGGCCATGAGCATTTTCTCGACCGCTACCAGACCCGCGACACCGACGACCCGTTGCAGAATCTGATCAACGGCGGTTTCCGCGATGCCGTCATCGATTCGATCAAGGCCTTGCCCGAGCGTGAAAAAATCCTCATGGGCCTGTACTACGAACAGGAAATGAATCTGAAGGAAATCGGTGCCGTCATGGGCGTCTCGGAATCGCGGGTTTGCCAGTTGCACAGCCAGGCCATCGCCCGCATGCGCTCGACCTTGAGGGAGCAGGCGTGGACTGGAGTAGCGTAGGAGGCTTACTGCTGGCGTTGGGCGGCATCTTCCTGGGCTTGCTGCTCGAAGGAGGACATCCCGGTTCGATCCTGCAGCCGACCGCTTTCCTGATCGTCTTTGCCGGCACCGTCGGCGCCGTGCTGCTGCAAACCAGGCTCGATAATTTCGTCCACGGCGTCAAATTGCTGTCCTGGGTGTTTTCTCCGCCGGTTCAGGATCACCGCAAACTGATCGACGACATCACGCTCTGGAGCGGCATCTCACGGCGTGAAGGTTTGCTGCATCTCGAAGAACACATGAACGACAGCAGCGATCCTTTCGTCAAGAAAGGCTTGCGCCTGCTGATCGATGGCATCACGCCGGCCAAGTTGCTCGACATTCTCGAGGTCGATACCACTGCCTACGAAACCCGTCAGCGTCAGGCGCTCAAGATATGGGAGGCTGCCGGCGGCTATTCGCCGACCATCGGCATCCTTGGCGCGGTGCTTGGCCTGATCCACGTGATGGAGAATTTATCGGATCCCGCCAAGCTGGGCGGCGGTATTGCCGTGGCTTTTGTCGCAACGATTTACGGCGTCGGCCTGGCCAACCTGTTTTTCCTGCCGGTAGCCAACAAGCTCAAGGAGCTGCTTGCAGTGGAAGTGAACAGGCGCGACATGGTGGCCGACAGCCTGTTCGGCATCGCCAGCGGCGACAATCCGCGCGTCATCCAGGAGCGCGCCGAGTCGTATTTCACCACCACCTGATCGATTGAGGCGTGTATTCATCATGGCGCGAAAAAAACATGAAGAAGAGCATGAGAATCACGAGCGCTGGCTGGTGTCCTATGCCGATTTCATTACGCTGCTGTTTGCCTTTTTCGTCGTCATGTACGCCATTTCGCAAGTCAACGAAGGTAAATACAAAATCCTCGCCGACTCGCTGATCAACGCCTTTGGCAAAGAGCCGGTCTCGACCGCTCCCGTTATTGTCCAGGCCGGCGGCCAAGGCGCCCAGCAATCGGTCGCGCCCAAGATTACGCTGCAGAAGCCGCGCAGCAACGAGGCGCTGCGCCGTGAGAAAGAGCGCATGACCGACATGGCGCGCGACATCATGCAAGTACTGGCGCCGCTGGTGCAGGAGGGCAAGGTGCGGGTGACGCAAACGAGCGTGGGCGTCAATGTCGAGATCAATGCCAATGTCCTGTTCGCGCCCGGCGACGCCAAGGTCAGCAGGGAGTCGGAAGAAACCCTGGTCGCCATTGCCCGTGTGCTGAAGAACGACGACCACGCGATCCAGATCGAGGGACATACCGACAATACGCAGATCAACACCAGCGTGTTTCCTTCCAACTGGGAATTGTCGGCGGTGCGCGCCAGCACGGTGGCCCGGTTGTTCAACAACCAGAGCATTGCCGACCTGCGCCTGACGGCAGTGGGGCATGGATCGAATCAGCCCGTGGCTCCCAACGACACGCCTGAAGGGCGGCTGCGCAATCGGCGCGTCGACGTGATGATCCTGTCGCGGCTGGCGGAACAGGCGACAGAGGTGCCGTTTGCGGAAGAGGGCGGCAAGGGCGCGCAGCCGATTGTGCCCAAGCCGGCGCCCTAAAGCAAAAAGCCCGTTCTTGCGAACGGGCTTGTCGGATTCCGGCGTAGCGGAAAATCAACCGATGCCGAGCGGGCGACCCGAGCTGCGCAGGCTGGACTGGCCGTCAGGACCATAGAAGGAGCCGTTGCTCTTGCCCTGCAGGATGTTCATGGCGTTCTGGTTGATCGCCATTTGCTTGCCGATCAACAGGCCGTTCAGGCGATTGAGTTCGCGCGCGGATTGCGCCAGTGCAAACAGCTCGTCCCACACCTGCTTGTCTTCCGCCGAACCGTGTTGTTCGATCCACGACTGCATGCCGTTCTCACCGGCGGTGAACCCCAGCGCAGCCAGCGCCTTGTGGCGCTGATCGGCCAACGTCGCCATGTTGGCAACGATATTGGCCTTGTCGTTGATGATGTCGGGAATCTTGTCCGCGTCGCCATTGCCGCTGAGCAAATCCTGCTCTTGCTGCAATGCCGCCACCAGGCGCGACGTAACCTGCTTTTCGTCAGCGAGCGTATGCGATGGCAGAAGCGAATTACTTGTCATTACATTAAGCCTTGCGTGAACCAATCAGATCTTTGACTGTGTCGAGCAAGCCATTGGCGACTTTCTCGGGATCAACCTGGAAGGTGCCGTTAGCGATGGCAGCCTTGATTTCAGCAACTTTTTTGGCGTCGAAGGTGCCGCCGGTCGCAGTGGCTTTCACGCCCAGAGATTGATATTGGGACGACAGCTGGACATTGGCGGCGGTAGAAGCGTCGCTGCCTGGCTTTGCTGTTGTGTTGGCGGCATTGCTGTTGGCGGAGCGCGCCTGGGGTTGCGCGATTTCCGGTAAGCCTTTGCCTGTTTTGAGGGCGTCATTAACGTTCACGGCATCATCCTTAATGGGTTAGGGTTCTGTGACCCGCCTGTTGCCTAGATTATCGGCCATTTTTCCGCAAACTTTAATTCTTTTATCGCCCTGCAAAATGTTTCTTTTCAGTAATTTATTTCGAGAATGCCGCCGGCCTTGGCAATCCCGCTCACGACCTGGCCAGCTGGTGTTTTGGCTTGCACCATCTGGCCCTCGCTGCCGTTGCTCAATGCTCGTGCTTCGGTGGTGATCTGGAAGCCCGGACCGGTAGACACCACGCGCACGGCCTGGCCTTGCTGCACCACGCGGTTGCTGCGCAGCGCATCCTGGCGTAACGGGGCGCCCAGCGCCAGCGAAATATTGGCGGTGCGACCGATTGCCTGGGCTGGATCGGTAATGATGCCATTGGGCAAATTCGAGAGATCGCCCTTGACCTTGGTGATGTCGTTCGGGCCGATGACCTGGCCTTGCGCCAGCGGCGCCGAGGTGACGATATATTCCGCGATGACTTGCACCGTGGCGCGCACGTAGACGGTCCAAGGCGACGGCGCGATGCACTTAATGCCGATGGTGGTACGACCCCAGAGGCGACCGCCGTTGGGCATGAAGGCTTGCGGTGAGGTGCAGGCGGCGAGGTTCAGGCGGCTATCGACCGGTTCGACGGCGATATTGACGGTGCCGGACAAGCCGGTTGTCTGCACCTTCATGAATTGTTCTGCAATCTTCTGCAGGGCGCCCAGATCCTGGCGCGGCGGCGTGTTCTGCTCTGTGGTTTGCGCCAGCGCAGACAGCCCGAATACGGGCAGCAACAGCAGCAAAGACAGCAGCGCTTTGGAGAGTGATTTCATAACAACAACTTTTCAACCGTGGTGATCGGAGGCAGCGCCATCCTGTCAGCAATAGTAAGGGCGGCCGCCTCTGTCAAAAGGTCGAACAAGGCATAGTTTTCTCTCTTTCTCGGGCATTAGAGTTTGAGGGGGAGCCTTATGATCCAATGGTGTGTAAATCCCATTATCGGCATGATGCGTACTTTATGAAGGGTACGTCAGGAGGATTAGATGGCTGCAAAACTGGACGATTATCTGCGATTCAATGAAACGGCGCTGAATTTGCGCGCCCAGCGTCAGCAATTGCTGGCGTCCAATATCGCCAATGCGGATACGCCGAATTACAAGGCGCGCGACATCGACTTCGCCAAGACGCTGCAAGGCGCCATGGCCGGCAAGTCGACTACGGTTCCGCCGGTCGAACTGGCGCGCACGTCGTCGGCCCACATTGCGGGCAAGGCCACCGGCGATGGCGGCATCGGTGGGTCACCGTTGCTGTATCGCAAGGAAACCCAGAGCAGCGTGGACGGCAATACCGTCGACATGGACGTCGAACGCAACCAGTTCACCGACAATGCGGTGCGCTATGAAGCAGGCATCACCGCCGTCAATGCGCAGATCAAGGGTCTGCTCGCCGCCATCCAACCAGGCTGATCATCATGTCTCTTTCCAATATTTTCAACGTCGCCGGTTCTGCCATGAGCGCGCAATCCCAGCGCCTCAACACGGTCGCCAGCAACATCGCCAACGCTGACAGCGCAACCGGTCCGGACGGCAAGCCGTACAAGGCCAAGCAAGTGGTGTTCAAGGCGGTCCCGTTCGGCAACATCGAAAACAGCGGCGTGCAGGTCAGCCAGGTCGTCGAAGACCAGGCGCCGCCCAAGCTGATCTACGATCCCAAGCATCCGATGGCCGATACCAACGGCTACGTCGCGATGCCCAATGTCAATCCGGTAGAGGAGATGGTCAACATGATCTCCGCGTCGCGTTCGTATCAGACTAACGTCGAGACGATGAATACCGCCAAGAATATGTTGATGAAAACCCTCACCATCGGTCAATAAGGAAGATCTTAAATCATGACTACTGTCTCCAACGATCTGCTGTCGTCAATGAATGGCACGTCGACATCGACCTCCAATACTTCGAGCCTGAACGACAACAGCCCGGAAGCGATCCAGAATCGCTTCCTGAAGCTGCTGACCGTGCAGATGCAGAATCAGGATCCGACCAATCCGATGGACAACTCGCAGCTGACCACGCAGTTGGCGCAGTTGTCGACCGTGTCGGGCATCAGCCAGCTGAACACCACGCTGGCCTCGCTCATGTCCAACCTGGGTACCTCGCAGTCGCTGCAGGCAGCCAACATGATCGGTCACAGCGTGCTGGCGGCGGGCAACAACCTGACCCTGACTTCCGATACCACCAAGGCTGCCGACGGCACCGAGACCACCACCCAGAAGGCCGTGTTCGGCGTGCAACTGGGCGCCAACGCCGACAGCATCAAGGTTACCATCCGTGACGCGACCACCGGCGCCGTCGTGCGTCAGATGGATCTGGGCAGCCAGGCTGTGGGTACAGTACCGGTCATCTGGGACGGCACCAATGACGCCGGCACCAAGGCGGCCGACGGCCAGTACACCTTCACCGTCGCAGCGACCAGCGCCGGCACCCCCGTGGACGCCACTGCGCTGTCCTTCGGCACGGTTGCCAGCGTCAGTACCGGCGCCGACGGCGTCAAGCTGAATGTATCGAATATCGGCACCATCAAGCCGACCGACGTTATCCAAATCCTGTAATCCACTGACTGCTTCCAGCACAAGGAGAATCAAATGAGTTTTCAACAAGGCCTGAGCGGTCTGGCAGGGGCATCGAAGAGCCTCGACGTGATCGGTAACAACGTTGCCAACGCCAGCACAGTGGGTTTCAAATCGGCACAGGCGCAGTTCGCCGACATGTACGCCAACTCGATGAACCGTTCCGGCAACTCGCCGGTTGGTATCGGCGTCGCGGTCGCGAACGTGCAGCAGGCTTTCACCCAAGGTAACGTCACCACCACCAACAATCCGCTGGATATCGCCATCAACGGCGACGGCTTCTTCCGTATGCAGGGCAGTCTGACCGACCAGTCGCCGATGTACGCCCGCAATGGCCAGTTCCAGCTGGACAAGGATGGTTACATCATCAACCCGAGTGAAAAGGGTGCGTACCTGACCGGCTGGCTGGGCACCGTGACCGGTGGCGATCCAGTACCTCTGAAGATCGATACTTCGAACATTCCGGCAACTGCAACCACGAAGATCTCCACCAAGCTGAGTCTGGATTCGCGGCTGACAGCTATCGCTCCTGCAACGACGCCGTTCAGCCCCACCAACGCAGCCAGCTACAACAGCACCACCGGCGTCACCATGTACGACAGCCTGGGCAATTCGTACAACGTGCAAACGTACTACGTCAAGAATGCAACTACGTCGACCGCAACCACGACCGACTGGGACGTCTACGCGACCATCGATGGCGTGACCTATCCCGTCGCCGGCGCACCGGTGAAGCTGAACACGATGACCTTCAACAGCTCCGGCGTACTGACTGCTGGCGCCACCGCAGGTTCGTTTGCCCTGGCCACATTGAACAGCACGTTTGCGAAGCCGGGCGCGACGTTCCCTTCGGCCGTCTCCTTCGACTATACCGGTACGACACAAACCGGCCAGGCTTTCACGCCTGTTGCACAAAGTCAGGACGGCAAATCACCTGGTGTGCTGTCGAGCTTTTCGATCGGCAAGGATGGTTCCATCATTGGCAATTATTCGAACAACGACACCAAGGTTCTGGGGCAGGTTCTGCTGGTGAACTTTGCCAACCCGAACGGCCTGTCGCCGCTGGGCAATAACCTGTACACGGCCACCGGCGACGCCGGCGTACCGTTGATCGGCAAGCCGACTACAGGTCAATTCGGTGTCCTGCAAGCGCGTGCCGTGGAAGATTCCAACGTTGACCTGACCACTGAGCTGGTCAACATGATCGTGGCGCAACGCGTTTATCAGGCCAACTCGCAGACCATCAAGGTGCAGGATACCGTCCTGCAAACGCTGGTCAGCCTGCGCTAAGCAATTTGAACTAAGTGGGGAAGCGCGCGGCAGCCACGCCGCGCGCGCACAAAGGGGTAATTATGGATCGTGTGATTTATACCGCCATGTCCGGCGCCAAGCACACAATGGAGCAGCAGGCCAACGCCAGCAACAACCTGGCGAACGCGACGACGACCGGCTTCCGTTCCCAGCTCAACACCTTCCGCGCGGTACCGGTGGTGGGCGGCGAAGGGCTGGCGACGCGCACCTTCGTGGTCGATTCGACCGCCGGCACCAACTTCGCGTTGGGCCCGATACAAGACACCGGCCGCGCACTGGATGTTGCTGTGGCGGGAGAAGGCTGGATCGCGGTGCAGACTGCCGACGGCGGCGAAGCCTATACCCGCAACGGCAGCTTCAAGACGAACGAAAACGGCATCCTGCAAACGCAGACGGGCCTGAGCGTGCTGGGCGATGGCGGCCCGATCAGCATTCCTCCCGACGTCACCGTGGCGATTGCTCCGGACGGCACGGTGTCCTCGATCCCGACGATGGGTACGCCCAATGCCGTCAACGTGCTGGGCCGCATCAAGATGGTCAATCCTGATGAGAAATCGCTCAAGCGCGGCGATGACGGCCTGTTCCGCCTGACTGCAGGCACCCAGGCTCCGCCGGACGCCAACGTCCGCCTGGTCGGCGGCGCGCTCGAGGGCAGCAACGTCAACGTGGTGGATTCCATGGTCAACATGATCAACCTCGCGCGCCAATTCGACCTGAACATGAAGGTGGTGACCACCGCCCAAAGTGATGCAGACAAAGCCAACCAAATTCTGTCGTTGTCCTGAAGCTAAACCGATTATTCAGGTACTGGAGAAAACATGATTCGTTCCCTGTGGATTGCCAAAACCGGCCTCGATGCGCAACAAACGCAACTCGACGTCATTTCGAATAACCTCGCCAACACCAGCACCAACGGTTTCAAGCGGTCGCGCGCCGTGTTCGAGGATCTGATGTACCAGACCATCCGCCAACCGGGGGCACAGTCGTCACAGCAAACGCAACTGCCGTCGGGCCTGCAAATCGGTACCGGTGTGCGCCCGGTCGCGACCGAGCGTATCCATACGCAAGGCAACACCAATCAGACCAGCAACGACAAGGACGTCGCGATTCAGGGCGCCGGTTTCTTCCAGGTGCTGATGCCGGACGGCACGACGCAATACACCCGCGACGGTTCGTTCCAGTCGGATGCCCAGGGCCAATTGGTGACCTCGAGCGGCTATGTGGTCCAGCCGCCGATCACGATGCCTGCCAATATGACCAAGCTGACCATCGGTCGCGACGGTACCGTCTCGATCATGCAAGCCGGCTCGACTGCGACTACGCAGATCGGCACGCTGCAGATCGCCACGTTCATCAACCCGGCCGGTCTTGAAAGCAAGGGTGAGAACCTCTACGCGGAAACTGCCGCTTCCGGCACGCCTGCACCGAATACCCCGGGCACCAACGGCGCCGGCGCATTGTGGCAAGGTTATGTCGAGACCTCGAACGTGAACGTGGTCGAGGAAATGGTCAACATGATTCAGACCCAGCGCGCGTACGAAATGAACAGCAAAGCCATCACGACATCCGACCAGATGCTGGCCAAGCTGTCGCAGTTGTAATTAGTTGTGTAATGCATTGATGAAATGGGATGAGGCAAACATGAAAAGCCTGCTGAAACTTGCCGCCATCGTAGGGATGATTGCTCTTGCCGGATGCGAAACGGTGCCGGATTCGATCGTCAAGACGCCGCTGACGGCCAAGCCGCAACCGGCTGCTTATGCGCCGCCGACCAACGGCGCGATTTTCCAGTCGGCGGCCTATCGTCCGCTGCTGGAAGACCGCCGTGCACGCTTGGTGGGCGACACCCTGACCATCGTCATCAATGAAAAGACCAGCGCCGCCAAATCGGCCGGCAGTTCCGGCAGCAAGACCGGCAGCGCCACCGCCATCGCGCCGACGTTGTTTGGCACCACCATCAAGGAACTCTCCGGCAGCGGCGGCAGCACCAACAAGTTTGAAGACAAGGGCGCGATCAGTTCCAGCAACAACTTCACCGGCACCATCGGCGTGACCGTCATTGAGGTGATGCCGAACGGCAATATGGTCGTCAGCGGCGAGAAGCAGGTGGCGCTGGACAAGGGCGTTGAATACGTGCGCTTCTCGGGCACCGTCAGTCCGGACAATATCGCGACCGGCAATACCGTGTCGTCGACGCTGGTGGCAGACGCCAAGGTCGAGTACCGAACCAATACACGTGTGGATATGGCGGAATTCATGTCTTCTTTGTCGCGCTTCTTCTTTAGCGTGTCGCCGTTCTAGTCCCAAGGTGGTATCCATGATTTTCCGTTCGCTTTCCATGTCTTTGCTTCTGTTGCGCTCCAACCGCTTCGCTACCGCGCTGGTGGCTGCAGCATGCCTGCTCAGCGCCGGCGTCAGCCATGCGGAGCGCCTCAAGGACCTGGCCAGCATCCAAGGCGTACGGCAGAATCAACTGGTGGGTTATGGCCTGGCCGTCGGTCTCGACGGCAGCGGCGACCAGACCACGCAGACACCGTTTACCGTGCAGAGCGTCATCAGCATGCTGCAGCAACTGGGCGTCAATCTGCCCAGCACCTCAACCAGCAACATGCAGCTCAAGAACGTCGCCGCCGTGATGGTGACGACTTCGTTGCCGGCGTTCGCGCAGCCGGGACAAACGCTGGATGTGACGGTCTCCTCCATCGGTAACGCCAAGAGCATCCGCGGCGGCACGCTGCTGATGGCGCCGCTGAAAGGCGCCGATGGCCAGATTTATGCGATCGCCCAGGGCAACATCGTGGTCGGTGGCGCCGGTGCTTCTGCCGCCGGCAGCAGCGCCACCATCAATCACCTGAGCGTGGGCCGCATCTCCGCCGGCGCCACGGTTGAACGTGCGGTGCCTTCGTCGCTGGGGCAGGGCGATACGGTCAACCTGGAACTCAACGACAACGATTTTTCCACCGCCAGCCGCGTGGTGGAAGCCGTCAACAAACGTTTCGGCTTCGACACGGCCATGGCGCAGGACGGCCGCGTGATCAGGATTCGTGCGCCGATCGGCAGCGGCGATCGCGTGGCTTTCCTCGGCGCGCTGGAAAACATCGACGTCACGCCGTCGCGTGTACAGGCCAAGGTGATTTTGAACGCACGCACCGGTTCGGTGGTGATGAACCAGGCGGTGACGCTGGACACCTGCGCGGTGTCGCATGGCAACCTGTCGGTGGTGATCAATGCGGAGAACAGCATCAGCCAGCCCGGCGCCTTGTCCGGCGGCCAGACCGCTGCCAACCAGAATGCACAGATTTCGATCAGTTCCGCTCCCGGCAAGGTCATGTACCTGAAGGGCGGCGCCTCCCTGGCCGAAGTGGTCAAGGCGCTTAACGCCATCGGCGCAACGCCACAGGATCTGCTGGCGATCCTGCAAGCCATGAAGGCGGCCGGCTCCTTGCGCGCCGAGCTGGAAATCATCTAACGGGGCAGTACATGATCAACAATATCAAACCGGGTAATCCGACCGAAAGCCTTGCCGCCGACGCCAACAGCCTCAACAGCTTGCGTTCCGCTGCGGCCACGCAATCGCCCGAATCGCTCAAGGGCGCGGCCAAGCAGTTCGAAGCCCTGTTCCTGAACATGATGTTGAAGAGCATGCGCGACGCCACCCCGCAGGACGGCATGTTCGACAGCCCGCAGACCAAGATGTTTACCAGCATGCTCGATCAGCAGCTCAGCCAGAACATGGCGCAGCGCGGCGTCGGCCTGGCCGACATGCTGGTGCGCCAGTTGTCCAGCAGCTTGAACAAGCCATTGCCGACGGACGAAGAGGGCGCATCCAACTTGCCGCTGGATATCCCGCTGGCCAACACGCTGAGCGATCTCGACAAATCGCGCCTGGTGCAAGGCCTCGCCAATGCGGCCACATACGACAGCACGTCTTCCCAAGGCGGTAGCAAGCGCAAGGGCGGCCAGCAGCGCCCGGCGCACGTCGAAGCCTTCCAGAACCGCTTGCAAGCCGACGCCGAGGCGGCCAGCCGCGTCACCGGCATCCCCGCCAAGTTCATGCTGGCGCAGGCTGCGCTCGAAACCGGTTGGGGCAAGAAAGAAATCCGCGCCCGCGACGGCAGCTCCGCACATAACCTGTTCGGCATCAAGGCGACTGGGAACTGGGCCGGCAAGGTGGTCGAGGCGACCACGGTCGAATACGTCAATGGCGTGGCGCAGCGCAAGGTGGAAAAATTCCGCGCTTACGACTCGTATTCGGAAGCCTTCCAGGATTACGCCAAACTGCTGCGCAGCAACCCGCGCTACGAAAAAGTGTTGGCCAATGCGCAAGACGCGCACGGTTTCGCCTACGGTCTGCAACGCGCAGGCTATGCCACCGACCCGCACTATGCGGAAAAGCTATCGCGCATCATCCGGCAGTCGCTGTCGGCCTGACCTGCGGACCGGTATCCGCCCTGGAAAAGTCGTTTCGCTTCCGGCGGGGAACGCCGGGCGCTTCCGGCACTCTCAAAATCATTGGCAACCCGTCCTAAAGTTTCCCTGCAGGATGCCGTTCACTAGGTTATTCCGTTAAAGAACAGACAGATAGCATGGCAACCAATATCTTCAGTATCGGGCAAAGTGCTCTGGCCGCAGCTCAGGCGGCGCAGGCGACGACCAGCCATAATATTTCCAACGCGACAACCCCGGGTTATAACCGCCAGGTGGTCGTGCAAAGCACGGCCGGCGGCATCAACTACGGTTACGGCTTTGTCGGACAAGGTACTCAGGTTGCCGAAATCAAGCGCGTTTATAACGATTTCCTCAACAAGCAGGTGATGGCGTCCCAGACGACCGCGAGTTCGCTGGATTCCTACCTGTCGCAGATCAGTCAACTGAACAATCTGGTCGCCGATACATCGGCAGGCCTGTCGCCTGCGCTGCAGGACTTTTTCACCAAGATGCAGAACCTGGCGTCGACGCCGAACAATGACGCCGCCCGTCAGGCGGTCTTGTCCGCCGGTTCGACGCTGGCTGCGCGTTTCCAGAGCCTGAACGACCAGATGGCGCAAAGCCGCACCAGCGTCAACGCCCAGATCACGTCGAGCATCGGCTCCATCAATTCGTTGGCAACCCAGATCCAGGAACTGAACCAGGCGATCATCAAGGCGCAGGGCAGCGGCGGCGGTGCAGCACCGAACGATTTGCTCGACCAGCGCGATCAGGCGATTGCCGATCTGAACAAGATCGTCAAGGTCACGACCTTGCCGCAAAACAACGGCTCGCTGAGCGTGTTCGTCGGCAACGGCCAGCCGCTGGTACTGGGCGATCAGGTAGCGCAACTGGTGGCGACGCCGGCCGATGACGATCCGACGCGCCTGCAAGTGTCAATCAAGACCAGCAGCAACGCTACCATCCTGTTGCCGGATGGCGCCTTCACCGGCGGCAGCCTGGGCGGCATCCTGCAATATCGCACCCAGACGCTGGACACGGCGCAGAACACGCTGGGTCGCGTGGCCATCGTGCTGGCCAGCGCATTCAATGCGCAGCATAAGCTGGGGCAGGATCAGAACGGTGCGTTGGGCACCAACTTCTTCAACGTGCCGGTGCCGTCGGTTGTGGCCAACGTGAAGAACCACACCGTGGCGCCGCTGGCAGCCGCGACGGCGACAATCAGCAATCCTTCGGCGTTGACGACCAGCGATTACCGTCTGGATTTCGACGGCACCAACTATTCGGTCACGCGACTGTCGGACAACACCAAGACGACGTCGGCGACGATGCCGGTGACGATTGACGGTGTGGATTTCGGCTCGACCAACATGGCCGCCAACGACAGCTTCCTGATCAAGCCGACCATCAACGGCGCCAACGGCATCAGCGTGGCGATCACCAATACGCAGCAGATCGCCGCTGGAACCCCGATCGTGACGTCGACCAACGCCGTCACCGACATGGGTCTGGTCACGACCGGCAACACCGGCACCGGCGTGGTGACTTCGGCGACGGTCGACAAGACGACGTTCGTGCCGAACTCGACACAGACATATACCTACAGCAGCGGTACAACCTCGCTGGCGCTGACGCCGCCGGCAGCGGTGACGGTCACGACGACAGCAGGCGTGACGACTACGTATGCCGCTGGCGCGCCGGTTCCTTATTCAGCCGGCGCCACCATCAGCAGCGGTGGTGTCAGTTTCGTGCTGGGCGGCACGCCCGCCAACAACGACAAATACGTGTTTTCGCCGAAGCCGGGCAATACCGGTACTGCGACGATTTCATCGGGCACCATCGATACCAATTTCACCGCGGCGTCATTGCCGGCGGGTTCCAAACTGAGCTTTACCTTTGATAGCGCGACCGGAACGCTGGTGCCGTCGCCTGCGATCGGGTCGGCAACAATGGGGACCGTGACGGTCAAGGACGCCAGCGGCAACGCAGTTGCGGTGACGCCGCCGAATCTGCCTTTCGGCCCCGGTTACAGCTACACCACGTCCACCGGCATGAGCTTCAGCATCAAGGGCCAGCCCGCCAACGGCGACCAGTTCTACGTCTCGCCGAACACCAACGGTGTGACCGACAATCGCAACGCGCTGGCCTTGAATGCACTGCAGACCGCCAATACCATCGGCAATACTTCGTTCCAGGGATCGTATTCGCAACTGGTCAGCATGATCGGCAACAAGACCAACGAGATCACTGTCACCAACAAGGCTGAAAACGCGCGCCTGACCGCGATTCAGCAAGAACAGCAATCCGAATCCGGCGTCAATCAGGATGAAGAATTGGCCAACATGATCAAGAATCAAACAGCCTATCAGGCTGCGGCAAAAATCATTCAGGCTGCCAGCGACATGCTGAATGTCTTGTTCACGCTCGGCGGCTAGTTTTAAGGAAGATCAAAATGCGTATTAGCACAAGCATGCTCTATCAATTGAGCAACAATGAATTGACCAGCATGCAGGGCTCGATCCTGAAGCTGAACCAGCAAGTGACCCAGCAGCAAACCGTGTTGCTGCCTTCCGACGACGCCGTAGCGGCCGCACGTGCCCTGGACCTGTCGCAAACGCAGGCGCTCAACGATCAGTACAAGATCAATCGCAACAACGCCGACAGCTCGCTGTCGCAAGTAAACGCAGCCCTGACCAACGTCACGGCCATGCTGACCAAGATCAAGTCGAACATCACCCAGGCCGGCAATGCGGCGTTCTCCAATAACGAACGCGCCAACATGGCGACCGAGCTCAAGGGCAACCTGAAAGAGATGCTGGGTTTTGCCAACGCCACTGATGCGCTGGGCAACTACCTGTTCTCTGGCTTCAAGGCCACGACGCAGCCGTTCGACTACGACAGCATGGGCAACATCGTCTATAACGGCGACCAGGGCCAGCAAACGCTGCAAGTGGATTCGACCCGCAACATGGAGACCAGCGTGTCCGGTCAGGCGGTGTTCCAGGGCGCGGGACAAGATACCTTCAAGAACATGCAGGACCTGATCACGCTGTTACAGGTGCCGGTCACTGAAGCTGCGAATAACGCCGATACCCAGGCGGCCAACACGTATGAGTATCCAACCGGTTCCGGCCAGTTTCCGATCCAGGCCTACAAGACGGCGCAAGCAGCAGTGGACTCTGCTTCTCCGACTGCGCCGAACTACGGGACACTGTTGACCCAGGCCGCCAACGCCAAGCTGTTATCGGACAAGGCAGATGCTGCGCGCACGCCGATTCCCGGCAGCCAGGCGGCATTGACCCGCGGCTTGAACAAGCTCGGCGGCGCGATTGACTTGCAGATGAACAGCGTCGGCGCCGCGACGGCATCAGTCGGCGCGCGCCAAGCCGAAATCGACAATCTGAACGCGACCGGCGACGTGCTCAAGGAGCAGTACACGCAAAGCGTCAATGACTTGTTGGGCCGCAATCCTTCGGACCTCGCAGCAAATATCAGCGCGCTGTCGCTGCAGCAGACTTACCTGCAAGCGGCACAAAAATCCTTCGTCACCACCAGCAGCCTGACGCTGTTGAACTATCTGAAGTAATCCTTCCCGGCCGGGCGAACTGAGGTTCGTCCGGTGTCTCGATCTTCCGCACCGCAATCCTTCCCTCGTTGTTTCCTTGTCCGAGATCAGGACGTGCCGGTGCTCGCCCTGTTACATGCAGCGTCCTTTGTTTTCCAAGCTTGAAGTGTCGAGCATCCGCGTGGCAACGCGATGTCCCGCTCGCCGTATGGCTAGCGTTTGGGCAGGGGCGGGATGGTCGCCATGCCGCCGAGCATGCGCACGGTCTCGATGGTGTCGTTAAGGAAGTGCTGCAGCGGCGTCAGCATGTACGGCAGGCAAATCGCGATCAGCAGGAAGCCGGCGACCATGGTGATCGGGAAGCCTATGCCGAACAGGTTCAGCGCCGGCGCCGCGCGCGTGAGGATGCCCAGCGCCATGTTGGTGATGAGCAGGGCGACCAGCATCGGCAGCGACAACTGCAATCCCATGCTGAAGATGCGCGCACCGGAAAGGGCAATGTAATGGAAACCTTCGGCCGTGACCGGCGCGGCGGTGATCGGCAGGGTGTTGAAGCTGTCCGCCATGACCGCAACCAGGACCAGGTGGCCGTTGATGCTCAGGAAGACCAGCGTGGCCAGCAAGGAGAACAACTGGCTGATGGCGGACGTACGTCCTTGCGATTGCGGGTCGAAGAAGACCGCAAAGCCGAGGCCCATGGTGTTGCTGGTCATTTCGCCCGCCATTTCCACCGCCGCAAACACCAGGCGGACGGAGAACCCCATGGCGGCCCCGATAATGAATTGCTGGGCCAGGATCAACAATCCGGTCATCGACATCGGGTCCAGCGCCGGCGGCACCGGCACGTTGGGTGCAATGACCAGCGAGGTCATCACCCCGAGCAGGACCTTCACCAGCATGGGCACACTGGCGCTGCCGAATGGCGGCGCGACCGCCAGCAATCCAAGGATGCGCGTCAGCGGCCAGATGAAAGCGGCGATCCAGATATAGAGCTGAGCGCTGGTGACATTGATCATGATGTTGCGATTGCCGGTGGAGGTGGCAATCCTTGCATGCCTTACTGGACCATTGCCGGAATGCCGGTAAACATCAGGCGCATGTAATCCAGCATCACGCTCAACATCCACGGACCGGCGATGATGAGCGCGAGGAAGACTCCGACCAGTTTCGGAATGAAGGTCAGCGTCGCTTCATTGATTTGCGTCGCGGCTTGGAAAATACTGACGATCAAACCGATCACCAGCGCGGTAAACAGCATCGGCGCGGCGATCATCAGAGTGACTTCCATGGCCTGGCGGCCGAGGGTCATTACGCTTTCTGGTGTCATGGCGGGGCCCTAGTAAAAACTTTCTGCCAGCGAGCCGATCAGCAGCTGCCAGCCGTCAACCAGCACGAACAGCATCAACTTGAACGGCAGCGAGACGATCGCCGGGGACATCATCATCATGCCCATTGACATCAGGATACTGGCGACCACCATGTCGATGATCAGGAACGGGATGAAAATGGCAAAACTGATCTGGAATGCGGTCTTCAGTTCGCTGGTGATGAAGGCCGGGATCAGCAGGCGCAACGGCACATCTTCCGGGCCTTGCAAGTCAGGGCTGTGCGACAGCTTGACGTACAGGGCGAGATCGGATTGGCGCGTTTGCTTGAGCATGAACTCCTTGAGCGGTCCGGCGCCTTTTTCCATTGCATCGATCATGGAGATCTTGTTTTCGGAAAACGGCAGATAGGCATCGGCGTAGATCTTGTCGAATACCGGCCCCATCACGAACAGGGTCAGGAACAGCGACAGGCCGACCAGCACCTGCGTGGGCGGCGTCGATTGCGTGCCGAGCGCCTGGCGCAACAGCGACAGCACGATGACGATGCGCGTGAAGCAGGTCATCATCAGCAACGCGGCCGGGATGAACGACAACGATGTCAGCAACAGCATCGTCTGGATGCTGAGGTTGTAGGTCTGTCCGCCGCCCGGCACCGGCGTGCTGGTGAATGCCGGCAAGCCCTGTTGGGCCGCTGCTGCGAGAGGCAGGCAGAGCAGGAAAACCGGCAGCAGGCGCAGCCAGCGGGATGAACCGAATGAGCCGAACGGGCGGAACCAGCGCGCCCGGGAAGTTCTAACTGCTGCCATTACGTTTGTCGATCGTGTTTTTCAGCCAGGAGGCGAAGTTGGCGGAGGCGACTGAAGCCGGCGCTGCAACGTGTTCCTGGCGTGGCATGGTGGCCAGAGTATTGACGCGTCCCGGCGCAACGCCGACGACGATCCATTGGTCCGCGACTTCGATGACCATCACACGCTCGCGCGTGCCGACGCTGACGCCGCCGATGATCTTGGCGACCGCATTGCCTTGCGCACGCTGGACCAGGCCGGTGCGCTTGAAGAGCCAGGCGATGCCTGCCATGATCGCCAGCACGGCCACCAGTCCCAGCAGCATGGTGAACACGCTGCCGGTGGTGGAGGGCAATGCCGGGGCAGTTTGCTGTTCCGCCGCCTGCACCGCGCCGGCGGCAAGTGCTGCCGGTACAAAGGCGATGCTGCAGCGGATGCAGCTCAGGAAGTTGCGGGGATGGCGCGGACGGTTCATCTATTGAGTTTGCGGATGCGCTCTGCAGGAGTAATGATGTCGGTCAGACGGATACCGAACTTGTCATTGACCACCACCACTTCGCCTTGCGCGATCAGGCAACCGTTGACCAGCACGTCCATCGGTTCGCCGGCCATGCCGTCCAGTTCCACCACGGAACCCTGTGCCAGTTGCAGCAGGTTCTTGATGGCGATCTTGGTGCGGCCCAGTTCCACCGTCAGCTGGACGGGGATATCGAGGATGAAGTCGATGTCGTTGGGCGTGTTGGTCTGTATATCCGATGCGCTGAGATCCTTGAAGATGGTCGCTTCGGCCGGTTTGGTCGTCAGGCCTTCTTCTTCAGGAATGTGCTTCTTCTGCGACTCTTCCGCTTCCGTTTGTTCGGCCAACGCGGCGCCCCACGGATCGTCTTCCGCCGCTGTTTGGTCAACGTTATCTTCAGCCATTCTGCTCTCCTTGAATACTTTCTGGTGTTTCGCTTTGCGTGATGGATAGCAGTTTTTCTACGCGCAATGCGTATTGACCATTCAATTTGCCATAGCTGCACTCCATCACAGGAACGCCATCGACTTGCGCAGTGACCGGGTTGGCCGTCTGCAGCTGGATGACGTCGCCGACCTGCATGTTCAGCAAATCGGTAAATGTGACGCGGGCGGTGCCGAAGTTGGCAATCAGCTCAACTTCCGCGGTCTGGATCTGCTGCTTCATCAGGCGGATCCAGCGTTTATCAACTTCCAGGGCTTCACCTTGCATACTGCTGGTGAGCTTGTCCCGGACCGGTTCGATCATCGAATACGGCGTGCAGATGTGGATTTCGCCGCTAACCGGTCCCAGTTCGATCGTGAACGAGGTCGACACCACCACTTCGTTGGGCGTGGCGATGTTGGCGAACTGGGTATTCAGTTCCGAGCGGATGTACTCGAATTCAATCGGGTAGATCGGCTCCCACGACTTGGAATAGTTTTCAAACACGATGTCCAGCACGCGCATGATGATGCGCTGCTCGGTGGGCGTGAATTCCCGACCTTCGATGCGGGTATGGAAGCGTCCGTCGCCGCCGAACATGTTGTCCACCAGCAGGAACACGAACTGCGGATCGAAGACCACCAGGCCGATGCCGCGAAACGGCTTGATGTGGACCAGGTTGAGGTTGGTCGGCACCACCAGGTTGCGGATGAATTCGCTGTACTTCGAAACCTTCACCGGGCCGACTGAAATCTCGGCGGTGCGGTGCAGGAAGTTGAACAAACCGATGCGGAACAGGCGGGCGAAACGTTCGTTGATGATTTCAAGCGTCGGCATCCGGCCGCGAACGATACGCTCTTGCGTTGCAAGATTGTAGTTGCGTACCGTCCCGGGGGTTTCTTCGACGCTTTTTTCTTCGTCCT
>Ga0308165_1000648_pt1 | contig 58911 bp, 54 predicted proteins | sample PhyWR2_FD_201032 | JGI IMG/M metagenome (GOLD analysis project Ga0308165, IMG submission 201032) | Phyllosphere microbial communities from UC Gill Tract Community Farm, Albany, California, United States - DLSLW.R2 | ecosystem: Host-associated > Plants > Phyllosphere > Unclassified | place: USA... | reverse complement strand
AAAAAGGCTTGGGGTCGTGAGTAGGAAATTGTTGGTACGTACCAACAGCGAGAATAGAAGAATCTGTTGGGACGTACCAACAAGGAGGATGAAATGAGCAGGAAAGAAACGATCAGCAATCTGTTTTTGCAGAAGCGTGAAGCCCCTGCCCCATCCAATGCGACTAAGCCAGATACAGATAGAGTGCGTTCAGGTGCTATTGGTGCCATGGGTGCATCTCTTAAAGAAATGGCTGAATCTGCACGTCACGCGACCGATCTCCAGAAACAGCTTGAAGAAGCCAATTCCATTCTTGAGATCGAGCCATCGCACGTTGAGCCGTCTAAGATTGCAGATCGTATCACCATAGATGTCGATGCCGCTTTCGATGAGCTCGTTGACAGCATTCGTGAGAACGGCCAGCAGGTTCCTGTGTTATTGCGTCCATTACCAGATAAAGATGGTCGATATCAAATCGCCTATGGTCGCCGCCGTCTTCGTGCAGCAGAAAAGCTTGGTATCAAAGTTCGGGCTATCGTAAAGAAGCTATCTGATTACGAGGTAATTGTTGCTCAAAGTCGTGAAAACCTAGACAGACAAGACCTGTCTTTTATCGAAAGAGCCTTCTTCGCTAAAAACATGGAAGACCTCGGTATAGAGCGTTCTGTCGTTATATCCGCGCTTGGAATGGATAAGGCTGATGTAAGCCGTTTGATTTCTGTTGCTAAAAAGGTGCCAGAAGACCTCATCAAAATCATCGGTTCAGCTCCAAAAGCAGGGCGCAAGCGTTGGCTTGAGCTTCTTGAACAGCTTGAGAAACCAGACATGCTTTCTGCTGCGGAAGACTTCTTACTCAGAGACGAGCTTTCGAAGCTTGATAGCGATCAACGTTTCTCGAAGCTGATGACACGTCTACGTGTGCTTGGGAAAGCTCGAAACGAGGGTTCTGAGGATTCCGCTGCAAAAGCCTGGAGATCTCAGGATAATCTGTTTAGCGTCACTATGAATCGGAAGCCCCGTCAACTCGATGTGTCGTTTAAGAGCGATAAATCGAATGAATTTGGCGACTGGCTATCAAACAATCTTGAGCGACTGCTAAGCGAGTTCAAGCAGTCAAATATCAACACTGGAGACTAAACCGCAAAAGAAAAGCCCCCACAAAACTGAATTTGTGAGAGCCAATCATCTGTCTAAGCAACTTATGATTCGCATTTCCCAAATTCAAAGTCAAGATTTGAAACATCATTTTTGATGTGCGGGTCTGCTTTTGCCTAATTTTGAGGCAAATGAAATGCAAATTCTGAGTTCTGTCACGACTGCCATTCGCAGTCGAATGACCAACCGAGTCTCGACTTCACAAGTGTCAGGCGAGGGCATCAAGAAATGGGAACTCTACAGGCACCTCTGTATCGCTAAAGCTGACTACGGCTTGAACGATAGATGTCTGACTGTTCTCAATTCCATGCTTTCGTTCTTAGCTGATGACGTGATCACTGCTAAGTCGAAGCTAGTGGTTTTCCCATCAAACAAATTGATTTCCCAACGAGCCCACATGATGGCCGAATCTACCCTGCGTAGACATCTCGCATCATTGGTTGAAGCTGGCATCATCTCACGCAAAAACAGCCCAAACTTCAAAAGATATGCTCACAAAGATCGAGCAGGGGAGGTCGAATTGGCATTCGGGTTCGACTTCACGCCGTTCTTTGCAATGGCATCAGATATCAAATCTGCAGCAGACCGTATTCTTGACGAACAGCGGGCTGTAAAGCGCTTGCGTGACGAGATCACAATCACTCGCAGGGAGATCACTAAAAGCTTCACAGAAGCCGCTGTAGAGCCTTCTGAGAGCCTTTATGTTCATTTCCTCGATATCGTGAATGCCATTCCACGGAAGGCTTCTCTGGCTGAATTGAAGGCGATAATGGCTAAACTCGATGCCATTATCTCTGAATTGGCTATGACACTGAAAAATAATGAGAATGCTCAGGAAATGAGCGCCAATGTTGCTCAATATGAGCGGCATATAGAGTCACTTCCAGAATCCCTTTTTGAAGAAAAAAATGGATTTTCAGATTTGAAAGAGATGACATCGAAACCAGTGCATCAGGAATCTGAAACTTATAAAGCGGAAACCATTTCGCTCGATCTCGTTGTCAGAGCTTGTCCAGATATTCAAAGCTATTCAGCATCCGGCATCAGGAGCTGGAGAGACCTCACAGATGTTTCAAAGCTGGTTTCCGGATTTCTTGGGATTTCACAAGCTGCTTATGTTGATGCTGTCCGTATTTTTGGGCTTAAGAGCGCGTCTGCTTTGATTGCTGGCATTCTGCAGAAAGTATCTGAGATCGCTTCTCCTGGTGGATATCTGAGGTCTCTGATATCGAAAGCTAGGGCAGGGGGCTTTTCGGTTGCGGAGATGCTGATGACTGGCTTGAGAAGTCGGGCTTATCAGTGATATTTGAAAGCTGGAAAACGGGGCAGGGGTGTGATGACGCGGTTTGAAGAAATCATTTGTAGTAGTGAGACTGCAAGGGCTTTTATGTCAGTTTGTGTGAACGCAAAAAGTCCTCTGGTAAGTTTTATAAATGATTGGCAGCCACTAATAGGCGCTTACTCAACGTTGATAGCTGGTGTTATTGGCGGTGCGTTAATATTTGTTCAAATTTATGATCTTCGCAAAAAGAAGAGAGCTGAGAAGCGGCAAAAGAAAAGAGCGGCGTTAATTCGAGTTCTGCACGCTGTCGCGGAAATAGGTGATTATTTAAACGAATGCTTTGAAGCATGGGAAAAGAAAAGTCCTGAAAGCCGTCCAAAACCACCTACGGAGGCGCTTCAAGTGTTAATGAATGCCGCGCCTTATGTGGAGTCCGAAAGTTTTGAAAGCTTTAGGCGGCTCATCGTTTGTTCGCAAACGTTTGAATCTCGCCTGTCATCCAAGAAAAAAATACGTACAAATAATCAGTTGAATACAATGTTGGCTGACATTGCTTGTTGAATTTCATCTGAATTTGACCCAGTTTTGTATTTGAGGTTGATCAGTCCCAGCGCATGTATCCGGTTGAAACCCATGTCAATTTCCGAATTTGTATGGGTTAGTTCGAAATGGAAAACTGGCTCAAAATGAGCCGAAACTTAACATATTATCGAGGAATTGTTGAAGCATGTCTCGTGCTCTTGTTTAAGTACCAATTATTGGTACAATGATGCAAAGGAGCTATGACATGTCACGAAACACTTCAGTTAGCCTTGGTGATCATTTTGCCAGCTTCATCGATTCACAGGTGAGGGGAGGGCGCTATGGCTCTGCCAGTGATGTGGTGCGCGCAGGATTGCGTCTGTTGGAGGAACATGAAACGCATGTTAAGTCATTACAGGATGCGCTGATCGCAGGTGAAGAGTCTGGTCCGGCGCAGCCCCTGGATCGCGAAAGCTTCCTGCACAGAATGAAGACAAAGCATGCACTTTGATCGTTATCAGCTTACACCGCTGGCAGAAGCTGATCTGGAAGAGATCTGGGTTTACACTCTACGTGAATGGTCACTGGACCAGGCAAACAGCTACATCCATGATGTGATCGATGCATTTGAAGGGTTAAAAGACGGCAGCAAGCGGGGCCGGCCGACAGACATTCGCGCTGGCTATTTCAAATATGCTGTCGGATCGCATGTGATCTATTTTCAGGAGCAAGGAAAAAACCTTCTTGTCATCCGTGTCTTGCATGGGCGTATGGACGTCACGCGCCACTTGTGATGATCTGCTGCATTCGATTTTAACGCGGGTTTTTTCGAGAGATGGCAATTGTTTTCAATCAGCTGGCTAACCTCCGATAAGTACCTCTTATCGGAGGTGATTAACAAACATGGTTAATGTCGCAGTAACGATACCGAATGGCGGTTTGAGTTGAATTGAAGCCTTAAAAATCAATGGTTACAACGATATAAGAAGGCGCAGCATGCGTTTTTCGAGAATCGGTAATCGAGCGCAACCAGTCGTTCATCGGGTTTTTCTTCCCCGGCAGACAGCCGCGCACGATGTATACGGCCCAGTGTGCGTATTGTGTCATTGGCCGCGCGTTGTTAGCAATATCATGCGGGGAGGGCGATTAGTTCACGAGGATGAACAGCGTTCACACAATCTCCATCACTGGAATGGAGGTCGCGAACGTCAATATAGCCGCCTCCCGTTGGTAACTCGCTTTTGTTTGCTATGGGGTGGTTAGCGGTCTGGCAGCTTTGCACCACTAAGGCGCGAAAATCGCCGTTAGTAATTTGGCAAGGTCTAGCCCGCAGCGGCCATCGTCATAGAATTGAGGGAATCAGTCCTCGTGGTAAGCCGTGAGGTATCGGCAGAAGAAAGGGAGCGAGTTCTACGAAGCAGTCTTCGTATCAGTCTCTTCAACGTGCGGATGATCGATATTCGTCCGGAGTTACCCCCGTCATACGTCTAAACATTGCGATGAAGGCCGACGCATTGCTGTATCCCAGTTTTGCGGAGATGTGTTCCACGGTCTTGTTCGCCTCAAGCAGAGGCATGGCTTTCACGACCCGGAGCCTCTGCTTCCACTCCGAGAACGGCATGCCGAGATCGCGAAGACACCTTCGGATCAGTGTCCTCTCTGTCGTGTTCGCGAGACGACTGTATTCAGCCAACGACCTATTGTCGGACGGGTTCTCCTGAAGGCGCGTTAGGATTGGTTCCAGAAGCGCGTCGGTTGACCAGGGCAAATATGTCCCGACTCTCGGGGCCGCCGCCACTATGTCTACGACGACCTGGAGGAAGCGGAGGCGTTCGGGCACGCTAGGATCTCCGTCTTTGGTCGCGCGTAGGTGTTCGAGCATCGAACGGAGAAGCGGGCTGACTTCCAGTGCCGTCGTCCGGTCAGGAAGTGGAGCGCAAAGAGCGCGATCCACATACAGCGAGCAGTGAACGGCTGCATGCCGGTTCAATCCCCGGTGCTCGACGCCCGGCGGAAGCCAGACCGCATATTGTGGTGGCGCGAGATAGTGTCCGTCATTGAGGCTGATTTCCATCAGCCCGCTATACGAGTAGACCAACTCGCCCCATGGGTGGCTGTGATGGGGATAGGTTGCATTTTCCGGCATTTGAGCCGCACGGAAATACAAGGAGTGCGGGAGCCGATTATCAAACGGCGGCTGCTGGAGACGGGATGCCTCTTCAACATGTCGTCGCGATGTCAGCGTTCCGATACCAACTGTCATTAACTCGTTATATCTGCCTTTTCTGACAAATGCTAGGGTCTGGTCAACTCTAGGAGCGACGAACGTGGACAACCGGAAAACTATCGATACGGCCGCTATGGGATTGATGGTCCTCGTTTGCCTGGTCTGGGCGCTGCAACAGATTGGCCTCAAAGCGACGGCTGAGTTTGCATCACCTGTCCTTCAGGTCGGCTTGCGTTCGGGTGTTGCGGCTGTCCTTGTTTTCTTGCTTGTCATATTTAAGCGCCAGTCGATCGAGCTCATCGGGAAAACGGCAGTTCTGGGTATCGTCGCTGGCGTGCTGTTCGCAGTCGAGTTCATTTTTGTCGGAGAGGCCCTCAAGCACACCTCCGCATCGCACGTCGTCGTTTTCCTATACACAGCCCCGATTTTTGCCGCTCTCGGCCTGCATTGGAAGTTACCTTCTGAAAGGCTTGCCCTTGTCCAATGGTGCGGAATAGCAGTAGCGGCGATGGGCATCGGCTATGCGTTTCTCGCCCCGGCCGGATCAACACGCGATGCAGTCGATCTCGAGTCAATGCTGTTGGGCGATGGGATGGCGTTACTGGGAGGCGTAGCGTGGGGCATGACAACAGTCGTCATCCGGACGACGAGGCTTAGCTCGATACCTCCTGCACATGTGTTATTCTATCAACTGGCAGTCGCCTTCATAGCCTTAACAGGCTTCGCTGCGCTGAAAGGCGAAATGAGCATGGCTCTGTCGCAGGCTCTGATACTGAACCTCGCCTTCCAGGCAATCATCGTGTCCCTGTTGAGTTTCTTGGCCTGGTTCTGGCTATTGAGAAAGTATCGGGCATCCCAGCTAGGAGTTTTCTCGTTTCTGACCCCCCTATTCGGAGTGCTTCTTGGTGTGACGATTCTCGGCGAACCTGTCAGCATCGGATTCCTTACGGGTGCTGTTGGCGTTCTGTTCGGGATTGTCGTCGTCAGCGCCTACCCGTGGCTATCCCAACTGTTGGCCAGAAGCCTCGTGAACCGAAATCACGTCTGCGCACCGTTCGAAAATTCATGACCTTAAGGAGACCACATTGAAGGCCCACATCGTTATCGCCCATCCGGAGCCACAGTCCTACAACGTTCACCTCGCCGATGTCGCAAGGCGTGAACTTGATCGCCAAGGTTACTCGGTGACCGTATCGGACCTGTACGCCATGGACTTCGATCCGTGCGAGCGCGGAGATCACTACCAGGATCGGTCATCACCCGAACGCTTCGATGTTCAGCTCGAGCAACGGCATGCGTCAGATACTGGCTCAATCCCCGATATCGTAAAAGACGAAATCAAGCGGCTGGACGAAGCCGACCTACTGATCCTCCAGTATCCGATGTGGTGGCATCTCCCGCCTGCCATGCTCAAGGGTTGGCTGGACCGCGTCCTCGTTTACGGCGAAGTCTATGCCAGCAAAAAGCGTTTCGAGCACGGGCGTTACGTGGGCAAAAGAGCAATGCTCTCGGTAACAGTCGGTACCAGTAAGGAAACCTACGCGTTTAATGGCCGCAGCGGAGACATTGAACTTCTTTTGTGGCCAATTAACTTTTCGCTCGCGTATGTCGGATACGAGGTACTAGAGCCTTTCGTAGCTTACGGGGTCGAAGCTGGGTTAAAATACTCATCAAAACATGATGTTGAGCGCCGGTTGGGCGCAATTGCTGAGGAGCTGTCGCAGTCAGTCTCCGAGTTTCACAACCGTGAAACTGTGCGATTCAACAAAATGGCCGATTGGGGGCCGGAAGGCACGATTATGCCAGACGCACCATCGTACTCACCATTCATGCGCCATCGCCAGGAGTTCGATTAGACTAATCGGAAATTAAGCAAACGCCTCGTTTAAATAACTCAATTGAGTATAGATATTGTGTTGATAAAGGAACTACGATCATGAAGGGATATTGGATTATCATCGGAACGGAGGTCTCAGATCATTACGCGCAACGCGAATACGGCAGATTGTGGAACCCAATCGCCCAGAGATTTCAAGCGCGTCTCAATCCATCAAAAATTCCACCCATGTTGATTGAAGCCCGCGACGCCAGTCGAGTGATTATAGTCGAATTCCCTTCATACAAGGCCGCAAAGGATTGCTATAATGATCCGGCATATGAAGAAGCCCGGCAATTCGCAATTCAGGCCTCAAATCGCGAATTGCTGATCCTGGAGGGAGAAATTTCTTAGTGTTTTGTGGGCTGTCACAAGAATTATAGCTATTCCATACGTGATCGCTGTACTCCCAGCCCCCTCAACAGAATCCGGCTCGTAGGCAGTTGAGCGTGCTTGAAATGTCTGCTTTCGGAAAACCTCCCTGATGTCGGGGGGGGGGTGGGTAATCGAGCGCTCATAAGCAGCCCATTAACTGCCGGTCCTATTACTAACTTCAATGGGAGGCGCAAGCAGGTTCACTTTACCCCACGTCAAAATACCGAGGCATATCTCGATATGGGATCTGGCTTGTCTATCATCTATCACTGTTGATTGCCGAAATCGGCTTAGAGTCGGTCGCTCTTGGTGACTAGCAACCGGAGGGCGTCAAATGGAGATTGGTGGGATATTCAGCCGGCTTGAGCTGTTCTCCGCTAACGTCAGATAATCATGCAGCGGCTCCGTCCAAATAAGGTAGGGAGCCGCGCCAAGCCGTTATTTGAAACGGAAAAATTATTGACGTTACCACAGTCGAGGGAAAGCGAACGGAACCTAGCGTGCAATTAGCTGAAAATAAAGTAATGTCGCCGACGGACGCGACGTTGAGGAAGTCTTCAGGTCTATGGCCAACTGCACGGAATAAGACTGCTTGGCCTCAGGTTTTTTTCAAACACCTCGGCCTGAAGGTGACGCCAACCGACGCCTGCCTCTAGACTTTGTCTCACTCGCAAAATCGCGCGCCAAGAGCTTCCAAAGTGCCCTCCGCAGCCGGTGCCAGTACTTCGAACGCCATCGCCGATATCTCCGGTCCTGCTCGTTCGATCGTGCCAGCATCGAAAGGCGGAGCCGGGCCATACTCCATTAGGAGCTGGGTCGTTTTGGCAACATCCATTCCGTAAGTTTGCTCAAGAAGAGTGAGGCCGAAATCGATGCCCGCGGTGACACCTCCGCCGGTGATGCGGTTGCGGTCGATCACGACGCGTTCCGCGACGGGCTCGGCCCCGAACAGCGGAAGCAACTCGCGGCCGGCCCAGTGCGTCGCTGCGCGATACCCTTTCAGCAAGCCAGCGGCGCCTAAAATCAGAGAGCCGGTACAGACCGAGGTTACCCACGTAGAGCGCGCGCCGTGGTGAGTAAGAAACCCTAGGACTTCATCGTCGTTGAACAGGTCCATCTGACCGGGCCCGCCCGGAACGAACAGGATGTCGAACGAATCCGGCGCGTCGGAGAAAGCCATTGTTGAGTGGACTTGAATCCCCGTGTCGGATTCGACGGCCCCCTTAGTTTTCCAAACCAAATGCGTCTGCATCGGCCCGTGCAATACGGTGAGGGGACCGACAAGATCCAGCAAAGTAAAACCTGGAAACGCCAACATTGCGACTTGGAGTGGCGGCTTGCCGGTCAATTCCGGGCTCATGGCCATGAGGGGCCATTGCGTAGTCCTCACGCGGGTCATCGGCAGTTCTCCCTTCAAACTTTGCGGTGCCCGGTCACACTCGTGGCGGGCAGGATGCCCGGCTTGGCTGTGCCAGACAGAGTGTCGCCCTTGCGGATCAAGTCGAACTTGATCGACAGTCGCATTGGTTTTGTCACCTGCTGCGACCACCGGATTCTATCGCCATCCACATGGGGGTCGACAAACGGCACGGTCTCGCTTCCTTGCGTCGCGGTACCCGATAGGTGCCCGCTGCGTTCCACAATCTCGAGCAACACTTGTTGCTTGCCGATCGGTGTCGGGATTACGATGTGCCAGTTGCCATCGAAACTCATCATTTGTCTCCTTTGGTAGCTGTGTGGCGCTAAAGCGTTTACGTCCTGTTTTGATTGCATTTCAAAACGGCTTCGCGATCGCGAGAACTGCAACTGTCAACATCCCGATCATAATACCGGCGGCGGCGCCCTTGATGCTCACCGCGCCGCCTCCATCGCGAATCGATCGGCGTAATCGGCCAGACTGCACCCCGTGCAGCCCCGATAAGGCAACCACGACGACCAGCTTAGCCAACAGCCAGGGCGATGAGAACCAACCCTGCCATAGGGCCAGGGAAAGGCCGAAGGTCCAGGTGAGCAGCAAAGCGGGTGAAACAATTTGTCGATCTAGCCGAAAGAGCGCACGGAGGATTTCAGATTGTTCACCGGGCGGCAGGTGAGCGAGCGTCGCGACAAGGCGCTCATGCGTAAGCATTCCGCCGACCAGGAACACCACGGACGTGACGTGCGCCGCCACGATATAAGGATAGAGGTCCATCATGCGTCGCGCGCCATGCTGCGCATTGAAGCGATGCGTCGACGCAACCAAAGAGCGTTGAAATAACCTGCCAAGGGAACGAATGCCGCGAGAAACAACCGCACAATGTCCCGCCCGGCCCATCCACCGCCTGAAACGGTCTGAAGCGCTGTCCAAATATATGCGAGGAATGCAACCCCGTGTATCGGCCCGAGATATCGAGAGCCTTCGGGCCAACCGAACATGTGCTTGGCCGGTACTGCCACACATACGAGAAGAGCGAGCGTCGTTGCCTCGATAATCGATACCATTTCCAGGCGTTCTAGGGTTCTGTCGCAAATTTTTCAGTAGGTTAAATGCGGCCTTATCTCTGAACACAATTATGCTGCGAGCTCCGCAAAGACCTCAAATGGAGAACAATTGTCATTTGCGAATTGGTACTTACGGATCATATGCGCAACTTCGATGCCCGCAATCGTTGCTGAGGCTGAATGAAAAGCTTTGAAGCCCAACATGTGTTTGGTGATCCGCTTGATAAAACGATGATCCTGCTCAAGAATATTGTTCAGATATTTGACCTGTAGGATTTCAATCGGCTTGCCTGCGCCCGTAATCTTCAGGATATTGTTTATAGCCTGCGCACCAGCCAAATTGGCTCCACTTTTATCAATGACAATTTTACTCGGAATGCCATTGATTGCGATAGCTTTTCTAAAGAACCGCCGTGCAGCACCTAGGTTTCGGCGCTCGGAAAGCATAAAATCAAGAGTTTGTCCATCACGATCAACAGCCCGATACAGATACGTCCATTTTCCTTTGACCTTTATATAAGTCTCATCAACACGCCATGAGCCGAGTGTTGGGCGTTTACGTATCTGTGCCTGAGCAGCAATCTGCGGCGAATATTTAACAACCCACCGATTCAACGTTGCATGGTCGACCTCTACGCAGCGTTCGGCCATGATTTCCTGAAGCTCGCGATAAGAAACTGAATAACGGACATAGAAGAAAACGGCATAAAGGATGACACTTTTGGGGAAATGAGCACCTTTGAAGTCAATTGTCATCTCTATTCACCTCAATCAATTACGCACGTTGATGGTGACATAGCTCAATAGAAGTGAAAATTTTGCGACAGAACCTTCCGCTCAACATGGCAGAACCGGACCCGATTACATCGGGCTCGAACGCGGCGCACGGTCTTGATTTCTCGCCGCAAGGCGCGAGGCGAAATTTCTCCAGATCGGGGGATCTGCGGTAGTTGGCAGCACCTACGGAGTTAATTCATATGAACTAAACCCCAACAACGTTGCCGATATTCTTGCAAAGGTGACGAATGGGCTTGAGGTTCGTTTCTTCAGCGCTAATGCTGATGTCTTGGAACCCCACGACGCTTACAAGAACGTCGTACAGAGGGAAAAGCGCCAATGACTGACATCGCCTGATCAAATATCTGGCAAGGTTTGGCTTGAGCTTCGATGAAGTGAGAGATCGGATGCGTGTAACACCGCTCCCATAAGGTGGCGAATTTTGGGCGCGGTTCTCTTCACGCTTCCATCCAGACCTGATTAAGTATCTTTGCGGCCAGCGCGGCCTTATCCTGCGGCAGAAATCGCCCGTAGTGGCTTGCCACCATGTCCGGCGTATCCTGGATTGCATAGCTGGCCTGTTCGTAGGAGCCAGTCTGTTTCAACATATGAGTGGCCAGGACGTCCCGGACGTTGTGCGGACCATGGGGAAGCAGTCCCCTTATCGCGCCTCGGTCGGTATAAGGATTATAGATACCGTACCGCTGAATTGTGAGCCGCCAAGCTTCATAGAATGTCGTTTGATCATAGGCTGCATCCTTGCTGTTTGTTTTTACAGTTTTGACAAACAGCGTGCCCGGATCTTGGGCATTTCTCAACAAAACCGCCCGGTGCCGTTCAATATTATCATTCAGGAATTTATAGAGGTCGAGCAGATCGGGTAAAACCAAACGAAACGGCTTCGAACCGAAGAAAGACGAATTTGCGTTCTTGAACGCGTTGGAAGGAATGAGCACTTCCCAGCCCTGGTCTCGGTCGCTCCAGCGGATTTCTCCGCGTTTCATATCCTCCAGACGCCGTTCCGGCGTCGGGAAATGCCCACGGGGGCAGACAAGGAGCTGTCGGAGGTTCTTTTGACGCAAGCCGAGATGCAATCCAAGCCGGAGCATCAGGAATGAGCGGACCGCTTCTGCAGTGGGAACCGGATAGCGGTTCTCGTCGGGCAATCGCTTAATTATCTCGTCCGTAATTTTTCGATATTCGGCAAGTGGACTATCGGCTTCCAAAACGCACATGATCGGTTCGAACGGATCCCGGTGAACTCGCATCACGCGCTGGATTTCTCTGGAGCGGTGCATTGCGTGTTTAACGCACTCCGCACATGCGCCGTGCCAATCCTGCTGTGCAAAATCGATTTCTTCCGCGGTCACCAATCCTGGAACAGGCTGCAGACCCTTTGCTAATTCAGCATGTTGCCACATCCAACCGGTTTCCGGGCGTGTCATGCCGAGTATTGCGCTCAGCATGTCCTGCTCCCACGATGTGTAAAAGCCGCGTCGCTTTTCTCGCCACTGAAGGTACCAGTCCCAAATACCAGGAAAGACCAGCAAGCCGAACGTTATTTGCCGCAGAGGAATGCCGCGTCCCTTGACTTCACTATCTGGAGAAGCAGCAAGGGCGCCGAATAATAGTCCAAGATGCTCAACCTTTTGAGACGCAGTTTCTTCTCCCCAAACACCGTTTCTCTGGAAACCGACTGATGTCAGGGTTGCTGTCTTGAACCGCACAAGGTTGGCCATCTCCATTGCCAGGCGGGGAGGGGCGTCTACAACGCCGGCGAGCAGATCGGGATCTTCGATGAAATCATATTCATCCACACTACCTTCGAAATCCAAAGTTTCCGATCTGGTGCGTGGGGACAATACTCCACCGTAAGAAATTCCAGGAAATCGGATCGCATATCTCTGTTTGGATGCCTTCCTCTGAAACTGGCGATAATCAGTTGAGCCCGATATGATCACACGCCGGACCCATTCGAGGATCTCTTCCCGTTTGCTAAAGGAAAGCTGATTAAAGTCGTCTGGCAAATGCCAGACGATGCGCCGCCGTTCGGCGGCACTAACATCGCTGCCGAGCTCGTGACCGTATATTGATCGTGCCTGATGAGGCAGTCTGGATTTAAAATAACCCTCAGGGAGACGATATCGCTTTTCTATTCTCGTAAGTACATCGAAGCTATCGGCAGAGCGTGGCGTCTTCGTTCCGTTCGCCCAATTCGATATCGTACGGATGTCGAAAATCTCATGCTGTTTTATAATTGCGCGGTGGAGGCGCCAGTAGGTCTCACCGAACCTGCGCATATGGTAATTCAAGGCCTGCTGGAAAGTCTGCGGATCTTCGGTCCATGCAAACAGCGGTTCCGGGAACTCCTCAACAGGATCCGCCGGCGCTAAACTGGACGGCTTTGGGCGAACATGAATTCTCCCCGTGGCCGTGGCCGGGGCCCGGTGCGGCTTTGGCAAATGCACGGCGGGGCGACGATCCCGTATTTTATGTTTTGGCGCAATCTGATCGGGTTGGGGAACGCCATTGTCGACCCAGCGAATTAACGCTTCCAGCGCGGGCCGGATAATATTCTTCAGCTTCCCCGTTAACTCACAATCCACCCGGCTTTCCGATGCGAATGATAACCAGTCTATCTGGCTTCGGCGCATTGGAGGCTTTCTGTACTGGACAATCAAATCATCGAGGTATGACTTGATCTTATCGAGTATTTCTTCGGACACATGCGGCCTGACGCGTTTGTCGCAGCATTCAGAGATCATATTCCGAAATTGAAGAGGTGAAGAAGTCTGTGTTTTCATTGCAGCCCAAATTACTAAATTGACCGGCTTCTTGCCGGGCGTGGGCTGCTAATGCGAATTGATTAATCAATTCTGAAGCTTACAGAAAATTATTGGGTATGCCTGAGGTTCATTTCCCTTCAAGATATATCAAGCTATACGACCAATGAAACGAAATGATGGTGCAAAGTATCAGTCATTTGACGGACCAAAAATTTTTCGGTTTTCACGAACATCTTTTAGACGAGATTTCTCAATTCGGGCAAAACTTTGCGTCGGTCGAGTTCATTTACTCTTTCATTTTTGTTTGAAAAGCGAGGGTTGCGGCTGACAAGTCCGCCAGCGCGGTACCTACGGCTTTAAATAGCGTTATCTCTTCGTTGTTGGAGCGTCCAATAGCAGTACCTGACGTCAGATCCGCTAATTTTGCTTGAACATGACTACGATTAATAACGCCTTCCTTAATAGGCTGAACGATGTCCCCACCTTCGTGAAACACTTCTTCGGTATCGATAAAGACCTTGGCCATTGACACGCACTCATCATCGCTTTCGCGCATTTCCGAAGTAAATGCGCCAATCAGATCCACATGTGTACCGGGGCGTAACCATTTACCGCATATGAGTGGCGCATGAGAAAGTGTGGCGGACGAAATAATGTCGGCTTCTGGCACGGCGTCTTCGAGAGAGGCAGCAATCTCGCAGTTGTACCCTTTCCGCCTCAAAGTATCGACAAGTCTTTGTGCACTCTCAATGTTGATGTCCCAGATCTTAATTTTCTCGATTTCACGAATAGCTTTGTAAGCATCCGGTATTAGACTGGAAATGCGTCCCGAACCCAGTACAAGAAGCGATTTCGCATTTGGGCGCGCAAGATAATCAGCCGCAAGTGCTGAAACGGCCACTGTACGCAAACCCGTGATTGTATTGCCATCCATCGCCGCAAGATGCTCACCTGTATTGCCATCAAACAAATTATACGTGGAATTTAAGGCAGGCTTCCCGGACTCGGCGTTACCTGGGAAAATGTTGACCTGTTTTACACCCATGTATCGTGTATTCCCCGGAGGAGACCATGCAGACATCAACAGTAAGGTGCCTTGCTGATTGTTTAAGCCTTCGATGGAATGATGTTCACGGGCCGGAGCGCTGCACCCAGTCGTGAATGATGTCCGCAGCGCTTCGATGAGTTGCTTCATAGGAAGCAACGTCGAAAGCTCATCCTGTGAGAGATTAACAGGCATGATTGTCATAAAAAATTCGCCTTTGTTTCGAGCTGTGACTGTATTAAATGTCGAGTATGAGATCACTTGTTGGCCGTGCCTGGCACGTCAAACAGACATTAGGATCGTCAGGTTCTGAGCCATGCATATGTTGGACAGTTCCAGAGACAATTCTGACAGCGCAGCTTTCACACTGGCCAACCCTGCATCCACTGGGCAAGGCAACCCCTATCTTCTCAGCAAAATCAAGAATAGGTCCTTGCGAGGCCGACCATTCGGCGTTCTTCGACCGACCGAATTGAATCTGAAAGGATTTGCCGTCATCCATCATAGTTTCTGGCGGAGAGCGAAACACTTCACTGAAAATGTCAAACTTTGGAACACCGCGACTTTGAAGTCCTTCAGAAAATGCATGCATCATGCCCGGTGGTCCACACATGTAAATTCGTGGACGCATTTTGATCAGCTCGTCACTTATCATCGTGGCGCTAACGCGCTGATTGCTGTAGTAATCCCTCCCTTCGACATCCTCGGCGAGAGGAGCGTCATAGAAGTCAAATACATGAAAATTTGGCAGTCTGTTTTTGTGTTCGCGTATTCGACTGCGGAAGGCATGTGTTCGACTATTAAGATTGCCATAAAGCAAGCTGATTTGAATCTCGTCATTGTCGGGCAGTGATTCAAGCAGACTTATAAAAGGTGTTATACCTATACCGCCTGAAAGGAAAATAAGCGGCTGAGGCGAAAATCTTGGAATAATAAAGTTGCCTGATGGCGCTCTCAGATTAACTGTGTCGCCGTCTTTCAAGGCGTGATGAATTTGGCTGGATATCTTTCCTTCGAAGAATTTTCCGTCTTTAGTCACCCCTTTTTGGTGTCTTACGGAAATGCTGTAGGTCGTTCTTCCGCTGACCGTGGCGGCTCCTGTCAAAGAGTATGCTCTGCTCAGTCCGTTATCATCACCTATCTGGATTTGAATATGCTGTCCGGGACGAAAATCCGGCAGTTCTTCACCATCAATGGTTTCGAATATCAGGCTCCGCACGCCATCTGCTTCGATCGTTGACTGCCTTACTCTAAATTCTTTCCATCCTTTCCAAGACCTCTGACGCAGTTCAGTGAGCGGGTCCAATTCTATATTGCATCTGAATGATCTGTGGGGGATTGATCCGCTTATCGGATCGACTGCGTCGGCGGATATCAAGCTATTCGCGTTACTGTTGTAAGGACCCTGAGCAGAAAGTTCGGCGCGATCCAGTTCAGGGCACGACTGCCACCAGCCGAATTCAGCCACGACAACGTCGTCTGCAAGACCCGGCGTGGGTTTGGCAACAAAGCGGGCTGCGCCATTTCTCGTAGTAATGCGGATCCAGTCACCGCTTTGAATGCCGCGCTCTTTCGCCAGACCTTCACCGATTTCTGCAATGGGATCGGGCGCTCTCTTTCTCAATGAGGCAAGACTACGGTGTTGACTATGGCAGTAGTATCCATTCTTGGCTGAACTTAAGACCAGAGGAAATTTTCTGCGCAGACCTTTGTGCTCTAAGATTTCATCTTCAGCGGGGGGGATGAAAGTCGGTATCCCAGGCTGCCCGTTGCGCTGCAACAATTCCGAATACAGTTCAATACGTCCTGTTTCAGTGTCAAAGGCTCGAACTCTATTCTGATCATCGTGATGAGGCAGACTATATTTACGCTCTCGAGAATCTATCTGTGTTTTTACGCCTTTTGGAGTAATGCGGAGCGTTTCAACAGTTTGGTCGAGGGGCTCAAGCATATAATTCCAGCCGTTTTCCAGACTGCCATCGAAGAACTCTTTTGCCATTCCCATTCTAACCGCGAGATCAAAAATGATATCGTTGTCCGAACGGGATTCTCCGCGAGGGTCGACCATTCGTTGACGCAACTGAACCAAAGACGCTGCATCATCGCTGATCTCAAAGCCGAAGCGAATGCCTTCATGCTCCCATGGCGTATTCACTGGAAGAAATATGTCGGCATACTTAGCCGCGGGTGTTTCAAATAAATCGCAGTGGACATGAAACTCAAGCTTTTTAAGTGCTTCTTCTGCGAGCGAACTGTCAGCTTGAGAAATAGGCAAATTCGTACCAAAAGCCATCATTGCTCGTATGCTGTAAGGCTCACCATGGATTATGGCTTTGTACATATCACGAGCCGTTACCCAGCCCATAGAGGCCGGACCAATAGGCCTCATTTCCGCGCCTAATGTCTTGGAAAATTGCTTTTCAGTCAGTTTTTCCAGTGCATTCACTGGCCGATAGTGTGGGCCGCGGCGTACACGGTTGCCGCCGACAAGATCAAAACTTCCTGTAAGCGCATATAGTGTTGCAACGGCTCTTTCTGTCTGCGTTGCGTTGCTATGCTGCCCGATACCTGTCCAAGCATGGTAAGAAATACGTTTACCACTTCGGATTAATTCCGCAGCTGCTTTCAGTGCTACCGGAGGTACCCCTGTAAGACGCTCGACCGTTTCAGCATCATAACTCGCCGTAGCGCATGACAACAATTCGAATACCGGTCGACAGGACAGCACTTTTTTGGCACCAACAGCTAGCTTCACTTCCACCTTGCCCTTTAGTGCAAAGCGGTTTGTCAGCACAGAAGATGGAGATTTTATAGCGTCTACCGGGGTAGGTATGCCTGACACAGCATCCCAGGCAACATACCGGTTTTCTGTAGCATCCGGCCAGAGCGTTTGTTCCCTCAAGAACAACCCATTGTCGTCGCGCACGAGCAATGGTGCATTGGTCCAGTCACGCAGAAAGCGCTCATTATAAAGCTGCTCTTGTATCATTATTCTCAGCAGTCCAAGCGCCAGTGCACCATCTGTTCCGGGCCTTACCGGAAGCCATACATCCGCCTGTTTCGCGAGAGCTGTTGGGCGAGGATCAACCACGATCAACTTAGCCCCTTTTGCACGGCCTATAGAAATTGCGCTGGCTTGTGCAAGCCAGGTGTTTGTCGGATTATGGCCCCACAAAACAATTGTATCGGAATTGGAATAATCGGCGGGGGGTATTCCGCATCCAAACGTAAATGCATGAGCGAAATCCTTATGCCAATTGCAGATTTCGGTGCCATAGCATGTGTTTGGACTGCCAAAACTACGGATAAATCTTTCAATCCAATCGATGCTATCGGAGAGGGGAGTGCCGCTTGGCGTTGTCACAGAAAATGCAACTGCCTCTGCACCACTTTCTTGTTTAATCGAAGAAAGACGAGCCGCTGTTTCAGATAGCGCCTCTTCCCAGCTTATACGCTTCCAGCAAGGGTCCGGTGACCCCTTGGGAGAAGTCCGGCGCATAGGATATAACTGCCGGTGGGGACTATGAACGAGTTCTGGTGCTGCGCGTCCTTTCATGCACATTGCACTGCCTGTTGGATGGGACGTGTCTGGCCGAACCGAAACAAGCTGGCCATTTTTAACAGTATTGATCGTGCCGCATCTTGAGCGACACAGTGTGCAATAGCCAGAAATTTCTGTTCCCAAGGCATACCTCTTTTTGGTAGCGCATTATTGTAGCGCACTACATCGCTTTAGTTTTGTTACGCTGTCAAGCCGTTGAGTGAATGAATTAATTAAAAATAGGCGCTTGACAGACGCGCTAGTAGTGCGCCACTGTGGTGCATCACAAAGTTCGGCATAGATCGATCGTGGGGAACGTTTAGATGATGCAGAAGTCTTTTTCGTAGGAACCTACGATTAGGAAAAGGCTCGCTTTTACCCGACGTACTGTTTCTGTGCCAAGCGTAACTATCGACTTTCTGACTGTGGTTGGACAGAGCGAGGATTCGACATGGCTGTGCTTGAAGCACAAAATATCAGCATTTCATTCAACGGATTTTATGCCGTAAAGAATGTAAATTTCACGCTGAAAAAGGGCACTATTCAAGCTGTCATTGGTCCGAACGGAGCAGGAAAGACTACGCTTTTCAATCTTTTGACCAAGTTCCTGCAACCTACTGAAGGACGGATACTGCACGATGGCACGGACGTTACTGTGCTTAAGCCGTCTGCGATTGCACGGCGCGGGGTGCTTCGTTCATTTCAGATTTCTGCTGTCTTTCAGGCGCTGACAGTGCGTGAAAATATTGAACTCGCACTCCTCCGACGCAATCGTTTGGAGTGGCGATTGCTAGGGCAAGCTAGAAACAATCGCCAATTGGTTCAAAGGTCTGATGAAATTCTCGAAGAATTTGGCTTCTCCGCTGAAGCGGCGGTTCATGTAGGCCAGCTTTCATACGGGCGCAAACGAGTTCTTGAACTTGCGACCACGGTCGCTGCCGACCCAAACGTTCTCTTACTGGATGAGCCTATGGCTGGGCTAGGGAGAGAAGACATTGATCGGGTTGCTGATCTTATTCGGAAGGCCGGACAAGGTAGAACTGTGCTGCTCGTTGAACATAATATGCAGGTTGTGTCCCGCCTCGCTGATCAAATTACGGTTATGGTTCGTGGTCAGGTTCTTGCTGAGGGTACTTATAGTGAAGTTTCAAATCGGCCTGATGTTATAGCGGCTTACACGGGAGGGACTCACTGATGGCCCAAGTTTTGACGGTGAGCAAGCTTGAGGCTTGGTACGGTGAATCCAAGGTTCTCCACGGCATGAATTTTAGGCTTACGCAAGGAGAGGTCGTTACGTTGCTAGGACGCAATGGTGCAGGAAAGTCCACGACGCTGAAATCTTTGATTGGCCTGATGAAGTTGCGTAAAGGCTCGATACTATACAACGATGAGCAAATCATTTCCTCTCAAGCCTATGATATTGCGCGAAAAGGTATTGCGTTCTGCCCGGAAGATAGAGGAATTTTTTCAAGTCTAAGCGTGCGCGAAAATTTGATGCTTCCACCTAAGATAGCGCCAAACGGAATGGAAGTTGAAGATATCCTCCAGCTGTTTCCAAACTTACGCGAACGGATTGATAGTCCGGGTACGAAACTTTCTGGTGGTGAACAGCAAATGTTAGCCTTGGCGAGAATTCTTAGAACCGGTGCAAAGATTCTTTTGCTTGATGAGCCTACCGAAGGTCTGGCACCGATCATTATCAAGCAGATTGAAAACACTATTATAAAACTTAAGGCACTGGGATTTACGATACTTCTTGTCGAGCAAAATGTAGGCTTTGCACACGCCCTCGCAGACCGAAACTATATCGTAGAAACCGGTTCAATCGTGGACGAAGTCGCTGCTGCGGACTTCGAGCGTCGCCTTCCTTCCATCCAAAGTTATCTGGGCCTTTGATCTCCAGTATGTATAGGAACTAAGCATGGTCACTATATTCGGTATCCCAACTGCTCTGCTCTTTGGTCAGTTGTTACTGGGGATTATCAACGGGGCTTTTTACGCTACATTGAGCCTCGGCCTGGCTGTCATCTTTGGGATGATGAACATCGCCAATTTCGCTCATGGCGCTTTGTATATGATGGGTGCGGTACTAGCCTGGCTTTTGTTGAACTCAATGGGAATTGGATATTGGCCGGCACTCCTACTCTGTCCTTTGATAGTGGGTGCATTTGGTATGTTGATGGAGCGCTTTATACTAAGGCGCGTAAGTCATATCGATCATCTCTACGGTATGCTTCTCACATTTGGAATGGCGCTTGTAATTCAGGGTGTGTTTCGCTTTTGGTTCGGGTCATCTGGTCTTCCATACGCGATCCCGAGTTCTTTGTCGGGTGGAGTAAATCTTGGTTTTATGTTCCTACCCTATTACCGAGCATGGGTTATCGTTGCGTCACTTGGAATCTGCTTAGTGACTTGGTTCACGATCGAGAAAACAAAGTTGGGTTCGTATCTGCGTGCAGCGACGGAGAATCCAGAACTTGTGCAGGCTTTCGGTATTAAAGTGCCATTGATGATAATGCTCGTGTATGGTGCCGGCGCAGCATTGGCAGCATTTGCTGGAGTTCTAGCTGCTCCCATTCTCCAAGTAAATCCAACTATGGGAGCTGACATCTTAATCGTCATTTTCGCTGTGGTTGTTATCGGAGGATTGGGTTCGATTAAGGGAGCTATCGTTGCCGGATTTGCAGCAGGGATTCTTGAGGGCTTAACAAAAGCATTTTATCCGGAAGCATCGACAACAGTTGTGTTCCTTTTGATGGCACTCGTTCTTCTGGTGAAGCCCACAGGTCTGTTCGGCGCAAAAACATATACCAGCGGTGCTGTCATGGCGCTTCCAACATTTGCTAAGGAAACGCCCCTTTTGAGGTGGGGAGTGTTCGGAACAATGGCGGTATGCTTAGCAATTGCTCCATTCTTTGTTTATCCGGCATTCTTAATGAAAGCCATGACATACGGTTTATTTGCTTGTGCCTTTAACCTTATGGCGGGCTACGGAAAACTTGTATCTTTTGGACATGCGATGTTCTTAGGTACTGCTGGATACGTGACCGCTTATGCTGCGAAAACATGGGGGTTCTCGCCGGAATTCGCAATCCTTGCCGGAACCGGCACAGCAGCAATACTAGGGCTCGCGGCGGGTTGGCTCTGCACTCGGTCAAGTGGCGTTTATTTCGCTATGATTTCACTCGCTCTTGCGCAGATGATTTACTTTCTGGCGCTGCAATTACCTCAGACTGGAGGAGAAGATGGGATTCAAAGCGTTCCGCGTGGATTGCTTTTTGGACTTTTCGACCTGAGCGATCCAACAATGCTCTATACCTTCGTACTCGTGATATTTTTAAGCGGCTTCCTGTTCCTTTCCGGGCTCGTTCGCTCACCTTTCGGCCAGGTTCTCAAAGCTATTCGTGAACATGAGCCAAGAGCCCAGTCGTTAGGATTTGCAACTGAACGATACAAATTGGCGGCATTTGTGATTTCTGCAGCGTTGTCAGGATTAGCTGGGTCGACAAAAGTCATCGTCACACAAATCGCGAGCCTCACCGACGTACATTGGACAATGTCGGGTGAAGTAATCCTCATGACGTTTCTCGGAGGCGTTGGTACGCTCTACGGGCCGGTCGTAGGCTCTTTTATTGTGGTGGCCATGCAAAATTATCTCGCTTCGCTAGGAGCTTGGGTCACCGTCATTCACGGCGCTGTATTTGTTTGCTGCATTCTTCTGTTCCGCCGAGGGATCGTTGGAGAACTAATCTCATGGGTTTCTGCCCGTAAGGTCAAGAGCCCAAGCAAAAGGGATCTGCCAGTTCGGGGAGAGGCGGCGCAAGACGTTTAGTACGTATGATACAAACCTCAATGCTAACCAAAAGGTAGCTAAAAATGGGCAATGAAAAAAGATACTCTCGAACGCGCCTCGCACTAGCAGCTGTTGCAGGTATTGGCTTAGGCAGTTTTCCGGCACAGGCTGCGGGCATAAGCGACGATGTCGTTAAGGTTGGGGTTCTAACCGATATGTCAGGGGTTTATTCTGATATGAACGGAAACGGCTCAGTGATTGCTGCACAAATGGCAATTGAGGATTTTGGTAAGTCAGTATTAGATAGGCCTATCGAACTTATCAGTGCTGATCATCAAATGAAGGCAGACGTTGGGACGGGGATTGCTCATCGATGGATCGATAACGAGAAAGTCGATGTGTTCGTCGATCTGACCAACAGCGCAATTGCGCTTGCCGTCCAGGACATTGCCAAAGAAGCCAATAGAGTGGCGATTTTCACGTCTCCAGGAACGACAGAACTTACTGGAGCTAAGTGCTCGCCCACAGGCTTTCATTGGGTTTATGATAACTACTCCAACGGTGTCGGGCCGGTGAAGGCTCTATTGGAACAGGGTAAAAAGAGTTGGTACTTCATTGTGTCCGATTTTGCCTTCGGGCACTCCCTGGAGGCCATTGCTAAGAAAGCTGTGGAAGAAGGCGGCGGCACCGTGGTCGGTTCAGTGCGTCACCCACTTAATGCGCCCGACTTTAGTGCCTTCTTGCTTCCCGCCCAGGCATCGGGGGCTGATGCTATCTTGGTTGCAGGTTCGGGACGCGACTTGTCGACACTCGTGAAGCAAGCCAACGAGTTCGGTGTGGTAGCTGGAGGACAGACAATAACTGCTCCTGTAATGTTCCTGACCGACATCCATGCCATGGGGCTGGATCAGGCACAAGGCATATCCTTTATTGATGGGTTTTACTGGGATCGCACCGATGATACCCGAGCCTTTGCTAAGCGGTTTGGTGAGCGTAACGGTGGAAAAATGCCTACCAGCATCCAAGCTGGCGTTTATTCCAGCGTAATGCATTACCTAAAGGCTGTGAAAGCGGCAGGTACGGATGAGGCGAAGTCAGTTTCAGCGAAAATGCGTGAGCTCCCGGTACAGGATTTCTTCGCAGAGAACGGCATAGTTCGCGAAGATGGTCGCATGGTGCACGATATGTATCTGGTCAAAGTGAAATCGCCTGCCGAATCCAAAAAGCCATGGGATTACGAGGAGATCATTGCGACTATCAAAGGCGATGATATTTTCTTACCCATTTCCGAAAGCAAGTGCCCGCTCGTAACAAACTAACTGTTCGGGGGAGGGGGCTTTCACCGCTCCCCCCGATAAATCGTTGCGGCCAATTGTTGTTACTTGTATCAAGCAGGCGTCTAGCAAATAATGCATTCTACGTTGAGTTGTTGGCTTGTTGGTTTTGGGTGGGGAAAAGGCCTGGATGGCAGATCAAGAAATTAATCTACGCGAACATGTCTTTCAGCAGATACGCAGTGAGATCATTGCAGGTCACGCGTTACCGGGAAGCATGTACTCGGTCCCGAGCATTGCAGAGACTCTCGGCACTTCAACGACGCCTGTGCGTGAAGCCCTGTTAGAACTGGTTCGGCTGGGCCTTTTGGAACCGCATCGAAATCGTGGTTTTAGAGTAACAGCGCCCTCACTAAGCGAGACTAAAAATATCTTTGAAATGCGTGAAGTATTGGAAGTACACGCTGCAAAAATTGTTGCATCCCGACAAGATCGCGATATATCGCATCTAAAAAAGATTGCAGATGAGATTGCAACAGCAGTTGAACGGGAGAATTTTAGAGCTTATTTGATATCGGATCGAGAATTTCACCTCGAGCTTACCAAGGCCGCAGGCAACGATATTCTTACGGAAACTATTTTTTCTTTGAGAGATCGCATGCGCTTTTATGGCGATGTTTCAGATGAGGGTTATAAACGTCAGAAGGCCTCGGTGCCGGAGCATTATAAAATTGCGGAATTGGCTGGTGCGGGTAAGGCCTCTGAAGTTGGCAAGCTCTTATCAAAACACATACGATCGTGGGAACCGCTTTTCATTAGCGCTCTCAAGGGTGGACGAACGGTGTTTGCGACGAAGCAGGGATCTTTGACCTCTTAAACAAAATGGACCCAAAGCTAGCCGGAACGTAAATCGATATTTTTCCAAAATGGCTTAAGCGCTAGGACAGTTTGAAGATGCAGGTGCCGCGGCGTTTCCTACCATCGCTCCAGTTACTGAATGCGCTTGAAGCTGCTGCGCGCACAGGCAGTATCACTGCTGCAGCAAGAGAACTAGATTTAACCCAAAGTGCAGTAAGTCGCCAGATCAAAACCCTCGAAGAGCAAATTGGCGTCGAGTTATTTCATCGCGAACGCCAAACAATTAAGTTAACAGTTGGCGGAGAAGGGTATGCACGTGATATCCGTGAAGCTCTACGTCGTATCAGCAATGCTTCTTTAAACCTTCGAGCTAATCCTGCCGGAGGTAGCTTGCGTCTGGCTGTTCTGCCGACATTCAGCTGTCGATGGCTTGCGCCGAGACTGCTTTCTTTTAATGAAAGCCACCCAAGCATAAGCATCAGTATCATCACTAAATGCAATGAAGTCGATCTTTCTACATATCAAGTCGATGGGATAATTGACTTTGGAAAGCCAGACGTGGAAGCTATGGAATTCGCTTTTTTAAAGCGTGAAACTGTCATTCCGGTTTGTAGTCCTGAATGTCTTTCAAAATATTCGATTTCTTGTGCTGAGGACATTAAATTCGCTCCTCTAATTCATTTAATCTCACGTCCGAATGCTTGGGAGCTTTGGATGCTTTCCAATGATGTTCCGTTCATTTCATTACATGGAATGCTCTTTGATCAATTCGAAACAATCATCCGATCGACTGTTGCCGGATTAGGCATGGCACTGCTACCGGAGTTCATGATCCGGGAAGAATTAGCGTCCGGTGAGTTGATCGCTCCTTTGGATATGAAGTTACAGGAGAAGGGAATTTATTACCTGGCTTGGCTTAGTGAACGCGCAGAGTACTGGCCGTTGACAGCCTTTAAGGATTGGATCAAGAGTGAACTACGGGATGACAATAACTATATTACAGATTTCGAAAATGAAACCGTTTAACTCACGATCGAGCATAAGATCTGCGCGATATGCGTCAGCTTTATCGATTGAAATAATTTTGATCAAAGGTGCATTAAATTGCATCTTTGTGCGCAATTTTCTTTCTGATGATGCAATTCGGATGTTCTTGAGCTAATATCATCAATTGTATATTCACGACCATTTCGGGGGATTAGCAGACATTACGTAAATTCATGGAGTATTTCTTCAGGCTTAAACGGCTTACATCCAATGACCGAAAATGCTTAATAGCGGAAATGACACAACCTACACCCAACCAGATCGAACAACTTGCTGTTGCGTTTGAGCGCTTTACCCGCCGCTTCAAGGTCGCGGAGGCTGCGGCAGCGATGCAAAATTCGCTCAACGCCCTCGACATACAAGCGCTCATTTTTATCGGTGAGCACCCCGCCTGCAATTTGGGTGATGTTGCCCGGCATCTTCAGGTGGCGCTGACAACAATGTCTTCTTCAGTCGACCGGCTGGTGCGTCGGGAGATAATTGAACGGCAGCGGCCTGAGACAAACCGCAGGTCGGTTGCTTTAACTATTACCGATAAGGGCCATCAAGTAGTTGCAGGCTACATTGATGGATATCGGGCCTCTTGCAAGGCAATGCTTGAGGCGCTCGATCCGGCTGATCAGGCCAGTTTTTTGCAGCTGACGCAGCAAATTGCAAATTGCGATATTTGAATAATACGAAATTCGTAGTATAGCCCTGTTATCGAAACTATCAGGGACTTTACGATGACATGCACATCGCACACCGCGCTTATCACTGGAGCAAACAAGGGGATTGGATTGGCCATTGCGCGGCAACTAGGCAAAGCCGGATACATTGTTTGGCTGGGTTGTCGGGACATTTCACGCGGTGAGAAGGCAGCTCACGCACTGCGTGGCGATGGAATTGATGCTCGTCCTGTGCAACTTGATGTTACAGACGGTGCTAGTATTTCCAACGCCGTCAAAACTTTACAAAGCGAGATCGGTCGTCTGGACATATTGGTGAACAATGCTGGCCTCATGTTCGGCTCACCCCCCTCACTTACGGAGGAGTCAATTGACGAGATGCAGCAGATGTTCAACACCAACGTCTTAGGGGTGATGCGCGTCACTCAAGCATTCCTGCCACTGTTGCGCAAATCCAGGGCTGCCCGGATCGTGATGATGAGCAGTGGCCTTAGTTCGTTGACGGATGCCCTCGACATGCGGAGCGAAACGTGGACGGTTGGTTATGGCGGGTATTGTGCCTCCAAGACCGCACTGAATATGCTGACCGTCAAGCTCGCGAAGGAGTTGGATAGGGAAGGGATCAAAGTGAACGCGGTGGACCCTGGTCTAACATCGACCGACATGACAGGAAACGGACTCGGGCATTCGCCTGAGGAGGGTGCACGCCCTGCTTTAGCTCTGGCAACAATACACGCAAATGGCCCCACAGCAGGGTTCTATGCTTGCACGTCATCGGGAGAAATCGTTCAAAAGAGCTGGTGATACCTGTCATGCGATACTAAGAGGCGCCGCTGCTAGTCCGGCGTCTCATTCATTTATTCATATAGGACAACCATTGGTCATTGATCCATGCATAGGCTGCATTACAAATCCATAACATTCATATCTGCCACGACGTAAGCGAAACAGTTGCCGCGGCTCTCGGACCCGTGTTCTTGTCTGGTAATCTAAATCGGAAACTCGCTAATAAATTTCCGCCGGATTACTTAACGCAGGCGGAATAAAGCAATTCTAGCCCGATTAAGCGAAACACGGCTGCCAATTTCAAATTAGCCATCGCACTACTGTCACGTGACAGCAGGACATTAGCATGAACCGAAATCAGCAATCCGGTGAAAAAATGCTGTACTGGCTTGACGAATGGTCAGTCTTCACACCCATTCCCGTACTGCACATTCAGCTAATGAAAATCTGAAAGCGGATTCTACACTGCGGCTGCATCTCGATACAATTGATAAGAGAAGTCGCACAGATGAGGCGGCCCCCCGCTGTTAACGAGGGGATATGAGAGCTAAACAAGAATTCACTATTGATTACTTATAAGCGGAAACTACAATCTCAATCAGCGTGTCACCGCCCAGATCAGCAACGCCAACGGTTGCACGCGTTGGCAACAGTGATGGATCGATCCAATCCTTCCAGACCTTATCCATTTCGGGTTTCTTGTTGAGATCCGTTACGAAAATGGTGACTGCTAAGAGCTTGGTCTTGTCCGTGCCCGCCTGCGCCAGATAGCTGTCGAGCTTGGCGAGGATTTCGCGGGTCTGACCCGCCATGTCCAGGCTTTCGTCATCACAGGTGGTTCCACCGACATACACGATGCCGTTGTGCTCGACGGCGCGATGCATAATTGGCGTTTGGATGAAACGCTGAGCCATAATTAATCCTTTCAAATGGTTGGGGAGTTTTCCGGTTGCTCGCCGGTAACGGCAAAAACAGCTTCGGGGGTTTGAGGTAGTGCTGCTATTTCGCTGAGTGACACCGGTTTGACCGGAGCGCGCAGACGATAGTAGCCGACGGCTTCCGGCGAACGGTTTTGCACTTCGGCTAGGATTTCCGTGACGGTAGAACTGCACAAGCGACCCTGACAAGGTCCCATGCCGCAGCGAAACATGGTTTTAAGCTGGTTGGGGCCGGCAATATTGCGAGTTGCTGCGTCGCGAATCGTTCCTGCGGTCACTTCTTCGCAACGGCAAACAATCGTATGTCGATCTGTCGGCGCGCGAAACCCCTGCGCAGGCAGATAAAGCGCATCAATAAAGGACCGACCGCGTTCGAAATGTCGCGCTTGTGCACGCTGCTTTGCAATTTTTGACGTCAACGTCGTGGCCAGATTTGGAAAAATGTCCTGACAGGCTGTAAGTGCTGCGATACGCCCGCTCTGCTCAGCAACCAATGCACCACCAATAGCGCCACCGTCTCCGGCAATATAGATGCTGGCAATAGACGAACGGCCATAGCCGTCAAGCTGTGGTTGAAAACATTTCTGAGTGTCGTTCCAGACAAGCGCGCAGCCGGAGGCATTGGCGAGGTTATTGTTCGGGACTACCCCCTGATGCAGGAATACGCTATCGACACTAAGGCTGTGCGTCCGACCTTTTGCCGAAAAGCAGATCGCTTCGGCTTCCTCTTTCCCTTCTATGGCGATGTTGTTCACACCGGAATATACCGGCACCGATTTGCGTATCTTTAGAAGAAGCGACAGCCCTTTCCAGGCATAGGGAGAGAAAAGAAACGAAAACAGGTTCGGCGCGGCTTTTGCATAATTTGCGCCGGGCGTCGTATCGAGCAATGCTGCAACCTTGCCTCCCGCCTGCAGCAGCTGCGCGGCGAACATATAGAGCAGCGGGCCGGTTCCAGCCAGAACCACACGACCAACAGGAACGAGACCGGAAGCCTTCAGCGCAATCTGGGCTGCACCAACGCTCATCACCCCCGGCAATGTCCAGCCTCTGACAGGCATCGGGCGCTCTATGGCGCCGGTCGCGAAGATCACGCGGCGCGCAGAGACAATTCCGCTCTTGCCGCTCACCGATACGCGCAAATCGACGCTGTTGCTGTTGTCGCCATCCTGTGGTTCCACACTCCAGACAAGCGCCTGCGGCACGTAGGTAACATTGCTGGCGATGAGAGCTTTCAGTAGGTCTTTGCCCCGCCAGTAGTCGGCACCGAGAAACGGCCTGCGGGCAGTCGTGTTGTGTTCGATGCCGCGGTAGATTTGGCCGCCGGGGGCAGGGTTTTCGTCGAATAGAACCACACTTGCGCCTACTGCGCTTGCCTCTGCGGCTGCAGACATGCCTGCCGGTCCGGCGCCAATGATGGCAAGATCGTAGAATGCATCGAGTGCATCAATATCGGAAATTCTTTTAAGCATGGTCGTCACAGTTCCACTCGACGCGCGCCGGACTGGGAAGAAATTACCATTCCATCCGCCACTGGCGTCATGCAGGCTTGGCGGTTCTGCACCCCATTTATGGTGACAAGACACTCAAAACAGATGCCCATCAGGCAATAGGGTGCTCGCGGCTGATGCCCCACCACGCTATATCTCAGCCTGTTGATACCCTCACCAAGCAGCGCTGCCGCGACAGTTAAATTGGCAGGTACCGTTAAGGTACGCGTATCAAATGTGACCGTCACTGTATCCTCCGGTATTTCAGTTGAAATAAACATTTTAGGAGACATGAAACCTCCGGCCCGAAAACGCATCGCCAGCAAGCTGTTTGGCATCGGCCGCTATTTCTTGCGCAACGATCAGGGCATGACTGGCTGCGAGCGTGACGCCAGAATGGCACATAATGGCGTAAGCGCCCGGGTGGCTCTCGGATTGTTCGTAAACTGGAAGACCGTCGGGTGTCTTGACCCGAAACCCGGCCCAGCTGCGAATGACATTGACATTGGCCAAATGCGGAAACGTCCGCACTGCTCTATTGGCCAGAACCGCGCTGATATCTTGGTCGGTCATGATCCGATCCGTATGGGTTTCTTGGCTGTCGCCGATCATGACGCCACCTTCATCTGCCTGCCGCAGGGTAGCAGATGTATAGGGGAAGAATGGCGCGCATTTCTCCGTTACAAGGATTTGACCTTTGCTGCGCACGACTGGCGCGCTAAGACCGATAGTCTTGGCAAGCTCTGCATTGCCGTTGCCAGCGGCCAGAACGACACGCTCGGCGAAAACCTCACCCCACGTGCCACTCAGGATAAAACCACCGTTTTGCGGCATAATGGACGCGACTTCACAATGCGGCTCGTAAGAAGCGCCAAGTTTCATCATGCCCATGTGTAATGCGCGAAATAAGCGCAGCGAATTTACGTCACCGTCCATCGGTGAGTAGATCGAACCGATTACATCCTGGCCGATGGACGGAACCGTTCTCGCGGTTTCCTGATGGTCGAGCACGACATGTTCGGGCGCATCATTGCCAAGCTCACGCGCCACTGTCTCGACGTCTTCCGCGAACATTTTAAGCTCTCGCTCGTCGAGACAGAATGTAAAGGCGCCGGTCTGTTTCAGTGCAACATCAATGCCGGTGACATCCCGCAATTCATCTGCAAAAGTAGGCCACAGGCGTGCAGATTGCATTGTCCAACGAGCATAGTGTGGGGCGCCTAAACCTTTGCCCTGCACCCAGATGAGTGCGAAGTTCGCACGGGATGCGCGCAGGGACAGGTCTTCTCCATCGAGAAGAGTTGGACGCAAACCGGATCGGGCGAGACCCCAAGCGATAGCAGAGCCCACCAATCCGCCTCCGATAATAACAATCTTCTGATCTGGCAATCTGCGCATTCGTAAATTCAATCTGTTGTCACAGTGTCGTCAGGGGCGGGCCCGACAAAAGCCAGGCCCGATTGTTTGCGCTTAATTTTGCGGGCTTACGTCCACCTTGAACCACTTTTCTGAAAGCTTCTTGACAGTTCCATCCGCAATAGCTGACTGAATGGCTGTATCGAAGCGGCCCTTGAGGGCGGTATCTTCTTTGCGTATGCCGACGCCTATCATGCCAAAGACCTTGCCGGAAAACAGCGGACCAGTCAGCTTCGCGCCTTTCATATCGTCCTTTTCGAGCGCGGCAGCCAGAACCGTGGCGTTAGCGACAACCGCATCGACGCGCCCGCTAGTCAGGTCGAAGTTGTGCTCTTCCGAAGTCTTGTATTCACGGACATCTGCACCATCCTTGAAATATTGTTCCATGAAGGCCGAAGCGGTCGTGGAACCCTGAACACCGACGGTCTTACCATCAATCTTCTTGGCGATTTCCTCTAGCAACGGCTTGGCCGCATCAGAATAGACATTTATCGGATTACCGCCTTCAGGCAGATCGGCGAGATCGCTATCTTCCATGACTGCAAAGGAGTTGATGGCTGCCGCATAAGGCGATGAAAACGCGATAACTTCCTCACGCTTTGGTGTGATGCTCATACCGGCCATGATGGCGTCATACTTGCCCGCGGTCAGGGAAGGGATGATGCCGTCCCAGTTCTGGGCGGTGATTTCGCATTTTGCTTTTATGCGCTCACACAGCTCCTTGGCGAGATCAATCTCAAAACCTTCCAGTACACCGTTCGGGCCGGAAAAATTCCATGGCGCATAAGCACCTTCCGTAGCTATGCGCACGACATCTTCTGCTTGTGCGCTCGGTGTGACTGACAGAATGCTAAGGACGGAAAGGACGTATTTCAGTTTCATATGTTCACCTCTGTTAGAGAACCGATTGATCGGTTCATTTGTTTTACTTGGAAATGAATTGTCGGAACCGTTCGCTTTTGGGATTGCCAAAAACCTCTTCAGGCGTGCCTTCTTCTTCAATCACGCCTTGGCGCAGAAACACCACACGGCTAGAAACATCGCGGGCAAATGCCATTTCGTGGGTAACTACCAGCATGGTACGGCCGTCTACTGCGAGATCGCGCATGACCTTTAGCACCTCTGCTACCAGCTCGGGGTCGAGCGCAGAGGTAGGCTCGTCGAACAGCATGATCTTAGGACGCATCGCAAGGGCGCGGGCAATCGCTGCGCGCTGCTGCTGCCCCCCGGAAAGATGTGCGGGGTAGAAGTTACGCTTATCGGCAATGCCAACACGTTCCAGTAGAGCTTCTGCTTCAGCAATACATTCCGTCCGGCTTCGTTTCTGCACATGAACGGGTGCTTCGACCAGATTCTCCAGGATTGTCAGATGAGACCACAGGTTGAACGACTGAAACACCATCGTCGCCTGACAACGCAGTCGCTGAACTTGCTTTGCATCGAATGGACGAGGGGCGCGGCCCGGTTGCTGGTCGAGTTTGTATACCTCGCCATGAATAGACACACTGCCGGCATTCGGCACTTCCAGCATGTTGATACAACGCAGCAGCGTGGACTTACCTGAACCCGAGGCTCCCAAAATGGAGATGACTTCACCCTGGTGGGCCTGTAACGAAACTGAGTGCAGAACCTTATGTGCGCCATAGCACTTTTCGAGTTTCCTGATCTCAACCGCAGGTGTTTCGATATTTTGCTTCATGAGTTTACTCCGGCGGCATCCACGATGGCAGGCTGACGTTGGGCCGCTGACAGGCGGAATTCTGCCAATTTGAAGATTCTGGTGATTACGAAATTCATGAGGAGATAGATTGCGCCTGCGCAGATAAAGACCTCGACCGGGCGGTAAGTGGCGGAGATCAGCTTGGCCGCCAAGCCTGTAACTTCCATCATCGTTATGGTCGATGCGAGCGCTGTGGACTTAACCATCAAGATGACTTCGTTCGAATAAGCGGGCAGCATCTGTCGTAGAGCCTGCGGGGCGAGAATGCGGTAGACGAGTGTAAACCCGCTCATGCCGTAAGCGCGCGCGGCTTCGACCTGCCCGGTCGCGACCGATAGAACGCCGCCGCGAATGATCTCGGCGCTGTAGGCAGCAGTATTGAGGGCGAGAGCCAGCACTGCGCACCAGTAGGGTTCGCGCAGAAATGGCCAGAGAAAGCTCTTGCGCAGTTCGGGAAACTGGCTCAGGCCGTAATAGATAATATAGAGTTGCACCAGCAGCGGTGTGCCGCGAAACACGAAGATGTAACCCCGCGCAACGAGGTCCAGTATCACGTTGTCTGACAGACGCATCGTTGCCAGGATCATTGCCAGCAGGGCGCCACTGATAACCGATAGCACCATAAGTTGAAGCGTAAGCGGGATACCGCGACACAGCTGAACAAAACTGTCGAACATGAACGGAAGGTCGAGAAAGCTCATACGGCCCTCCGGATGCCGCGCATGGAGTGCTTTTCAGCCCTCTTAAACAACAAGCCTGATATAAAAGTGATGAGCAGATAAAGCAGCGCGGCGGTCAGAAAGAATGTGAACGGCTTGCGGGTTGAACCAGCGCCGATTTGTGCCTGACGCATCAACTCAACTAATCCTACGACCGATATGAGCGCGGATTCCTTCAAAACGAGCTGCCACACATTGCCTATGCCTGGGATGGCAAAGCGTGCTGCCTGCGGAACCATGATACGGCGAAACAGCAAAGCTGATGGCATTCCATAGGCTTTGGCAGCCTCAATCTCGCCTTTGGGAAGCGCAAGGACTGCGCCGCGAAAGACTTCGGCCTGATAAGCGCCCGATACCACGCCTATGGCCAGCGCACCGGTGACGAAAATAGGTGCGCTGACAAAACCTTGCGCGCCGAACAACGAACCAACCTGGCTTAACAAAGCGCTGCTGCCAAAGTAGAACAGGTAAATGATCAGTAGGTCTGGTATTCCGCGAAGCACTGTCGAATAGCCATCCGCTGCAATTCTGAGAATACGCTGTGATGAAAAAGACGCAGCGGCGGCAATCATGCCAAACACTGCGCCAGCTGCGAAGCCGCAGAATGCGACTGCCAGCGTCATGCCGGTGGCCCTGAGCATGTCGTACCCCCAGCCATCCTCAGAAAAACCCATGAGATCTAGATATGTGCTGACCGCACTCAATTGCTTTGTTCCCTTTAAATGTCCGCTGCTTTAGTCGCACCGATACGATTATGGGAAAGAATTGACAGGGGGCCTCGATACAGTCAAATTCGAAATTAAGCTCCAAGCATAACTAAATATTATGGTGAAATATGAATCTGCGTCAGGTGGAAGCGTTCCGAACCGTTATGCTAACCGGTAAAATGACAGCCGCAGCAGAATTAATGTCGATCACCCAACCTGCCGTGAGCCGCCTAATCCGCGACTTCGAGATCGACACTAAACTTAAACTCTTCAACCGGCGCGGAAATCAGTTGATCCCCACACAGGCTGCTATGACGTTGTTGCAGGAAGTGGAGCGAGCCTATGTAGGGCTTAATCGCATCAGGGTTTTCGCCGACGAGATTAGTCGTCAGAACGCCGGAATGTTGCGTATCGCGACCATGCCTGCGCTCGCAAATGGGATCATGCCGCGCTTCCTTGCACGCTTCCTAAAGCCCCGACCCAATATTCACGCTTCCCTGAACGGCATTTCATCCGCGTTGGTTGTGGAGTCCGTTGCGTCAGGGCAGGCCGATATCGGCTTTGCAGACGGCCCACTGGATAGACCAGGGTTTGATATCGAAACGCGTGCCATACCGGCAGTCGTTGCTGTCCCTGAAGGACACCGATTGGCAGACTATCAGGAAATTTCTCCTGACGATCTTGCGGACGAACGAATGATCACACTCGAACCAGGATCGCTTTTTGCCATGCGTGTTGAAGTCGCACTTGCGCGTATACCACGCTCGGCAACCATTGAAACCCGTCTATCGCACACGGCGCTCACACTCGTAGCCGAAGGTGCCGGCATAACAATCATCGATCCATCCTCGGCAACGGATTTTCGTGGGCGTGGTGTAGCGATCCGACCATTTACAAGCTTTGTCGATGCAGGGTTTCTCGTCATCCGTCGTAGCAAAGGCCCTGACAATAGTCTGGCTCAACTTTTCATAGATGAGTTCTGGTCTTATCACGAGGCGCTGCTAGCTTATGAATGACGATTCATGAGCAATAGTGAAACGCTTACAGTGCGGCGTAACCTGTAGCGTTGCCAGAACGGCTTTCTGTTGCTGGAAGTTGGGTCAAATTGAGTAGAAACTCAACAGATTATACGGCCGTTGTCAGCGGGCCCATATTCTAAAACCAAAATTTTCAATCTCACAGCAATTGACGATCATGCGCCCATCCCATAATATATGATATATAATTATGGGATAAGGAGGATATTGTGATGGATTATGTGATTGTTGGTGGTGGCTCCGCCGGTAGTGCCCTAGCTGGGCGTCTGGCACTGGAGAACGCAGGTAAAATTCTGATACTCGAAGCAGGGCCTCGCGACACGAACCCATTAATTCATATTCCGGCAGGCTTTGTAAAACTTTTGGATACGAAGCTTCTCTACCATTACGAAACCGTCAAACAAACTCAATTAAACAACCGTTCGCCTATTATGCCTCAGGGTGCAGTCCTGGGCGGCGGGAGTTCGGTCAACGCCGCGATTTACGTGCGCGGTCAACGTCGCGATTACGATGACTGGGCCCGGCTTGGCGGCGAGGGTTGGAGTTATGGTGAAGTATTACCGTATTTTCGGCGTGCCGAAGACAATGACAGGTTTTCGGATGCCTATCACGGTACTGACGGACCCTTGGGGGTTTCTGACCTTCGCCAAGTTTCAGATTTGACGCGTGCGTTTGTTCGAAGTGCACAGGAAGCAGGCATTCCTTTTACAACTGATTTTAATGGATCTCGCCAGCGTGGCGTCGGTTTCAATCAAACTACCACGCGAAACGGTCGTCGCTCTAGCGCCGCGGTGAGCTACCTGCGTCCAGCCCTTAAGACTGGTAACTTAGAGATACGCACCGATTGCACGGTTAATAGAGTGCTTTTCGAAGGAGACCGCGCTGTTGGCGTAGAATACGTCAGAAATGGAAAATTCGAAACTGTGAGGGCTGAAAAGGAAATTATTCTTTCCGCTGGCGCAGTACAGTCTCCTAAGCTGTTAATGCTTTCGGGGATCGGTCCGGAGGAAGAGCTTCGAAAGCATGGCATCGCCATCAAGCACAGGCTGGAAGGCATTGGTCAAAATCTTCAGGATCACCTAGAGTTTCCGGCTATCAGATTTTGTACGGGGCGGTATGGATATTACGGCGAAGATCGGTTCTTTCGTTCTATCAAGAACGGTCTGCAATATCTCATGTTTAAAACAGGCCCCGTCATGTCAAACGTGACGGAAGCGTGCGCTTTCATGAATGTTGACGATATGGAGGCTGAGCCAAATATTCAAATGCATTTTGTGCCGATCGTTTTCATGGACAGTGACCAAGAAACGGTCAAAAGAGCCGGCGCGACTATTAACCCATGCGTTTTGCGTCCCGAAAGCAGAGGCGAGATCCGTTTAAGGTCTACAGATCCTAAAGATCACCCACTTATTGATCCGCGCTATTTGTCAGCGCCGGAAGATATGCGATTGTCGTTAAAAGCGCTAAACCTCGCCCGCGAAATACTTGCTCAAAAATCGTTCTCTGAATTTCTCGAAAAGACGGAAGCCTATCCGGGAAAGGCGCTCGATGACAATGCGGCACTGAGCGCATATATACGATCAAAGGGTAAAACAGTTTATCATCCCGTAGGCACCTGCAGAATGGGGAGAGATGAAATGTCTGTCGTTGATCCAGAATTGCGCGTTCACGGGCTTCGCAATCTTCGTGTCGTTGATAATTCTATTATGCCCACTTTAATTTCAGGTAACACTAATGCAACTGCGATAATGATAGGTGAGAAGGCATCGGACATGGTGCGTGGAATAGAGCCACTGATGCCATCAAATGCTTAAACAGTTTTGCGGCAAGATTGGTTGAAAGTCGAAGATTAAGTAGCTATGGGATGACAGATGACCCAATTGCCTAAAATTAATAAAGGTAACCTTTCCGAGCAGGTTTATGGGACAATACGTTCGTCCCTGATGGATGGGCGTTATACACCTGGTGAGAGACTAACAATTGCGAGTTTGGCCGATCAGCTCGGTGTTTCAATAACGCCCGTGCGAGAAGCAATTTTTCGTCTCGTTACGGAACGAGCATTAGAAATGCGTGCTGCGACCTCGATTCAGGTTCGTAGTCTGACACCTCCAGAGTTGCGCGAGATTCAACTCATTCGTTATCATCTTGAAGGCGAGGCAGCAGCTCAGGCAGCGCTCAAAATTTCTAAAAAGATGTTGGATGATCTTGGGGCATTGCAGACGCTCTTCTCAAAGGCTGCGGCAAAAGCCCCCCTAGAGGCCTCCCGTATTAATCGGGAATTTCATTTTAAGCTTGCCGAAGCAGCTGAAATGCCAATGCTTTACGCAATGATTGAAAGTATGTGGGCGCAGATGGGCCCGTTGATACATCTTTATCATCTTAATACTCCAAAGCGGGTTCTGACGAGCGATAGTCATGGGCATTATCCATTGTTACGTTCACTCGCCGCACGCGACTCTGATGGGGCCAGAAGCGCCATTCAAGCAGATATTCGTGTTGGTACCGTTATGGTTGAATGGCTTGAAGCAAAAGAGGCGGCTGAAGCCGCCTCTTAGAATATTATAATTCGATCCAAGTCGTCTTTAACTCAGTGTATTTATCGAGCGCATGTAAGGATTTGTCGCGACCGTTTCCCGATTGTTTAAATCCTCCAAAAGGCACCGTTGAGTCACCGTGATCGTAGCAATTTACCCACACGGTACCGGCGCGAAGTTGACGTGAGATTTTATGCGCGCGAGATAGATCACGTGTCCAAACTGCGGCAGCAAGGCCATAAGATGTATCGTTCGCAACTCTCACAGCCTCTTCATCATTAGCGACAGTGATTGTTGAAAGGACAGGCCCAAATATCTCTTCGCGTGCAATAGTCATATCATTGCTGACATCGGTGAAGATTGTCGGATTAAGATAAAAGCCCTCCGGCGTATCGCTTGGACGGTCGCCGCCGAGCAGCAAGCGTGCACCTTCCTCTTTTCCTTTGGCGATGTAATGTTCAACGCGATCACGATGCGCACTTTCAACGAGTGCACCAAGCTTCGTGGCGGGATCAAGCGGATCGCCCGGACGGATTGTTTTCGCCGTATCAACCACGATTTCGAGAAACTCATCGTGAATGCGTTCGGATAGGATCAATCGAGACGGTGCTACACAAACTTCGCCTTGATTAAAACAGATGGCAGTTGCTGCCCGCTCAGCGGCTGCCCGCAGATCCGGCACATCATCTAGAATTATATTAGGCGATTTACCGCCACATTCGAGATAAACGCGTTTCATATTGGACTGACTCGCATATTGCAGGAATAGCTTTCCGACTTCTCCGGACCCCGTAAACGCAAGACAATCCACGTCATTATGTAAGCCTAGAGCCTTACCCGCGGTGTGACCTAACCCCGGTACAACATTAAATACGCCATCTGGAATTCCTGCTTCAACGGCAATTTCAGCAAGGCGTATGGCAGTTAATGACGATTGTTCAGCTGGTTTTAAAACGACAGAATTGCCCATCGCAAGTGCTGGGGCAAATTTCCACGTCGCCATAAGCATGGGAAAATTCCAAGGAACCACAGCCGCAACTACACCCACCGGCTCACGCGTAATGGTGGCCAATTGACCCGGACCAGTAGGTGCAATTTCGTCGTATAGTTTATCAGGACACTCAGCATACCATTGCAAAGTATCGAGGACGACATTCACATCAATGTTGCGGCTCTCTGAGATGGGTTTTCCCATATCGAGCGTTTCCAAAAGTGCAAGCTCGTCCATATTCTTTTCGAACAATGCAGCAAATTTCTGGAGCACTTTTTTACGTTCTTTTGGTGACTTTCCTCTCCAGGAACCGGTCTCAAATGCACGGCGCGCTGAGCTCACGGCCTTGTCGATATCCTCTTTGTCGCAAGCCGCAACTTGAGCTATCACCTTTCCATCGCATGGTGAGATGGCAGCAAAAGTTTCGCCCGACACCGCGTCTGTCAAGCGCCCGTCGATAAAAGCCTGTCCTTTGATGGATAGACTTTCCCGCATTGCGGTCACGCTTTCATATGTCAGTTCAAGATTCACGATCCATCCTCCAATTTTATCCGTGACATATATCATATATCATGTTAGATGAATGTTTCGCAAGGGCGTGCTGCCGCATTTCGGCAAATCTGTAGGAGGACCGCGTGACCAAGCCAATAAGAAATGATTTACGTCCGACCGATGATGAAGTTTCGCGACTAAGAGATCGTGCTCAGTTTATTCGACTAGAGACGATCAGACTAATTGAGATCGCTAAGGTCGGTCACTATTCCTCGGTGTTCTCGGCCGCCGAGATCTTTGCAGCGCTATATTATGATGTCATGCAGCTTTCGCCCGATCCTAAATGGGATGAACGCGATCGATTTCTTATGGGCAAGGGTCATGCTGCGGTTGGTCTTTTCCCTATTCTTGCCGACCTCGGCTACATTCCGACCGAAATTCTAAACAACTATACTCGGCTTGGTAATCCGTTGGGAGACCATCCGGATATGCGCAAGGTACCTGGCGTAGATTTTTCATCGGGTTCAATCGGGCACGCACTCTCTAATGGCCTTGGTATGGCTTTGGGTGGCCGCATGCAGGGTAGAAAATTCACAACTTTTGTGATGCTTGGCGACGGCGAGATGCAGGAAGGTCAAGTGTGGGAGGCAGCTATCGGGGCTGCTCACCACAAGCTTTCCAATCTGGTCGCCATTATCGATCGAAACGGCTATCAGCTCGACGGCGCAGTAGACGATGTCATGGGCATTGAACCGCTTGATGATAAATGGCGCAGTTTTGGGTGGGACGTTCACGTCGTTGACGGGCACGACATTGCTGCCGTTACCGAGCTTCTGCGCTTCGTAAAGTCCGATTCAACCCGGCAGAAGCCTTGCTGTATCATCGCAAGAACGTTGAAGGGCAAAGGCGTTTCTTACATGGAAACAGAGCCAGGCTGGCATCTCGGCTATCTCGCGCCTTCGGATGCAGAGACAGCGCGTCAAGAAATTCTTTCCAAGGTGATTTAATATGAACATTGCCAATATCGGACCCAATTCTCCAGACTCATGGCAGTATCGCGAGCTAAATATGAAGAACCCTGGATTGGATCACCTATCCAATGGGCTCATTGCGCTCGTCGAAGAAGGTAAGAATGTCGTCGCGGGCTCGGCGGACTTGCAGTACTCAAATGGTCTCAATCGGTTTGCCGCAAAATACCCGGATCGCTATTACAGCTTTGGCATTTCAGAACAAAATATGGTCTCAGCAGCCGCAGGCTTGGCGACGACGGGTTTGATGCCATACGTTGCAACATTTGCTTCGTTTCTGGGCCTTCTGACATGCGAACAAATTCGAATGGACGTGGCATATTGTGCATTGCCTGTTCGGCTGATTGGCCATCATACTGGAATTTCGATGGGGTTCTATGGAACTTCCCATCATGCCACGGAAGATATTGGTACGATGCGATCTATCGCAGATCTGACTGTCGTCTCAACAGCAGATGGGCCGCAGCTGGAAGCAGCAATACGTGCCTCCGCGGACCATGATCGTCCGATTTATTTTCGCACGGGACGGGGACGCGAACCCGATTTGTACGATGCGAAGTCAAGCTTCGTCTTTGGTAAAGCGATAGAACATGCGCAGGGCGAAGAAGTCACGATTATCGCATGCGGCTTGCCAGTGCATCCGTCCGTTCAGGTTGCTAAAAAACTAAAAGAAGAAGGGCGCAGTGTTGGCGTGATCGACATGGCCACCATTAAACCAATTGACAGAGATGCTGTTCTGAATGCTGCTGCCCGGTCAAGTGTCATTCTCACGATCGAAGAACATAATATTCTCGGTGGTTTAGGATCTGCGGTGGCCGAAATTCTGGCAGAGGAAGGCAGTCCCGCACGGCTAGTCCGCCACGGCATTCGTGATGAGTTCGCACTCATTGCACCTCCAACACATCTTTATGCTCATTACAGGCTTGATGAAGCGGGCATTGAAAGCGTCGTGCGAGAAATAATTCGCTGAAACTGGATTGCACCGGGAGGGTGCAGAACATCCATCTTTGAAACGCGTAGGGTTTACCAATAAAACTTCAGATAGGGAGAGAGACTATGAGATTCTTGAAATCCGCATCATTTATGCTGTGCAGCGCTGCATTGGCTCTGTCAGCGGTCACAGCTACTGCCGCTGAAAAGCACGAGATCTACAAACTTCTTCCAAATTCAGCTCTATCCGGCGTGATCGATCCCGACATGGCAGATCGATCTACTGTTGCTAAGGCGCTACCAACGACACCGCGTGACAAAAGTAAGAAGCTCGTGATTGGCTGGACGGAAATAACACTCGGTAATCCCTGGTTCGTGAGTGTGGTTGATACAGCTAAGGCTAAGGCTAAAGAATATGGTTACGAACTCGACGTTCAGGTTGCCGACGGCGATCCGGCAAAAACATCTGCACAGATTGATGCATTCATTGCTAAGAAAGTCGATGTAATCGTTCTTGATCCAACCGATCTGGCAGCCGCAGCAGCAGATGCCCAACGCGCAGTGGATGCCGGCATTCCTGTGATTGCTCTTGGAACAGTTCCCGACGAAAGCCCTATCGTTACAACCGTTTTGTTCAATCCATATGGCAATGGGTTTGAAGCAGGGCGCTTTGTTGCACAGCATTATGGTGCCGATAAAGCGATAACGGCCGCTGCAATTTTGGGAACGGTGGGAAATTCGACGTCGGAAAGCCGTGTAAATGGCATGATAACTGGAATTATTTTCGAACGCTCCGAGCAGCTTGGTTTGGGCCTTTCCAAAGAAGACGCCATGCTGATGGGATTTAACAAGTTTCAGGATCTCAAAAAGAGCGGTTCGTTCGACTATCGAGAAGCAAAATTTGGCGTTGTTTCAATGGGCGTTGGATACTGGACTGAGGAGGGTGGGCTCGATGCCGCTGAAGATATTTTGACGGCGCATTCTTCAAAACTCGACATCATACTTGCCGAAAACGATTTCATGGGAATGGGCGCTCTACGCGCAATCGAAAATCAGGGACTAAAAGATAAGATTGCCGTGGCGAGTGCTGCCGATGGCTTCCGTACCGTTCTCGATCTCGTAGAATCCGGCGATTTTCTCGTTACAGGACTTGGTTCAGGCTCCCATACGGGCGAGGGTGTCATGATACTGATAAACCAGATTTTTGATAATGGATTTGATGCCATCAACCTGCCGCTCGGCTCTTACTATCCATCGCAAATCGTAAATAAGCAGAATGTTAAAGAGTTTATTGATCCAGATACCGCCAATCTATTTTTCCGTTACACCGTCCCGCCTTTCAAGACCATTGACGCGTTAAAAGATTGATTAGGGCCAAAAATGGCGGGCTTTCGCGCCCGCCAGATTGGATAGGAGGATGGGATGAGCCACTTGGAAATGCTTAATATCCAAAAGGAGTTTGGAGGGATTGCAGCACTGAACAATGCGTGTTTTTCAGCTCGAAGTGGTGAAGTACATGCTTTGATGGGAGAGAACGGTGCTGGAAAATCAACGTTGATGAAAATTCTTGCTGGCGCTTATACGCCAGATAGTGGCGATATCTTCCTGGATGGGCAGAAGGTTGACCTCGAAAGTCCCCATGAGGCGATTAGAAAAGGTATATCGATCATTTACCAGGAATTCTCACTCGCCAATCATTTAACAGTTGCTGAGAATATCCTGATTGAATCCTTGCGCCGGGGCATCTTCGTTAAAAAGCGCCCCATGCGAGATCGGGCGGCTCAACTCCTGAGCGAAATGGGTTTCGACGATATCGACCCCGATCAAACTGCCGGGGATCTCACGGTTGCTCAGCAGCAGGTCGTTGAAATCTGCAAGGCGCTATCACGAGACTGTTCCATACTGATCTTGGACGAACCTACTGCGGTTCTGACAAATCATGAGACTGAGAAGTTATTTAAACTCGTTCGGCAGCTCCGTGATCAGGGTGTTTGCGTGATATATATTTCTCATCGCCTTGATGAGATTTTTAGTCTTTGTGACCGTGTGACTATTTTGAAAGATGGCGCGACTGTCGGTACATGGGATACAGCTTCGCTTGACCATAAGCAGCTCGTAAACCTGATGATTGGTCGGGAGCTTAAAGACTTTTTCCCACAGCGTGATGTTAAATTAGGAAAAATGGCGCTGGAGGTTGAAAATCTTAAGACGGGATCCTTTGTGTCCGGTGTGAATCTTCATGTTAAGCAAGGTGAAGTTCTGGGTATTGGGGGCCTTGTTGGAGCCGGTCGCACAGAAATTTTACGTACGATCTTCGGAGCCGATAGGCTGTCTGACGGGAATATTCGAATTAGAGGTGAAAATCGTAAAATCCAGAATCCTGGAGATGCGGTTAGAGCCGGAATTGGCTTGGTGCCTGAAGACAGGAAGCATCAGGGATGTCTTCTCGATTTACCAATCGTTACGAACGCCATGATGACACCTGTTAATCCACATCTCGGTCCATTGGGACTATTGCGCTCCAATAAAGAACGACATGTGACTGAAACGCTGCGCCAACGTCTCAACTTGAAGGCTGCAAGTATCCATTCTGAAGCAGGCACACTGTCTGGCGGAAATCAGCAAAAAGTAGCTTTGATGAAATGGCTTGTATCAGGCTGTCAGGTTCTTTTGCTTGATGAGCCCACTCGCGGTGTTGATGTTGGCGCAAAGGTAGAGATTTACCGGGTTATAAACGAACTCGCCGCCAAAGGTGTTGCGATTATCATGGTTTCGTCCGAGATGCTCGAACTGATCGGAATGTGCGATCGGGTGATCGTCATGCGTGGAGGCCAACTAGCCGGTGAATTGGCTGGTGAAAATATCTCTGAAGAAAGAATTATCGAACTGGCAATGGGGCGAAAAAATGTCCACTAATCGTAAAAATTCAAACCTCATTTCGTTTTTTATAAGCTACAACATTTATATAATCGTCGTTGCGCTTATTATTATTTCGACATTGCTCTCTGAGCATTTTTTAACGTTACAGAATATCTTTAATCTTCTTCGCCAGCTCGCACCACTTGCACTCGTATCGATTGGAATGCTGTTAGTTATTCTGACTGGAGGCATTGATCTGTCAGTCGGCTCAGTTGCCGCAATCGGTGGCATGACAGTTGCGATGGTTATGCCAAATCTTCCAATCGATGGTGGCTTGGCGCTTGTTCTCTGTATTCTAGGAGGCGTGGCCTTCGGCGCTTTACTTGGTGCAATTAATGGGGTGCTTGTTGCGAGCTTTGGCATGGCCTCTTTCGTGGCAACACTTGCTATGATGACAATGGCCCGGGGCCTCGCATATATGTTGTCAAACGGCCAGCCAGTTCGCCTGCCGCGTGATCTACCGACAGCAACCATTCTCACATCTTTTGGCAGCAAGGGGATGCCGGTTATTGGCATTCCATGGCCCGTCGTTGCAGTTTTAGTCATCATTGCTGTTTTTGTGTTTCTTCTCAGGCGCACCAACTGGGGAAGATTGACAGTAGCGACCGGTAGTAATGAAAGTGCGGTACGGCTCGCTGGACTTCCCGTGTGGAGATATAAGTTTCTCGCATATACAATCAGCGGCGCACTTGCAGCCCTTGCTGGCATATTCGTGACTGCCCGTACTGCGGTTGGAACGCCTGTAACGGGCCTCGGTCTTGAACTGGATGCAATCGCTGCATGTGTTATCGGTGGAGCACTGCTATCGGGCGGAAAAGGCACAGTGATTAATACAATGATCGGTGTGCTTATTCTGGGTCTAATCGGAAATATTATGAACCTGATGAGCGTACCGGCTTATCCGCAGCAAATCATTAAGGGCGTGATTATTATTCTGGCCGTTCTTATGCAGAATATCGGTGCTCAAGGTAAGAGACGCGTTTAGTCCTCCCGGACATAGAGCGTATTCCGAAAAGTTTGAAACGGTTTTCGGAATACGCGTTAAATCAAATGATTAGAGCACCGATCTGGTTGAATCAGATCGGTGCTCTAAACTGGTCCGCATCTCAAAAAGATGCGGACTTCTTTTTGCTTACTGCAGAAAATCAACCAGTAGACGCACCTGCTGCTCTATCATGTGGATGCCTTTGTGTATGCGACATCCACGCTTTTCTGCCGCGACTAAAAGGGGTGTCATATCGGGTTGCATAACCACCTCAGCCACGAGAGTGTTTGGGTCAAGGCGGTCGGCATCTATTGGTAAAGGATCATCAAGATGCATACCAAGGGCTGTTCCGTTGATAATCAAATCAAATCCCTTCGGATCAGGCTCAGCATAACCGATTTTTGCACGAGGAAAAATCGATCCAAGGTAGTCAGCGAGTGTTTCGGCTCTCTCTATTGAGCGGTTGGCAATCGTCAAGTCATCAACGCCTGAGTTGAGCAGAGCATATGCAATTCCACTGGCGGCCCCACCTGCACCCACAAGCAACGTGCGACGGCCTACAGGATCGTTATCACGGTGCTTAAGTCCTGCTACAAACCCTTCGCCGTCAAACATAGCTCCAGTGAGACTGCTATCGCTTTCACGACGCACGATGTTACAGGCGCCTACTAAATTAGCGGCCCCAATTTTTCTATCGCACAGCTCCGCAATCGAGGCTTTGTGGGGGATAGTAACAACCATGCCTGCAACAGTATCAATCGCACGAAGTGAATTGATTGTTTGTTCTAACATATCCGGCCGGACATTCAGAGGTACCATAATCATATCAATTTCGCGTTGTTCACATTCAGCGTTAAAGAACGGCGGAGTGCGCACGTGATGGATTGGATGGGCCAACAGGGGAACAAATCGTGTTTTACCAGTTACCATAGGTTTTCCTCAGATTGATAACAAAATGCTTGCAAGCTGCAATTCATTATATATGATATATGACATAGTGTTTGGAAGCAAAAATGACATCACCCCTCGATATTTATGATCTTCAACTAAAAGTATTTGGAGCGCCTTCCCGATATGTTCAGGGGCGCGGGATACTTGATCGAACTGCATCATTTGCGAGACAAGTGGGCAAAAGCGCGGTTCTTGTCGCAGACATACACATTCTTCCGCTAATTGAGGAGACTTTACGAAAATCATTTCAAGCAGCTGAAATTCCTCTCCTCATTCTACCTTTTGAGGGTCATCTAGGTTTGAACACTGCTACGCAACTAGTATCTTCTCTTAACAATTATGTTCCAGAAATTGTCGTCGCAGCAGGCGGAGGAAGGGCCATAGATGCAGGGAAGGCACTCGCCGATACCTGTGATTTTCGTCTGATCACTGTGCCCACAGTTGCATCCAACGATGCGCCGACCAGCAAAAATTACGTACTTTACGATGAAAACGAGGTTTTGGTTGAAGTAAGGCATCTGGCCCGAAACCCCGATTTTGTAATCGTTGATACCCAGTTGCTCGCGAGTGCACCAAAAGCAATGTTCGCGGCTGGCCTGGGTGATGCTTTATCTAAAAAAGCTGAAGCGCTTGCTTGTGCTGCCGGATGTGGCGGCACGATGTTTAGAGCACGTCCCACCAATCTGGCCGTTTCTATAGCCTCTCTTTGTTACGACACCCTGTTATCCCATGGGCAGGCAGCATTTGATGCGGCAGGTTCAGGTCAGCCGACAGACGCTTTTGAAACAGCCGTGGAGGCAATGATATTAATGGCCGGGTTGGGATTTGAAAGCGGAGGGCTATCTGTGCCCCATGCCTTAACCCGAGGACTATCCAAGCTGCCAGGCGTCGCTCTTAGACCCCACGGATATCAGGTGGCTTATGGGCTTGTGGTTCATCATAAATTAATCGGAATTGAATTTCCTGAGACACTGAGAGAACTCTATCGCCATACGGGGTTGCCCACCAATTTACGTATGTTAGCGCAGGGTCCAGTTGAGCCGACATGCTTCGATGCGATCGCTGACGCGACAATTGGGGTTCCTCATATGTTGAATTTCCCACGACCCATTTCGGTAGAAGATCTCGTCAATGCGATGAGAGCCGTTGAAGACGATGAAGCTTGAAGCACCATCAAGCCCTTATCAAAATGAGGAGGAAACGATGAATACCGAAGATAGGCAGAAGCCACTAGCAGTCGTAACCGGTGGTGGGACAGGCATAGGTCGCGCGGTGGCGGAACTATTAGCGTGTGATGGATATGATGTCATCGCATTGGGTCTCGATTCTGATCCAGATTTAAGCCAAATGGTGTCCTTTAGGCAGGTTGACATTACAAATACCGATGAAGCTATCGCATCTTTACCAGATGGACGGCCAATCGCAGCCTTGGTCAATTGTGCCGGAATGCTTCGTCACCAACATGAATGGGAAACAGAGCATTTTGAGCAAGTGATGCGCGTTAACGTCACGGCAGGGTTTTCATTGGCCAATGCTTTGTTTGAGCGTTTGCGATCAGCTAAAGGCGCGATAGTGAACGTTTCCTCAATGTGGGCCATTTTTGGATCAGCCGGTGCGCCTGCATACACAGCCAGTAAGGGAGCCGTAGCAGCTCTTACGCGATCTCAGGCGGTAGCGTGGGCTCCACATGGTATTCGTGTCAATTCCGTAGCTCCGGGTTGGGTAGAAACACGCATTTCGGAAAAGGCGAGAACAGATACACAGCGCGCTGATCGTATTGGTGTTCGTATACCGATGGACCGTTGGGCAAAACCTGTCGAAGTGGCGACCGTCATTCGCTTCCTTCTATCTCCAGATGCCGGATACATCACTGGAGCCATGATTCCCATCGATGGCGGTTACTCTGTTTGCTAAAGGATATTAATATGAAAGCTTGGATACACGACGAAGTTGGCGATTTAGATAAATTACAATTACGTGACCATCAGACCCCTGAACCAGGTCCCAATGATGTTTTGATACGAAATCGCGCGATTGGCCTTAATCCAGTCGATTGGAAGTTTATAGAATGGGGGCATGATGCATGGACGTGGCCACATATTCCCGGAGTAGACGGCGCTGGAGAAGTTGAAGCGGTTGGCGAGAATGTTCTTAATTTAGCAGTCGGCACCCGTGTAGCCTATCACAATGACCTGACAAAGCCTGGTTCGTTTGCTGAATATACGGTTATTCCCGCAAGGGCCGCGATTCCGCTACCCAATGCTCTGAGTTATGCTGCCGCGGCAACTATTCCTTGTCCAGGACTGACAGCTTATCAGGCTATCAGCAAAGTCTCACTGTGGCCCGGAGCACATGTCCTTGTCACTGGCGCGTCCGGCGCTGTAGGCGGTGCCTTATTACAGCTTGCCCGTGAGCGTGGTTGGATTATTCACGCTTTAGCGTCAGCCTCGCAAGAGGATCGCCTGTTTGGGCTCGGAGCAGCAACAGTTACCGACTATAAGAAGGTCGGCTGGAGAGAGGATTGGGCTTTGCACGTAAAACGTCAGCCTTTGAATGCTGTTTTTGATATGGTCAATGGCGCTCATGCAGCAAGTCTAGCACCACTTTTAACTGCAAATGGGCATCTTGTTTGCATTCAAGATAGACAGGAAACAGCGCCTCTGCCAGCATTCACCACCACAATCTCAGTTCATGAAGTTGGGCTCAATGCAATGCATGCGTTCGGTTGCAACCAGCAGTGGGGAACGCTTGTCAAAGCTGGTGTAGAAATAGCCCAAGCAATCACTGTCGGTGAGTTTGATCCGCAGATCATTGACTGCGCTTCGTTCGATCAGCTTCCTGACGCATTAAAACGTCTTAAGTCAGGTCCGAACCCCGGCAATCGTGTGGTTACGCTGTGATCTCGTTTCGAAATATACACCTCGCGGCCAAATAACCGTTGATGGAGGCTTTTAGATTCACGCTGAATCGCAATTACATTGAAATATATCTCACCTCACTTGAATGAAAAGCTATTGCAGTAGCCCGCCTTGACATCATGGCTGAGGCCGCTGCACCCACTTTAGCTTGGTGTGTTCTTGACTGGCAATCAAAGGGCCGACTGCCACTTTCTTGAGCATATTTGTGCTTGTGTTCCAGTCCAAATAAACGTTACGATCGCTCAGGCGCGGATAGGCTCAGAGCGGTCTAGTCCGCCGATCGCCATTGATATTGCGCTGGAGATTCTAATTACTTCATGAATTATTTCATTTGTTGAGAGCTGTGGCTCAGGAAGATTGCCTACCTTAGGAACAGTGAGTGCTGCGACTGCCACGCCCAAATGGTTTAGTACGGGACAGCTTATATCTGTTACGCCTGGTGCAATCCGACTCTGAGAAATTTCATATCCATCATGACGAATGGTATTCAACTCAGCCAAAATTTCATCGCGATTGAGCTGAGGGTCGGTTGTCATCATGCACGCGAGCATTTGTTCAAGATGTTCAACATTCTGATGAGCAGCAATGGTTCGAGCAGAAGCAAAATGCCTGCTTATCGGGAAAGATGCTCCTATTTTTACGCTCCACCCCATGAGAAGAGCATCAGGCTGAGCCTGCGCCACCACCATCAGCCTATTTTGATGGCAGGTAACGAGATGGCAGGAGCATCCTATTGTGGCTGCCAGACTTTCCATCTGAATCGTTGCAACCTCAATTAGGCGGCGTGTGGGCGGGTGTATGTGGGCCAGTTCGAAGAGTTTTAACGTTAGCCTATAAGTCCCACTGAGTTCATCTCGCGAAATGTACCCTCTAGCTTCTAGAGCGTTGAGAACGCGAAATATTTCACTCGCTGATCGACCGACCCGGCTTGCAACTTCTTTTTGAAGCAAGCCGCCCTGTTCAGAGGCAAGAACCTCCAGGATATCGAGTCCTTTTTCCAGGGCGGGAACACGGTTGCCGGTATCTGTTTCAGTCATAGCTCTTGACGCCTTTGATTTCATATATAGAATAAACCCGACATATGTGAAATTCCACGTATTGTCGAGGCACCAGAGGAGTGGTGCTTATGGGAGAGAAACATGCATAAAATTTTAAGGGCGGCAATCGCCGCTTCTGTGTTGTCATTGCTGCCTGTTGTCGCGTCAGCTCAAACAGTCAATCTTCGTGTTGCTCACGCACTAGCTCCGACTGAGCCAATTAATCAGGCAGTGGAAGCCTTTGCTAAGGCTGTTAACGAGCGTAGCGATGGCCGTCTAAACATTACGGTCTTTCCATCGGAACAGCTTGGTATCAATCGTGAGGTTTACGAACAGGTACGCCATGGTGCGCCGATCATTCAGGTAGCAGATCCGGGCTTCATGTCCGATTATGTGCCTGATTTTGGTGTCATGAACGGACCTTATCTGTTGAATGCTCCGGAAGATTTCCAGAAGATTCTGGATAGCGAGTGGTATGGCAAGTTGATTGAGCGGTCGGCCGAAGCCGGCTTCCGGTCACTATCGTTCAACTATTTCTTCGGCAATCGTCATATGCTGGGCAACGAGCCGTTTAAGAAACCAGCTGACCTCGCAGGCGTGACGATGCGTATTTCTCCCAATCCACTTTGGATCGAAACCTTTGCCGCCTTAGGCGCGCGCGGTACACCTTTGCCATGGACAGAAGTTTACAGTGCTTTATCCCAAAATGTGGTCGAAGCCGTCGAAGCACCTTTGGGTTCTCTGGTTGGATCAAAACTACAAGAACAGCGTAAAACCCTATCTTTGACTGGCCACTTCACAGCTTTCCTCGGTCTGGTCATGAGTGAAAAAATATTCAACTCATTAGACCCAGAATTGCAGCAGATTTTGCAAGAAGAGTCCGTGAAAGCGGGAACGTTGATGACGGAGACGACGCTCGCAAATGACCAAAAACTGCTAGAGCAGCTTAAGTCTCAGGGTGTCACTGTTGTTGAAGATATCGATGTTGCTTCATTTCGTGAAACAACTGCGAAGGTCTATGATGCTTTCCCAAAGTGGACGCCTGGTGTCTACACCGAAATCCGGACAATTCTGGATTAAGTCATAATCGCGTACGGGCTTTGAGCCTGTACGCCTCTTTCCTCACAACGAGTTTATCATGACCCATCAGTCCGACCCAAAAGCCGGACAGAGTAGGACTCTGTTCGCCGATCTGATGCTGGAAGAAGTTTTGGCAACAATAGCTCTTCTAATCGTAATTCTTTCTGTAACCTGGGGTGTTGTCACCCGGTATGTGACCGCAACGCCGGCCAGCTGGTCGGGTGAACTCGCCAGTATCATGTTCGCCTGGGCAGTATTTCTTGGTTCCGCCGCAGCCTTTCGACGCTCGGGGCATATTGCCATCGACAGTTTTCTGCATCTGGTTCCTGAACGTGCCGCCTATGCAATGCGTATTCTTGCGGCGTTGATCACTTTCACCACGCTTTTCATTGTGACGTGCCTTGCCACCAACTTCACGCTTTCCACCATGGATACGCCGACGACCATTCTCCGTTGGCCGCAAGCTGTTGTCTATGCCGCAGCTGCAGTTGGCTTTGGTGCAATGACTATTCGCCATGCCGTTGCCAGCTATGAAACGCTCTTTAAAAAGGCGACAATGAAATGATCATTTGGCCGATTTTCCTGATGTTAGGTTTGCTTCTGTTGAGTGTGCCAGTTGCAATGGCCCTTATGGCGCCAAGCCTACTTTATTTCTATCTTGGCGGTGCACTGCCAATCGATTTGTTTGCGCAGCGTATTGTATCGAGTACGGAATCCTTTCCACTTCTTGCGCTCCCCTTCTTTGTTATTGCGGGAAGCATTATGAATGCAGCCGGTATCACACGCCGTCTCTTGCATTTGGCGGATGCCTTTGTTGGGCACCTTACCGGCGGTCTGGCACAGATTGCAGTCATTCTAGCGACAATGATGGGCGGCCTTACGGCTTCCGCAAACGCGGATGCGGCAATGTTGTCGAAGATGCTTGGCCCAACGATGATTGCAAAAGGCTATCCGCGGGGCTTTGCAGCAGCGGTTGTTGCGTCATCGGCAATCATCGTGGCCATGATCCCTCCAGGCATCGGTCTGATAGTCTATGCTTTCATGGCAAATGTTTCAGTTGGTAAGTTGTTCTTGGCTGGTATCGTTCCTGGCTTACTGATCGCCGTTTGCCTTATGATTACCGTGTTTTTTGTCTCCAAAGCGCGCGGCTTTAAACGCGGTCGCGAACGAATGATGACCGGTCGTGAACTCTGGGTGGCTTTCAAGGAAGCCGCATGGGCACTGACCGTACCGATCTTCATTGTGATCGGTCTGCGTTATGGTCTTTTCACGCCCACAGAAGCAGGTGCAATCGCCGTCCTTTATGCAATCTTCATCGGCGTGGTCTGCCATCGTGAACTGCACTTAAATCAGATTCCGACCATTATTCGTGACTCTGTAATGACCATTTCGATTGTCATGCTGATCATCTGTGCGGCGTCTACATTTGGATATTACATGGTTTGGGAGAGAGTTCCGGGTCAGATTGCAACAGCTCTGATTGCTTTGACTGATAACCCCTTGTTGCTGCTTTTACTTATCAACGTGATGTTGCTGATTATCGGCATGTTTATTGAGGGAACAGCCGGGATTATTTTGCTTACTCCCATTTTGGTCCCGGTTGTCACCGCGTTAGGCATCGATCCCGTTCATTTCGGCATAATAATGGTCCTGAACTTAACAATGGGTGGCATAACTCCACCGGTAGGCACGTTATCGTTTACCGCCTCGAGCACTCTTGACACTCCGATTACCGAGACGTTCCGGGAATCTGTGCCTTTCCTAATTTGCATGTTCATTGTCTTGGCACTGGTGACACTAATCCCCGCCATTTCCCTCGTCCTGCCGTCGCTAATGATTGGAGTCTGATCATGCATTCATCTTTCGAACAGGCATCGGTTGCAGCAGATGACATTGGTGAATTGCCACTTTCCGGGCTTGTCGTTCTCGACCTTAGCCAGTTTCTGGCTGGTCCTTCTGCAGCCCTTCGATTAGCCGACCTCGGAGCAGAAGTTATAAAGGTTGAGAGGCCGGATGGCGGTGATTTGAGCCGCCGCCTTTATGTCTCAAACCTTGAAGTCGATGGTGATAGCACGCTGTTTCACACCATCAATCGTAACAAACGCAGCTTCTCGGCAGATCTCAAGAATCCGGCTGACATAGAAAATGTGAAGACGCTTATTCGTCGTGCTGATGTGATGATCCAGAATTTTCGTCCAGGTGTCATAGAAAGGCTGGGGTTGAGTTATGACGATGTACGCATAATCAATCCGCGTCTAATTTATGGATCAGTGACGGGTTATGGTGATCAGGGACCGTGGCGCAATAAACCCGGTCAGGACTTGTTGGTACAGTCCATGTCGGGACTGGCATGGATGACCGGCGACGGGGGACATCCCCCCGTCGCCACCGGCGTGGCGGTTGCCGATATGATGACGGGCGCGCATCTGGCGCAGGGCATTCTCGCCGCACTTGTTCGACGCGGTGTGACAGGGCGAGGCGCTCGCGTCGATGTCAGCCTGATGGAATCTATCCTTGATTTGCAATTCGAGTTCTTCAGCACCTTCTTAAACGGTGACGGAAATGGGCCGATGCGAAGTGGTATTGGCAGTGCCAGTGCTTATCTTAGCGCCCCATATGGCATTTACCCTACAAAGGATGGCTTCCTAGCCATCGCTATGAACTCGCTCAGTAAGCTTGCCGAACTTTTATCAATTCCGGAGCTGGCGAAATTTGATCATCCCCAACGCATGTTTGATGACCGCGATGAAGCCAAGAAACTCATTTGGAATTGTCTTGCAGCGCGTTCGACGGCTGAATGGCTGGCTATATTGGAGCCAGCCGACATCTGGTGCGCACAGGTAATGGACTGGCCGACGCTAGTGCAGCACGAAGGGTTCAAGGCACTCGACATGTTGCAGGATGTCTTCACCAATACTGGCGCCAAAGTGAGCACGACGCGATGCCCAATTCGCATTAATGGTCGTGTTCTGCGATCCGCAAAAGGCGCGCCCAAAATCGGCGAAGACAATGAATATCTCAACGATAAATATGAAATGGAAGCGGCACGATGATCATTGAACGATACTTTGAAGACTATGCCATTGGCGAAACCAATGTAACGAGTGGACGAACTATCACTGAAGCAGACATCGTCCTGCATGCTGGTCAAACTGGAGATTTTTTTCCGCACCACATGGATGCCGCATGGTGTGCTACACAGCCTTTCAAGCAGCGGATTGCCCACGGAACGCTAGTGTTTAGTGTCGGCATTGGTATGGCGGCAAGTGTCATAAATCCGCACTCAATGTCATATGGATACGACCGTTTGCGTTTCATCGTTCCAACGTTCATTGGGGACACGATCCGCGTTCGCTCTACTATCATAGAAAAGCGGGATCATAAGCGGCCGGAACAGGGGCTCGTGGTTGAGCAGGTTGAAGTTCTCAAGCAGGATGACTCGCTCGCACTGATCTGCAACCACATTCATATTGTGACGAAAAAGGAGGTTTGAGTTGGCCAGACTTTCAGTTCTCAACTGGAATAACCGGCGCGCTACAGCACCAGTTGCAGCGGCCATTGAAGCTTATCGCCGCGATCATCCAGATGTAGAAATCGAGCAGGTTATTCGCCCCTTAAGCGACTTTGAGCATCAGGGTATTGAGCAGGTGGCCAAGACACATGACATCGTCATCTTTGATCACCCTTTTTGCGGCACCATTGCCGCGAGCGAATGTTTCCTGACGCTTGACGACAGGCTGCCTGCGATGACTACTGCTTCAGCGAGCTCGTTCTATATTGGCCCGAGTCTTGAGACTTATCGGTTCGCTGGCAATGTGTGGGGCTTACCAATCGATGGCGCTACCCAGCATGCTTTGGTGCGCAACGATCTTATGGCCAAACTGAATGCAAAACTTCCACAAACATTTGCCGATGTGCTGCAGCTGGGCAGACAGGCTCGAGATCAAGGGCTTTATCTGGGCACGCCTGTAGAAACCCCGCACGCTCTATTGAGCATTTTTGCCTACATGGCAAATTTGGGAAAGCCAGTTGACGCGAGCAATGAAAAGTTGCTGGCGATTCCGGAGGGAAGTTTCACGCAGGCTTACGATGCCGTGCGTGCGGTCCTTGATTTATCGCCGCCGGAATCCCTAGGCTGGAACAGTATAGATCTTCATGAGCAGATGGTCGCACGTGATGATATCGTCTATGCACCACTGGTCTATGGGTATGCCACATATGGCGAGCCGGACAATGTCAATCGCCTTGGCTTTGCAGCTTTTGCCGGAATAGCTATTCCCTATCATGCGGGCACAGCCATTGGCGGTACGGCTATGGGTATTTCTCGTCACAGCGTGCAGCAGGATGCAGCGTTGGCTTTTGCTAACTATATGGCAAGCGATGTCGTTCAGGCAAATCTTGTTGCCGAACACCATGGCCAACCAGGTGGTCACTGCGGATGGACCGATGCGGATATGGATGCTCACTATAATGGCTTTTTCAGTTCCGTTATTTCAACGGTGGAAGGAGCGTGGATCAGGCCGCGCTACGAAGGATATGTTGAATTTCAGCGGTTGGGCGGCGAAGCAATCGCAAGATCTTTAACAAGCGGAGAAGATGCGCTGATTGCCAGACGGCGTTTGCTTGAAATAGGAGGGCTTGAGCGTTGAATCTGATTCAATATTTAGACAAGAATGGCGAACGTGCGGTGGCCGTGGTTATTAAAGATGTTGCCCGTAAAGTGAACGGCTATACATCTGTTTATGCGATTGCCAAGGCATCCGTGTCGGGCAAGGGTATTGAGACCATCGTTAAAGAAGCCGGCCTGGGCGAAAACATTAATTACCTGCAGTTGCTGAATGACGGACGGCTGCTTTCGCCTATCGATCACCCCGATCCTGCACATCTTCATCTTACCGGTACCGGCCTTACCCACCTTGGTTCCGCATCAACCCGCGATGCAATGCATAAGTCCGGAAATGAACCGGACGAAGCACTGACCGACTCGATAAAGATGTTTCGGATGGGACTTGAACAAGGAAAGCCGCTTAGTGGTGAAAAGGGTGTGCAGCCGGAATGGTTCTACAAGGGCAATGGACATTGCTTAGCGGCTCCCGGCTCGGAACTTCGGTCTCCGTCCTTCGCGCTTGACGCGGGCGAGGAACCGGAAATTGCGGGTATTTATATTATCGATGCGGATGGAAACCCTTGCCGACTTGGTTTTGCACTGGCGAATGAGTTTTCCGATCACGTGACTGAGCGAATAAATTATCTTTATCTTGCGCATTCCAAGTTACGCCCATGTTCCATTGGGCCTGAACTGAGGTTGGGTGTGCTTCCAGCGCACGTGGAGGGAACATCACGCATTCTTCGCGATGGAAAGGTCTTGTGGGAGAAACCATTTTTGTCGGGCGAAGACAATATGAGTCATTCGATAGCCAATCTCGAATACCACCATTTCAAGTATAGTGTGTTTCGTCAGCCAGGTGATGTGCATGTTCACATGTTCGGAACCGCTACGCTTAGTGTTGCGGATGGAATTGTTACAAAATTTGGCGATGTTTTTGAGATTGAGGCCGGTGGATTCGGACTACCATTACGAAATATAATTGGCGTTGAATCAGATTATTTCACGCAAGTAATAAATATCGCTTAAGGGCTAAGTCGCCCGAGCGTTCATTTTTGACTGATGCTGAGGCGCATTTGGCGATATACTGCGATGATAGGTTTCGGAGGGAAGGCATCAGCGCAGTTTTTGGAGTTCACGACTTCGGCAACGCGATTCACTAGATCTCGCTTGCGTCCCAGGGTGCTAAACATTCGCTTATGAGTTTTGCAAACTCTAAATACTTGGCATGGCGTGGGGAAGATTGCCTCCACACCATGTGTATCTCGCGCGAAGGACCATCGAAAGAGAGCGGCCTTGCTATGACGAGTTTTTCACGTAAGACGTCTGATCTTACATATAGCGCCGGCAGCAAACTAATTCCCATTCTAGCGGCAACCATTTGCCGTAAGGTATCTAAAGTAGCACCTGCATAGTCGGTAACGAAAGATGCTCCGACCTCAGCACACAGGCGATGCATTTGATTATAAACGTCGCCTGAACGATCCATAGAAAGCAAAGTTTGGCCGTTTAAATCTGACGAATTGATTGATGATTGGCGAGCCAGGGGATGGTCATAGGGCATCACGATTTGGAATGGTTCGCGCATGAGCATCATTGAAGTGAGTTCTGCGTGCTGTGGTTTAGAAGGGATAAGCATGAGATCATGCGCTCCCTCCAAAAGCTTGACGGGCAGATTCTCGATACGATCTTCCCACACCGAGAGCCGCAGATCAGGATATTTCTTTCGAAGTTTAGGTACCGCAAGAGATAAAACGTAGGCACCCAGTGTCTGCACCACACCCATCTGGAGTGTTCCTGAAAGCTGTTCATTCTTGGTGCCGCGTGCGATTTCCCGAATATCTTCTGTCTGCGCAATTATCGCGCGAGCCCTTACGGCTATTTCCATACCAATCGGCGTCAGAAATACGAAGGACCGACTGCGCTCAACCAACTGCACCTGCAACCGTTCTTCAAGTTCTTTAATCTGCGCGCTCAAGGTGGGTTGCGTCACATGGCAAAGGGCCGCAGCTTTGCTGAAGCTTAGCGTGTCTGCAAGGGCAATGAAGTATCGAAGCTGATGCATTTTTGGCATAGAGAATGCTTATAGATTTTACCTATGAGCTTCAATCAAAATAACAATTTTCATTATAAATCGATCCATGGTCAATTGTGGCAACTGATGAATTTTCATGGATAATATATGAATCACGATGACGCCGCTCCGGCAGGCAACCGTTATGCTGGATACGTCGCTTCGGCATTGGCATTAATTTTGACAGCTTATTTTCTTGGTTCGTTAAGCGCGGTCCAAGAGGGTGAGACTATACGATATAACTTGCAGTGGGTGCCCTCATTGGGTGTCGGCTTAAATTTTATGATTGACGGCCTTTCATTGATTTTTTCGGTATTAATTGCCGGGATTGGAACGTTGATATTTCTCTATGCCACTGGCTACATGGGCAATCATCGGCACTTTATCCGCTTCATTTTATATCTGTTCACTTTTATGCTTTCGATGCTCGGCTTAGTCTTGGCAAGTGATCTCATAACGCTTTTCGTGTTCTGGGAGCTTACAAGCGTCACATCCTATTTGCTCATCGGCTTCAATCACAATGATCCGGCGGCTCGCCGAAATGCGCTACAAGCGATGCTAATAACGGCTGCGGGTGGTTTGGCGCTGCTAGCTGGCTTCATACTGATAGGTAACGTCTCTGACAGTTATGATCTTGCTGTGATTTTGCAGGATGGCAATATTAAAGACAGTAGCCTTTACCACGGAATATTAATTCTAATTCTTCTGGGTGCGTTCACAAAGTCTGCACAGTTTCCATTTCATTTTTGGCTCCCTAACGCCATGTCTGCTCCGACGCCGGTATCAGCCTATCTCCATTCAGCAACGATGGTGAATGCAGGGGTTTATCTGCTCGCAAGATTGCATCCCGCTCTGGGCGGCACCTTGGTCTGGACAGTTGCTTTGACCACAGCGGGAGCAATTACGGCGGTGCTGGCTTCGATACTGGCGTTTCGTCAGACGGATCTTAAGCAAGCATTGGCTTACACCACGCTTATGGCACTTGGCGTCATAACATTAATGTTGGCCGGAAATTCCAGCTATGCGTTGACCGCTGCGGTGACATTCCTTGTCGTTCATTCTTTATATAAAGCTGCACTTTTCATGGTTGTAGGATCGATAGATCATGGAACTGGGACGCGGGACATTCGCAGGCTTTCAGGGTTAGCGAAGGCGATGCCGTGGACTGCTACGGCAGGAGTTTTGGCGGCAGCATCCATGGCAGGACTACCACCATTCCTTGGTTGGATAGGAAAAGAATTGTTATATGCAGGCTCCTTAACAATGGATGCCGCGCCTCTTGTGATCGTAAGCCTGGTGGCGTCGAATGCTTTAATTTTTGCAATTGCCGGCATCGTTGGGCTAAAGCCGTTCCTCAAGCAATCAAGTCAGACTCCGACAAAGTCGCATGAAGCAGGTCTGACCATGCTAGCTGGACCGCTCGTACTAGGTTTGATGGGTTTAGTTGTTGGATCGTTTTCCCAAAGCCTTATCGGGTCAATTGTAGAAGTCACAGTCACGGAAAGTCTCGCCCGCGAAAAGGCAGCGGAGCTGACACTTTGGGCAGGATTTAATCTGCCGCTCGCCTTAAGTGCGATGACGTTCTCGTTGGGAGCTATCCTATACTTAAAATCTAACAAAATCCGGCCTTTTGTAGATAGACTTGCCGCCTGTTTCCCGGACTTCGACAGACTTTGGGATAAGTTTCTCGACGGTTTCCGATCATTTGCTGCATTTCAAACGCGCCTTATTCAGCCCGGAGAATTGACGATTTATCTTCGCAACGTTTTCTTGGCTTTAGCGCTAGCTAGCCTTACAACGTTGATGTTGAAGCGACCATCCATATCAGTGGATCTATCAGCTCCACCTTTTATTTGGCTAATCGCAT